>WNGF01005391.1_pt1 | contig 16358 bp, 12 predicted proteins | sample 5400641 | NCBI WGS metagenome assembly WNGF01 (sample SAMN13153371, study PRJNA577476) | soil metagenome | isolation source: 80 cm soil or saprolite under grassland replicate 2 | place: USA:California | collected 2016-06-15
AGCTTCAGGAACATCCACTGGTTCCAGCGGTAGTACTCGGGGTAGCAGGTGACGACCTCGCGGCGCCAGTCGATCGCGGTGCCCATCCGCCGGAACTGGTCGCGCATGTGCGCCATGTTCTTTTCGGTCCACACCGCGGGGTGGATCTTGCGATCGATGGCCGCGTTCTCGGCATTGATGCCGAACGCGTCGAAGCCCATCGGGAACAGCACGTTGTGGCCGCGCATTCGCAGGAAGCGCGCGGCGGCGTCCGGCGGCGCGAACGCGTACCAGTGGCCGACGTGGATGTCGCCCGATGGGTACGGGAACATCGTCAGGAAGTAGAAGTTCGGGCGATCGCTCTCGTCCGGCGTGTCGTGGAGGCCGGACCGCACCCACTCGTCCTGCCATTTCGGCTCGATGCTCGCCGGGTCATATTTTTCGATCCGCTGCTTCGCCACTGCCATCTCGCGCCTCCTTTCGCCCGAATAGAAAACGCCCTCCGCCCCGCCGGCTGTTGCCGGACCAGGGGACGGAAGGCGACTTCCGCGGTACCACCCCTCGTTGAGAACGATGTACCGCTTCGCGGTGGAGCTGGCGGGATTCGAACCCGCGACCCCCACACTGCCAGTGTGATGCGCTCCCACTGCGCCACAGCCCCGATCGTTCTCCGCTCGAGCACGGTGCTAACGGACGTGACTCCGGCGAGCGCTAGATCTTGCGACTCACGCTCGCGGCTCCCGGGCGAGTTCAGCGTTCCCAGACACCGGCTCGCACCATCCGCCGGCTCTCTTCGTCAGGGGTTTCGCGTACTGCTCCCGATCGCGGCCTTTCGGACCAAAGTATAGGCGGATGTACCCGCTGATCCGCATCGACAAACGCATCCCCGACGGCTCGATCTGGCAGGCGCGTCGCGCTCATCTTCTCCCCGGCGTGCTCGGATGGACGCGCGTTTACAGCCCCGCGGGGACACTCTGGTCGAATCCGTTCGGCACGTGGACGACCCAGGACGACGGCATGTCGATCTTCCACCCGGACAGGCCCTTCACGATCGCGTGCCACGGTCCAACCGATCAGAAGCGCTTCTACATCGACATCGCGCATCGGGTGCGGGTCGAGTCCACCATCATCGAGTTCTTCGACCTGTTCCTCGACGTGATGATCGATCCGTCCGGTGCGGCGACTGAGAAGGACGAACACCAGCTGATCTTCCTGCCGGGCGCGTTACGAGACTTCGCGCGCGCCTCGCGCGACGAGGTCCGCCGCCTCATCGCCGCCGGCGATCCACTCTTCGATCCGCGCAGCGCGTACTACGCGCTGCCCGCCGACGCCGCGACGCTGCAGGCCACGACCGAGCGCCTCGAGCTGGACTAACCGATCTCCGGTCCGGGGCGCCGCATCGCGACCGATTGCAGGACGCCGAGCGCGAAGCAGATCGACACGAGCGAGCTGCCGCCGTGCGAGATGAACGGAAGCGGGATGCCGGTCACGGGCATGAGCGAGATCGCCATGCCGACGTTCACCAGGATCTGGAACACGAGCATGGCAACGACGCCGGACGCCAGGAGCATCCCGAACGGATCACGCGCGCGGAACGCGACTCGCAGGGCGGCCATGAGCAGCACGATGTAGAGCGCGAACAGGATCACGGCGCCCATGAAGCCGAGATCCTCGGCGAGTCCGGCGAAGACGAAGTCCGACTCGGCGATCGGGAGATAGCCGAGCGGTGACTGCGTTCCGGCCGTGAGTCCCTTCCCCGTCGGGCCACCCGAGCCCACCGCGATGAGCGACTGGATGATGTTCCAACCCGCTCCCTGCGGGTCGGCGTATGGATCGAGGAACGCGGTGAGACGCGCCTGCTGGTACGGCTTGAGGACGCCCCAGATCAGCGGAAACGACGCCCCGGCGATCGCGACCATGGCGATGAGCTGCCAGAGGCGCGCACCGGCCATGAACGCCATCCCGAAGAAGATCGCGACGAACACGAGGCTCGTGCCGAGGTCCGGCTGGCGGTAGACGAGCAGCACCGCGGGTCCGAGGAACACGAGTGCGCCGAGGATCGTGACGGGCGAGCCGATCTTGTCGGTGCGATCGGCAAAGAACTTCGCGAGCACCACGATCATGAGGACCTTCGCGACCTCGCTGAACTGGAACGACAGGCCGCCGAAGTTCACCGAGCGCTGCGCGCCGAGAGACGACGTGCCGATCGCCAGCACCACGCCAAGCAGGCCGAGCGTGAGCAGATAGAGGAGCGGCGCGAAGGTTCCGAGCCAGGCGTAGTCGAACATCGCGACGGTCACCATGACCGCGACGCCGATCGCCGCCCACAGCGCGCCGCGGATGACGAACTGCATCGGATCGCCGGTGAGCGTGCGCGACTCGACCGTGACCGCGTACGTCATGACGAGCCCGTACCCGATGAGGAGCAGCGTCGCGATGAGCAGGTACGGATCGACCTGATCGAGACGTCGCGCGTGCGGCCGGTCGTGCAGCGGCGACGCCGACGAGCGCCGCATGTCGAGCGCCTTAACGCTCACTTTGGCCCCAACACGTAGGCCTCGAGGATCCGCTGCGTCATCCCCACAGCGGGGTTGAAGCAGTTCTCGCACAGCGAGCGGCTGGAGTCGAACGTGAAGATGACCATTGCGATCTCTGCCGTGGGATCGGTGTTGTCCGCCTTCGGCAGGAACGACACGAACCAGTTGTGGAAGCCGAGCTTATTGCGTCCGGCGCTGTCCTTCCCCGCCGACGAGCCGAACTCGGCCGTCCCGGTCTTCCCGGCGATCGGCAGCTTCGCATTCGGCATGAAGGCGTGCCCGATCGTGACCACGCGCCGTGCCGACTCGCGCAGCAGCGTGAGGTTGTCCTGCGTGATGCCCACCCTGCGCACGACCTTCGGCTGCTGTGTGAAGACGACGTTCCCCTGCGGACCGACGACCTGTTTCAGCAGGTGCGGCTGGTAGAACGTTCCGCCGTTCGCGACGATCGAGTACGCGTTGAGCAGCTGCAGCGGCGTGACCGCGACGAAGCCCTGGCCGATCGACTCGTGATACGTGTTGCCGATCGTCCACGGCTCATCGAACGCCTGCAGCTTCCACTCCGGGCTCGGCATGATCCCGTTCGCCTCGCCGGGAAGGTCGATGCCGGTCCTGGCGCCAAAGCCGAGGTCGCTCCCGTACTTGTAGATCGCTTCCGGCCCGACACCGGCGCGGCCGGTGTTCGGGTTGCCACCGCCCAGCGTGTAGAAGTAGATGTCGCTCGAGTGCGCGAAGCCGTTGACGAAATCGAGCGACCCGTGGGCGCGCCAGTCGTAGAAGTTGAAGCCGCCGACACTCAGCACGTTCGACGTCACGTTCACGACGGTGTTGCGGTTCGCGACTCCTTCGCTCAGCGCGGAGAGGCCGGTGACCAACTTGAAGGTCGAACCCGGCGGGTAGATGTCGCCGATGGCTTTGTTCACGAGCGGGTGCCGATCGTCGCCGTTGAGCTGCGCCATCTGCTCGGGCGTGATGCCGTTGATGAACCAGTTGTTGTCGTAGCCGGGGTTCGAGTACATCGCGAGGATCTCGCCGTTCTGCGGGTTCATCGCGATACCGACGGCCTGGGTGAAGAGATCCTGGTCGACGCCCTTCTTCAGCTCGCCCTCGATCAGCTTCTGCAGGCGGTCGTCGATCGTGAGCACCAGGCTGTTGCCCGTCGTCGGCGGTGAGAAGGCGAGCTGCTTGATCTCGCGCTGCGCCGCGTCGCGCTCGATCTCGCGCCATCCATACCCGCCGCGAAGGTACTGCTCGTACTCGTACTCGAGACCGGTGCGGCCGATGAGATCCGTCTGGAGGTAGCCCTTCTCGCGGAGGGCCGCGAACTCATCCTCGGTCACCGGACCGACGTAACCGAGCAGCGGCGAGTAGAGGACCGCGTCGGCGTAGGAACGGATCGACTCGGCCTCGACGCGCACACCGGGGAACATCTCGCCACGCTCCGAGAGCAACAGCGCGACGTCGCGCGCGACGGGCTTCAACGAGATCTTCACCGGCTCGTAGGGGTTGCGCGCGCGCTGTACGTCGATCGCGCTCGAGACATCGCTCGGCTTGCGAGCGACGAGCGCGCCGAGGCGCTGCGCGAGCTCCTCCTGTTTCGCCCGCGGAACGTCCACCGGGATGACCGTGACGGCGAAGCCGGGAAGATTCCGGGCGAGCACCTTCCCGTTCCGGTCGACGATCGTGCCCCGCTCCGCCTCGACCGGAAGGCGCAGCACCCGGTTCTGCTCCGCCAGGTCGCGGTAGTGGCCACCGCTCACGACCTGCAGATCCCAGAGGCGCACGGTGAGCCCGGTGAAGATGAGCACGACGGCGATCCCCATCGCGATGAAGCGATTCGGTCGGACGAAGTCGCGCGACGTGTGTCTCACAGTCCGAAGGATGCCTGCTTCTCGGTCAGGTGGCGCATCGATCTCGCGATCGGATAGGTAGCGATCGCGAGGACGCCGTTGTAGATCGCCCCTGCGGCCGCGCCTCCGGCGAGGCGCACCGGATCTGAGAGCGGCTGTCCGACGACGAGCAGGATCAGCAGGTACAGCAGCCCGGCACCGAGCGTCGCGAGGCCGACGAGCAGCGCTCCGCTGAGGATCGACCGCGGGCGAAGCGTGCTCTCCCCCAACCCGACCGCCGCCACCGGCACGAGCGACGCCAGGGCGAGCGCGCCGAGCGGGCCCCCGGAGAGCAGATCCGCCGCGAGTCCACCCACAAACGCCCACCAAACGGCCTCGCGCGCGCCGGCGGCGACCGACCAGGAGGCGGCCACCAGCACCGGGAGGTTGGGACGCGCGCCGGCAATGGACACGAACGGCACTACCGATCCCTGGAGGAGCGCCGCCGCGAGCGGGATCGCTATGGCGAGCGCGACGCGCACGGAGCCCTCCTCCTCTGGTAATGGCGGAACGCGGACGCCGTCACGACGCTACGCGCCGCGCCGTCCTAGGGACGCGCTCGCCCCGGTACGCGCGTCGGCTCGATCGTCTCGCCGCCCGCCTCGGTCGCTTCGGCCAGCTCGACCTCGAGCTGCGGGAAGGGGTCTTCGTCGCGCAGCTTCGCGCCGACATAGATGAGGACCAATCGGAGCGTGGCGGCGAATGGGACCGCGAGGATGATGCCGAGCAGCCCGAAGACCGCGCCACCGGTGAGGAGCGAGAAGATCACGAGCGCTGGATGCAGTCGGACGGCGCGGCCAATCACCGTCGGGATCACAAGGTAGTCCTCGGCGTGACGCAGGATCGTGTACATGATCGCCACCACGGCGACGTAGACCAGCTGTGACCACCCGAAGGGATTCGGATGGCCGAGTGCCACCAGACACGCGATCGCGCCGGCGGTGATCGGGCCGACGAACGGGATCGTCTCGAGCAGACCGGTGAGCACGCCGAGCAGCACGCTGTACGGAACGCCAAGGAGCGTCAGCGCGATCGTCGTGACCGTTGACATGAGGACCACGAGAAAAAGCTGCCCGCGGATGTAGCGGCCGAGCATGACGTTCGTCTCACCGAGCACCTGCACGATCTCCCGCCGTTGACGGCCCGGCAGGTTCCGTCGGACGAACTCGTAGAGCCTCGGCGCGTCACGAAGCAGCAGGAACGTCGCGATGAGGAAGACCAGGAACTCGAGCAGGAAGTGCCCCAACGCGATGGCGAAGGGCAGCGCCGTGCGCTGGGCCATCGCGGCGAGCTGCCGTTCGATGTCGTCGACGTTCGGACCGATGAGGCTGGCGCCTAGATCACCAAGCCCGACCTGATCGAAGGTGTTCGAGACGGTTTCCTGGACGTTGGCGAGCAGGACCGGCCAGTTCTTCTGCAGGTCACCCGCGTTCTCGGCAATACGTGGGATCACCAGACGACCGCCGCCAAAAATGATAGCGAGCAGAGCGACGAAGACGGCCAGCGCCGCCGCGGTGCGCGGAAGAGCGAACCGCCGTTCGATCGCACCCACAACTGGTAGCAAGATGTAGGCGACGACGAGGCCCCAGATGAACGGCTGAACGACCTCGCCCGCGCGCCAGAGGAGAAGGATCGCGAGCGCGGCAAACGCCACCACGACCGCACGTTTTGTGGTTACGCTCCAGCGAGCTCCCATCCCGCCCCGAATTATCATGCAGGGTTACGCACCGATGCGGCCCTTCGGGCACATGCGACGGAACCGCGGACAAACCTGCGCTCGTAGAGCGCGTAGAGTGGTCTATCGCAGGACGCGCAGGAACTGATACGAGACGGCGCTGGGCCGTTTCAGATACAATCAGAGGCACGAACGGCCACGTTTTCGTGCCCAGTTTTCCCTAGGTTCTGCGGCGACGTTCCACGTGTGACAAAGGGGCGAAATGACGGTCCTCGTGGTGAGCAATCAGAAGGGTGGAGTGGGGAAGACGACCACTGCCATTAGCCTCGGCGCCGCCATGGTCGAGCGGGGCCAGCGGGTCCTAATCGTGGACCTCGACCCGCAAGCGAATGCCACGAGTGGACTCGGAGTCAGCAAGGAGCGGGCGAATGGGATCTATGGCGTGTTGCTTCGAGAACGTCCCCTCGCTGACGCGGTCGTGCCCACGGCTGTCCCCGGCCTCGACCTCATCCCGTCCGGTCCCGAGATGGCCGGCGCCGAGGTGGAGCTCGTGCCAGTGATGGCCCGCGAGTACCGTCTTCGTAAGGCGCTCCGCGAGGCGGGCGGCTACGACACGGTGATCGTCGACTGCCCGCCCTCGCTCGGTCTGTTGACCGTGAACGCGCTGGCCGCGGGTGACAGCGTGGTCGTGCCGGTCCAGTGCGAGTATTACGCGCTCGAGGGCCTGGCGCAGCTGCTCGACACGATCGAAGCGGTCCGCGAGCGGCTCAACGAAAAGCTCGAGGTCCTCGCCATCGTCCTCACGATGGAGGACCGGCGGAACCGCCTCTCGATGCAGGTCATCGACGAGGTCCGCAAGCACTTTCCGAAGCTCGTCGCCCGCGCTCGGATCCCGCGCACGGTCCGGCTCGCCGAGGCGCCCAGCCACGGCAAGCCCATCAGCGTCTACGACCCGCAGTCGCGCGCAGCGAAGGCGTACGCGGAGCTCGCTCGCGAGCTCATGACCAGACTCAAGGCGCGCGAGCCGATCGCGCTCGCCGGGGCGATTGCCTGATGGCACGAACCGGTCTGGGACGTGGGCTCGACGTACTTCTCGGGCAGGCGCCCGCGGCCGCGACCGCGACCGCGCCCGTGCAGTCCGTCGGCGCGACAGAGATCGCCCTCGAACGCATCCGGCCAAATCCCCAGCAGCCGCGGAACAACTTCGACGCGGAGGGGATCTCCGAGCTTGCCGCGTCCATCAAGCGGCACGGCGTCTTGCAACCAATAGTGGTTTCACGCGAAAGCGATGGCTACGAGCTCGTCGCGGGCCACCGTCGAGTGCTCGCCGCGCGCGTCGCGGGCAAGACGACGATCCCCGCGGTGGTCCGCGACGATGTGCGCGACCGTCTCGAGCTCGCGCTCGTGGAGAACCTGCAGCGCGCCGACCTCAACGCGATCGAGACCGCCCGCGCCTACAAGCTCCTGATGGAGACCTACGACCTCACGCAGGAGCAGGTCGCCGAGCGGGTAGGGAAGTCACGTTCGCAGGTCGCGAACATGCTTCGCACGCTCACCGCCCCGCAGCCGCTCCAGGACGCCGTGATGGAGGGCAAGATCAGCGAGGGCCATCTGCGTGCCTTGTTGTCGCTACCTCTTTCGGATGCGCTAACGGCGCTCGCCACGGTCATCGCGCGGCAGCTGTCGGTCCGCGACGCCGAGGCGCTAGCGCGAAAGATGGTCCATCCGCCCAGGCGTGGGCGTACGCGGCCGCGTCTCCGCGGCGGCGACCCGGATCTCGCGCAAGTTACGAGCGAGCTCCGCGCTGCGTTGGGTACGAAGGTGGAGGTCCTGCGCGGCCGCAAGGGCGGTCGCATCGCGATCGATTACTACTCCGACGAGGACTTCGAGCGTCTATATGAGCTCCTAGTCCGCGCCGGTCGCGCATAGAGGAGAGCACGTGCCGGTCAAGAAGGACGACGACGGCGTGAAGACGCAGAGCGGCACCAAGACCCTGAGCGGGAACGGAAGCAAGCCGCCCACGTCGTACAGCGCGAAGGACATCCAGGTCCTCGAGGGACTCGAGGCGGTACGTCGCCGTCCCGGCATGTACATCTGCACGACCGATATCCGCGGGCTGCATCACCTCGTGCGCGAGATCCTCGACAACTCGATCGACGAGGCGATGAACGGGACATGCGATCGGATCGACGTGTGGATCCACAAGAACAACGACATCACCGTCGCCGACAACGGCCGCGGCATCCCGGTCGGGCCGCACCCGACGCAGCGCGATTCGCGGGGGAAGCCGATGGACGCGCTCGAGGTCGTCATGACGATCCTGCACGCCGGCGGTAAGTTCGGTGGCGCGGGCTACAAAGTCTCCGGCGGACTGCATGGCGTCGGCGTGTCGGTCGTGAATGCGCTGTCGGCGTCGACGCTCGTCGAGGTCCACCGGGACGGCAAGGTCTACACGCAGAGCTTCGAGCGGGGGAAGCCGGCCGGGTCCGTACGGACGACGACCAAGCCGCAGCTGCCCGCGCCGCAGCCGCTGCCGTGGACCGAGCCGGAGAAGATCACCGGCACTGTGACGCGCTTCACGGCGGATCCCCAGGTGTTCCCGGTGATCGAATGGGACACACAGGTCATCGAGCAGTGGCTCCGCGAGACCGCCTACCTGAACAAGCGGCTCTTCCTGTCACTGCACGACGAGCGGAGCGAGACCGAGGCGAATTATTACTTCGACGGCGGGGTGGTGTCGTTCGTCCGCCACCTGAATCGGTCGCACATCGCCCTGCACGCGAAACCCGTCTACGTGGAGAAGACCTTCGAGAACGACACGGTGGTGGAAGTGGCGCTCCAGTACAACGACAGCTTCGTCGAGAAGGTCTACACGTTCGCGAACAACATCAACACGATCGACGGCGGCGCGCACCTCACCGGTTTCCGGAACGCACTCACGCGAACGATCAACGCCTATGCACGCAAGAGCGGGCAGCTGAAGGAAGCCGATGTGAATCTCACGTCGGAAGACGTGCGTGAAGGCCTCACCGCTGTCATCAGCGTGAAGATCAAGGAGCCGCAGTTCGAGGGTCAGACGAAGACGCGTCTGGGCAACGCCGAGGTCGCCGGCCAGGTCGCCGCCGCGGTCAACGACGCGCTCGGCCAGTATCTCGAGGAGAACCCGGGCGACGCGAAGCGCATGGTCGAGAAGTGCCTCACCGCATTCCGCGCGCGCGAGGCCGCGCGCAAAGCGCGCGACGTGTTCCGCAAGGGCGCGCTCGACGGCTTCTCGCTGCCGGGCAAGCTTGCGGACTGCTCGGAGCGCGACCCGGAGAAATGCGAGCTCTTCATCGTCGAGGGCCCCTCGGCCGGCGGTAGCGCGAAAGGCGGCCGCGACCGTCGCACGCAGGCGATCCTGCCGCTCAAGGGCAAGATCCTGAACGTCGAGAAGGCCCGCGCCGACAAGATGCTCGGTAACGAGGAGATCAAGACACTGATCACCGCGTTCGGCACGGGCATCGGCGACTACTTCGACATGAAGAAGCTGCGGTACGGCAAGACGATCCTGCTGTGCGACGCGGACGTCGACGGCTCACACATCCGCACGCTGCTGCTCACGCTCTTGTACCGGCATTTCCGGCCGCTCATCGAGGAGGGCCGCATCTATATCGGCCAGCCGCCGCTGTACCGGCTGCAGCTCGGCAAGGACATCCGCTGGGCCTACTCGGACAATGAGCGCGACAAGGCGATCAAAGAGCTGAAGCAGCAGGCGAAGACCAAGCGTGAGGACCGCAAGAAGGCCGCCGGCGAGAAGGCCGACGCGGAGGGCGGTGACAAGGCAACCTCGCGCGCGCGGCGGCGCGCGGCTGAAGCGACCGTCGATGCCGATGCGGAGGCTCCCGTGAACAGCGATGAGGGCACCGATGACGGCAAGGGCGGACGCGAGCCGGCGATCGCGCGGTACAAGGGTCTGGGTGAGATGAACGCCGAGCAGCTGTGGGACACCACGCTCAATCCCGCAACGCGCACCCTCAAGCAGGTCACGCTGGAGGACGCCGAGTCGGCCGACCTCGTGTTCGACGAGCTCATGGGCAGCGAGGTCGAGGGCCGTAAGAAATGGATCATGGCCAATGCGAAGAAGGCTGCGCTCGACATCTGATGGCGAGACTCTCCGAGCTGGGCGTCGATTTCCAGCACTGGTGCTTCGCCTGTGGTCAGCTGAACGACAGCGGGCTGCACCTCGACTTCGACGTTTCACGTGGGCGCGCGGAAACCACCTGCACGACGCAGCGCAGGCACCAGGGGTATGACGGTACGGTGCACGGCGGGATCGTCACGGCGCTGCTCGACGAGACGATGGGCTGGGCGATCTTCCATCAAGGCATCTGGGGCGTCACCGCGCGTCTGAACATGACTTTCCGGCAGCCCGTGTCGGTCGGTGAAGAGCTGCGAGTGGTCGGCGAGGTCGTGCGCGAGCGAAGCCGCTCGATCGAGACGCACGGCACGGCATCGCGCGCCAGTGACGGTGCGGTGCTCGCCGAAGCGGACGCGGTCTTTCTCCTGATGCCGGACGAAAAGAAGCGCGAGCTCGAACGACGTTACTCGCGGACTGATGAGGCATTCGCGCGCGTCCGCGCCGCGGTCGCCGCCGAAGAGCGGGTGAGGGAGCACGGCAGAACGTGATCGACGAACCGAAGAACGACCGCGTCGTAGGCATCGAGCTCGAGCACGAGATGCGCCAGGCGTATCTCGACTACTCGATGAGCGTCATCGTCGCGCGTGCGCTACCCGACGTGCGCGACGGACTGAAGCCCGTGCAGCGCCGGATCCTCTTCACCATGCTGGAGGAGGGCCTGCGGAACGATCGTCCATTCCGCAAGTCGGCGAACGTCGTCGGCGTGGTGATGGCGAAGTACCACCCGCACGGCGATGCGCCGATCTACGACGCGCTCGTGCGTCTCGCGCAGGACTTCGCAGCGCGCTATCCGCTGGTGCAGGGACAGGGGAACTTCGGCTGCTTCTCGGGCGACACGAAGGTCGAGCTGTACAACGGCGAGCAGAAGACGCTCGCGGAGCTCGTCGACATGGCGCACCGCGGCGCGCGAGTCGATGTCTTCACCGTGGATGCGCACCGCAACGTGCGCATCAAGCCCATGCGCGCGCCGCGCCTGGTCCGCCGCAACGACCCCGTCGTGAAGGTGACCTTGGAGACCAGCGTCGAGATCGTCTGCACGCCAGACCACCGCTTCATGCTCCGCGACGGCACGTATCGCGAGGCGCAGCAACTCAAAGCGAAGGATCAGCTGATGCCGTTTGCGCGCTCGTCGATCCCCGAGCGCCTGCACCGCACCGGCGCATTCCCGATCCCGGCCAGCCTTACGCAGAAGGTCGCGAAGGTCGAGCCGGCCGGCCGCGCAGACGTTTATGACCTGACCGTCGACATCACACAGAACTTCGCGCTCGCGGCGGGCATCTTCGTCCATAACTCGATCGACGACGACCCGCCAGCCGCGATGCGCTACACCGAATCGCGGCTTTCCGCGATCGCGCACGAGCTACTCGCCGACATCGACAAGGACACCGTCGACTGGGTGCCGAACTATGACAGCCGGCACATCCAACCCGTCGTGCTGCCCGCGCGCATCCCGAACCTGCTCGTCAACGGCTCCGCCGGCATCGCGGTCGGCATGGCGACGAACATCCCGCCGCACAACCTGACCGAGGTCGCCCTCGCGACCAAGCGCCTCATCGACGATCCCGAGCTCACTACGGACGACCTCTGCAACACGATCCTCGGCCCCGACTTCCCCGGCGGTGGTCTGATCTACCGCTTCGAGGAAGAGAAGAACGTCGAGACGGGCAAGGCCGAGCGCATCGATGCGATCCGGCGGGCCTATGCCAACGGCCGCGGTCGCATCCTGATGCGCGCTAAGGCGCACGTCGAGGACATGCGCGGCAGCCGCCAGGCGATCATCGTCAGCGAGCTTCCGTACGCCGTGAACAAGGCGTCGCTCATCGAGAAGATCGCGGATCTCGTCCAGAACAAGAAGCTGGCAGGCATCAGCGACATCCGCGATGAGAGCGACCGCGAAGGCATGCGCATCGTCATCGAGATCAAGCGCGACGACAGCCCGGATCGGGTTCTGAACAACCTGTTCAAGCACACCGCGATGCAGTCCGCGTTCAACCTCAACATGCTCGCGCTCGTCGACCAGGAGCCGAAGACTCTGTCCCTCAAAGAGGTGCTGCAGCACCACATCGATTACCGCAAGACGGTGATCCGTCGCCGCACCCAGCACGACCTTACGAAAGCGAAGGAGCGCGCGCACATCCTCGAGGGCTTCAAGATCGCGCTCGACCAGATCGACGAGGTCGTGAAGGCGATCCGTGCGAGCAAAACGCCGGAGACCGCGCTCGCGAGCCTGCAAGAGAAGTTCGGCCTCAGCGAGCTGCAGGCGAGGGCGATCCTCGAGATGCAGCTGCGCCGCCTCACCGGTCTCGAGCGTCAGAAGATCGACGAGGAGTACCAGGCGACGATCAAGCTCATCGCCGAGCTCGAGTCCATCTTGGCCAGCCCGCGCCGCATCCTCGGCCTCATCAAGACCGACCTCGACGAGCTCGCCGCGAGGTACGGCGACGAGCGGCGCACGCTGATCGCCGACGATCAACCGCGGCAGTTCACCGACGAGCAGCTCGTCGCCGACGAGGACGTCGTGATCACGCTGTCGAGCCGCAACTACGCCAAGCGCATGCCGCTCTCGACCTATCGCGCCCAGCATCGCGGCGGCCGCGGCGTCATCGGGATGCAGACGAGGGACGAGGACGACGTGCAGCATCTCGTCATCGCGCGCAACCACGACAAGCTGTACGTCTTCACCGACCGCGGCCGCGTCTTCGCGCTCAAGGTCTATGAGCTGCCGGACGCCAGCCGTACCGCGAAGGGCACGCCGATCCAGAACATCCTCGAGGCGATGCAGCAGGGCGAACGCGTCTCGGCGCTCGTCGCCCTGCGCGATACGACCTCGGCCGAGTTCCTGATGATGGCGACGCGCAAGGGCTTCGTGAAGAAGACAGCGCTTTCGGAGTACGCGACGGTGCGCCGGGCCGGCCTCATCGCGATCGCGCTCCGCAAGGGCGACGAGCTCGCGTGGGTCGCGCCGTGCACCGACAAGGACCGGATCGTGATCGCCACGAAGAAGGGCAAGGGCATCGTCTTCAAGGCGACGGACGCGCGACCCATGGGACGTCCGACGCAGGGCGTCACCGGGACCCGGCTCCAGAAAGGCGACGCGGTCATCGGCATGGGGATCGTCCGCCCGCGGACGCAGGTGCTCTCGGTCACGCAGCACGGCTTCGGGAAGCGCACCGACGTCGACGAGTTCCCGACGCAGGGACGCGGCGGCCAGGGCGTCATCCTCGCCGCGACGACGCCGAAGACGGGCGACGTCGCCGCGATGCAGATCGTGGACGAGGCGACGCAGGAGGTCCTGCTCATCAGCACCACCGGCGTCGTCATCCGCGTGCCGCTCGACCAGATCCGCGCACTGTCGCGCGCGACGCAGGGCGTGAAGGTCATGGCCACGGGCGACGCGTCGATCGCGTCCATCGCCACCTTCGGCGCGGCGCGACCCTCCCAGACGGAGCTGCAGCTCAAGGGCTAGCCGGTCCGGTCGACACCCGAGCACGCCCAGAGCGCGTGCCTGCTCGGCCTGTTACACGGCCAGCGAGGTGTCCAGACGGTCGCTGGACGTAGCGATCGCGCTCGGTCGGCGTTGTCCCGGGCAGGCCGGCGCTGGTACGGTGCCGGGAACACCAACGTTCCCGGGCGCGCAGACCGAGGCGCCGCAGCGACGAGGTCGAGCACCCGGGCCCGATGGAGGGGTTTCCCCGACTGAGGGTCGGAATAGGGAAGGTCGTTGATCACGCTCGAGGACGTCAGCAAGCGCTACCCCAACGGCACGTATGCGCTTCGCGACATCGACCTGCACATCGGTGCGGGTGATTTCGTCTTCATCGTCGGATCCTCGGGCGCCGGCAAGTCCACGCTCAATCGCCTCCTCATCCGCGAAGAGCTGCCGACGACGGGCCGCGTCGCCGTCGACGGTCAGGACGTCGCGCGCCTCTCGCGCTCCAAGGTGCCGCTGCTGCGCCGCAAGGTCGGGATCGTCTTCCAGGACTTCAAGCTCCTCCCCACGAAGACCGTCCACGAGAACGTCGCGTTCGCGCTCATCGTCACCGGTCACGACGGACGCACCGTGCGCGAGGAGACGGACCGCGCGCTCGCGCTCGTCGGTCTCCTCCCTCGCCGCCATCACTTCCCGCGCGAGCTCTCCGGCGGAGAGCAGCAGCGCACCGCGATCGCGCGCGCGCTCGTGATGCGTCCGAAGATCCTCGTCGCGGACGAGCCGACGGGCAACCTCGACCCCGTCACCACGTGGGAGATCATCAAGCTCCTCATCCGTGTGAACGAAATCGGCACGACCGTCCTCGTCGCCACGCACAACGCCGAGATCGTGAACGCGCTCCGCCGGCGGGTCGTGCACCTCGACCACGGGCGCGTCATCCGCGACGAGCGCGAAGGGCTGTACGCCGCATGACGCGCGTGCTGTACGTCCTCACCGCGGCGTGGCACGGCATCTCGCGCAACCCGTTCATGACGGCCGCGTCGACGCTCACCGTCGCGCTCATGCTCCTACTCTTCGCGTTCTTCGTCGTCACCGACCGCGGCCTGCAGTCGGCCGTGGCGCTCCTCGAGTCGAAGGTCGAGCTCACCGTCTACCTCGCCGACGACGCGAAGGTCTCGAGGGTCCTCGAGCTGAAGTCGCGGATCGAGAAGGACCCCGCGGTGTCGCGCGTCGACTACGTGAGCAAGGAGGACGCGCTGGAGCGGTTCAAGCGCCTCAGCGCGGGCCGCGCCGAGATCGGTCCGATCGAGGACATCGGCGTCAACCCCCTGCCCGCGTCGCTCGAGATCAAGCTCGCGCAGGCGCAGGACAGCCGGCGCATCGCGGACGAGCTTCGCGACGAGGTCGGCAACGGCGTCATCGCGAAGACCGACGACGTCATCGACAACCCGCAGGTCGTCGACCAGCTCCTCACGATCACGCGCGTCCTGTCGATCGGCGGGCTCGCGATCCTCGCGATGATGCTGTTCGTCGCGCTCTTCGTGATCGTCAACACGATCCGCATCGCCGTGCACGCGCGCCGCGACGAGATCGAGATCATGCAGCTCGTCGGCGCGACGGACGGCCTCGTGGCCGCGCCCTTCGTCCTCGAGGGCATGCTCGTCGGCGTCTTCGGGGCGGTGATCTCGCTGCTCGCCCTCCTCGTCGCTTCGGGGCCGGTCACGAGCACGCTCATCCAGTTCCTCGACATCCTCCCGGTCACGCTCGGCCCCAATTTCTTCGGCCAGCTGGCCGCCGGGGTCCTGGGCTTTGCCCTCCTCATGGGGGCCGGGGGCGCCACGATCTCGATCCGGACGCATCTGGCCAAATGAGGCACCCCTTGACCGCTACCGCCCTCGGGTGCGACGATGCGCGGCCGATGGGAGCTCCCCGGTGCGACCGGGGAGGTGGGGTGCGCCGCTGGCGCGTGCTGTTCGCCGCGCTCGCGATATTCGCGTTCCTGCTCGTCCAGACCGTCCCCGTCTCCGCGGACCCCGCGGACGACGCGCGCCTCGCGCAGCTCGCCCGCGAGAAGCAGGAGCTCGAGCGCGCCGTCCAGATCTCGCGGCAGAACGCGGAGCGGTACCGCCAGGAGGCGAACCGGTTCCAGGCCGCGGTCGAGCAGGCCAACTCGCGCATCGCGCAGCTCTCCCTCGAGCAGGCGCAGGCGCAGTCCGAGGCGGACGCGCTGAAGATCGACATCGCGATCGCCGAGGAGCAGCTCGCCCTCGTCGCGTTCCAGCTGAACGAGACGGAGGCGCTCATCGGATCGCTGAAGGCGCAGGCCTCGGAGCAGACGAAGCAGCTCGCGAAGCGCGAGGAGCTCTACGCGATCCACCTCCGCGCGACGTACCTGCAGTCGCGCGTGAGCCCGCTCGAGATGCTGCTGTCGTCGCGCTCGCTCACCGACTTCGTGAGCCGGGTGCAGACGCTCATCCTCATCGACCGACACGACAAGCAGATCGTGGGCGACATCCGCGCCCTCAAGGCGTCCACCGCGCAGAAGCAGGAGGACGTCGAGCAGAAGGAGAGCGAGATCAAGGGTCTGCAGTCGCAGATCACCTCGCAGCGCGCGTCGCTCGCGAAGAAGAAGGCCGACTACGAGGGGATCGTCCGCGCGAAGGCGGCGTCC
>WNGF01005394.1_pt1 | contig 16353 bp, 15 predicted proteins | sample 5400641 | NCBI WGS metagenome assembly WNGF01 (sample SAMN13153371, study PRJNA577476) | soil metagenome | isolation source: 80 cm soil or saprolite under grassland replicate 2 | place: USA:California | collected 2016-06-15
GATCGCCGTCCTCAAGGGCTCGGGACTCGAGTTTCGGGGCCACCAGCCCGAGGAGGAGGAGTTCTTCGAGGCGGGAGTGCTCGACGCCGCGGGAGGAGACCCGGCTCCCGTGGTCTTGATCAAGCTCGCGAATGCAATGAAGTTCCATCCCCAGATCTTCTGGAGCGCCGACAGCACGCGCCTCTACTATCGCGACCCCATCGAGCAGAAGAAGCCGACCGACGACCCGAAGAACGACCTCGTCTCGGTGCGCCTGGACGGCACGGACCGCCGGCGCCTCCTGCGGTTTCCGGCCGTGGACGACATCGTGCCGTCTTCCGAGGGACAGTGGGTGGTGTTCACGTCGCGAGACAACGTGTACGTCGCGGCCTTGCCGGGCATCCTCACCAAGGAGCCGCCCGAGGTCAGCTTGAAGGAGTCCGGCGTGCCGGTCTACCGCCTGTCCGACGACGCGGGCGGCTACGTGCGCTGGGCCGAAGGCGGCAAGACCATCACGTGGTCGCTCGGGAGTACGTTCTACCGGCTGCCCCTTCAGAGCGCGATCGAGTTCGCGCGGGAGGAGAAGCGCAAGGCCGAGGAGAAGCGCAAGGCCGAAGCGGCCGCCGGGAAGGACGGCGCGGACAAGAAGGACGCGGAGAAGAAAGAGGCGGAGAAGGTCACCGAAGTGCGCGTGCCGAAGGCCCAGACGATCGAGATCTCCCTGACGGCTCCCCGCGCCGTTCCCGACGGCTCGTTCGTCCTGCGCGGAGCGCGGGTCGTCACGATGAAGGGAACCGAAGTGCTCGAGAACGCGGACGTCCTCGTGTCGGGCAATCGCATCGCGGCGGTCGGCCCGTCGGCGTCCTTCGCCGCGTCTTCATCCGCGAAGACCTTCGACGCGAAGGGCAAGACGATCGTTCCAGGGTTCATCGACACGCACGCGCACCTGCATTACTCGGGCTTCGAGCTCTTCCCGGAAGTCAAGTGGGAGTACATCGCGAACCTGGCCTACGGCGTGACGACGGTGTACGACCCGTCGGCGCCGTCGCTCGACGTCTTCGCGCAGGGCGAGCAGGTGGAGGCGGGCCTGATGACCGGGCCGCGCGTCTATTCCTCGGGCGACGTCCTCTACGGCGGCCAGCAGGAGGACATCTTCGCCGAGGTGAACAACCTGGACGACGCAAAGCGCCAGGTGCGCCGCATGAAGGCGTACGGCGCGCGGATGATCAAGGTCTACCAGCAGCCGCGGCGCTCGCAGCGCATGTACTTCGCCGAGGCCTGCCGGGACGAGCACATGCTCTTAACGGCGGAGGGCGCGGGCGAACTGCAGACGGACATGACGATGGCGCTCGACGGCTACACGGCGTGGGAGCACGCGTTGCCCGTGGACCTCGGCAGGGACGTCGTCGAGTTCGCCGCGAAGTCGGGCACGTTCTACACGCCGACGCTGCTGGTGGCCTATGGCGGGCCCTGGGGCGAGCAATACTTCTGGCAGACGCAGAACCCGCACGACGATCCCAAGTTGAACCGCTTCGTGCCGCACGAAACGATCGACTCGAAGGCGCGGCGCCATCCGTGGATCTGGCCGGCCGAGTATCACTTCACGGCCGTCGCCACGGGCGCGGCCGCCGTGCTGCGGGCCGGCGGCAACGTCTCCCTGGGCGCGCACGGCCAGCTCCAGGGCCTGGGCCCTCACTGGGAGATCTGGGCGATGGCGGGCGAGGGCGGGCCGACGAAAGGATCCGCGATGACGCCGATAGAGGCGCTGCGCGCCTCGACGATTCTCGCCGCCGAGAAGATCGGGTTTGCGCCGGACCTCGGTTCGATCGAGTCCGGCAAACTCGCCGATTTTATCGTCCTCGATGCCAATCCGCTCGAGGACATCCACAACACCGTCAAGATCCGGTGGGTCGTCAAGAACGGCGAGATCTGGGAGGCGGAGACGATGAAGAAGGTGTGGCCTCGGGAGCAGTCTCCGCCGACGTTCTTCTGGAAACCCTAGGCCATGGGGTCGTGTCTCCATTTGACATTATGGCGGCACAAACGTCCGGGCCGCCCGCCAGGAGCGCGGGAAGCCCGGCAAACAGAAGCCTCTGCCTTACGGGGCCACGGTAGCCCGTCCGTTCAGCATCCGGCTATGCCCGCTGCCGCAAGATGACACGGTGCAGGCAAATCCGTGCACTCCGATCTGCGCCGCAGTCGGCGTGAAGTTGCACACCGCCGTCGAGTTGAGGCTGGCACCCGGACAGCCGAAGGCCGCGATTCCGGAGAACGCGTGGCTGCCGTTCGACCGGCTGACCCGGAGCTGGTACGGCTGACCCACGTGAAACGTGAACGAATCGCCGCCTCCATCGAAGTCCCACTGAAAGTTCGAGGCCACGAGGTTGACTGTCACGACCGCCGGCGTCGTCGGCGTGGGCGTGGGCGTCGCGGCGGGCGGCAGCGGCGTGGCCGTGGGAGACGGCGTTGTGGGAGTCGCCGCGTGGAAGCCCGAGGTGTCGAATCCGCCGGGCGAGTTGCCTGCATCCTTGTGGTACGTCTTTTCGATTCCTGTCTCGACCTCCGTCACGGTGATGTCGTAGGCCAAATCCGTCAGGTGCCCGTAGAAGACCCAGTATTCCCCGTTGATCGACGTTCCATCCAGGATCTTGACGAAGACTTCGGGGTTCTCGGGGTTCGAGGTGAGCGCCGGGAGCGAAAAGAAGCCGAATAGGTCGCTCTGGGGGATTGCCTGACCCGGACCGGTTCGATTCGTGCGCTGATCCGTCGCCGTCAGTTTGACCGCGAAGGGGTGATTGCCCTTGTTGTTCAGCTGCAGCGTGTCCACGGAGCTCACGATGACTTGCTGCACGACCTGACTCGACCCGCTGGCGCTCGTCACCCTCAGCGTGACCTGAAACACACCGGGCCCGCCGAAGACGTGCGTCGGGTTTCGATCCGTGGACGACTGGCCGTCACCGAAATTCCATAGCCAGGACGTCGCCCCGCTTCCCGACGCATCGTTGAACTGCACGACCTGTCCCACCACCGGGTTGCCGTCCGGCGAGGAGACGAACTTCGCCGTCGGCACCCCCTGACTCAGAGCAATTCCGATTGCGAGAAGCGACCCGAGCAAGACCGAGAGACCCTTGTAGACACCGCCTGAGCTCTTCATGTGTTCCTCCGCGCCAAAGAACGACTCGAGGGCTCGGCGCGATTCCGCTCCGATGGAAATCTCATCCAACCTTTAGGACGGAGATCCTCAAGAGCACATGAAGGCTCGAAACCCGGCCGGAGGTATGCGCGTAAACGTCGCTCCCGTTCGCTCGGGACCTGCTACTGCGGGCGCACCGGCGAGCGGCTCGGCCGGATGCAGCCTCGACCGCTCGCCTGGCCCCTCGCTCGCTCTCGCTCCCGCAGCGCGAGGCATCCTCCCTACTGGGAGACTCCTCGCGCTGCGAACCGGGGCAGGCACGCGAGCGGTCCCTCGCTCGCTCTCGTCGCCTTCGATGAAGCAGGCGACGAGCGTCTGCGCGGCGAATACACGCTCACGGATGCAAATCGTGTTCCGCCGGATTGGCAGGGCGGGACCGGGCGCGTTGATGCGGAGATGATCGCGAAAGCAGTTCCCGATTACCGCGAGAGGACGTTGTACCTTTCCGGTCCGCGCCCGCTCGGAGTCAGTTTCGAGGAAGTCTTGAGAAATATCGGCATTCGGAAGGGCAGGATCAAGACCGATTTCTTCCCGGGCTTCGCCTGATGCGAGGATGCGGCGCAGGCTCTTCCCGGTCTGTTCTCGGGGTCAGGTTACCTGAGGACGTGGGCTAGTGTTTTGAGACCACCACGGATCTCGAGGCGGCCCTGCCCTGGACCCCGACGTCCTGACGCGGACGGCGCTCAGCCTTTCTGCGCGTCGATGAAGCGCAGGTAGTCGGTCGAAGTCGCCTTTCGACCGAACTGTCGCAGCAGCGTCGCCACCTGCCCGCGGTGGTACGTGCCGTGATTAGCCAGATGCAGCAGCGCGTCGCCGAGGTGTCGCGTGAAGCTCTCTCCGGAAAAGCTGACGTAGGACAACGGCTCGGCCAGACGCTCTTGGGTGAGCGCGGCGATGAACGCGTCCTGCCCCGCTTCCACCTCGCGCCACTTCCGCGCGAGCGCCTCGAGAGTCGCGACGTCGTCCCCCTCCGGCATGGCTCGCGGCGAACGGCCGTGAAGACGCTCGAGCCACACCCAGTCGGCGCCGTAGAGATGAAAGAGCGTTCCCTGCACCGATCCGAAGCTGCCGCCGATCGGACGCGCGTATTCCTCGGGCGTCAAGGGGGCGACCGATTCGAGGATCATCCGGTTCGCCCATCGGCCGAAGGCGAAGAAATTTCGTAGCGTTTCGAGGTCCTGGGACATGGTTCCACCTCCGGCTCTTGAACACGCGCCCAACGCCTCAGGTTGCGTCGGAGGTCCAGGATCCCTCGGGCCGCCGTCATGAGTGGAACTCCCGCCGTAGAGTCAGTACTTGATGGTCCGAGTCGTAGGATTCTCCACTCCTCCTCTCCCGCCCGGCGGGTCCGCCGGTGGAGGTGGCGGAGGCGCTGGAGAAGCGAGCGGGGCTACGGCACTCTGGGCTGGACCGTTCGCGTGAACGTGCTCCACCCTGCCGCGGGGGTCGCTGAACCGGATGGTGCGGTCGCCGAGGTCCAGGCCGCGAACAGCTGCCTGCTCTTTTTGCAGCGGCGGCCGGATCCGGGATCAGGAGCCCTGCAACGACGGCGACAAGCGACGCGAGACGGAGTGTGGACATGCGACCTCCGGTGGAATGGCGGCTCAGATCGTGGCATCTTCACGTGGACTCACATACTCGACAGATACGAATTGGGGTCGTGGCACGTCCTCCCCTCCTCACTGTGCTTCGACCGAGGAGAGGGCGCCGCGAACCGGACCAGGCACGATGGCCCGGAGTTGATGTAAATGAGGCGCAGGCTAAGGGTCTGCCTACGCCTCGACGATCGTTACGAGAGAAGTTTACCGAGTCGGTCGAAATCTTCACCCCAGGCCTTCTTGATCGCATCCGCGGCCGCCTTGTCCGGGAGCTTCTGGTGTCCCACGGCCACGGCGCTTTTCGCGCTTCCTTTCGACATGAATTCGAACACGGCGACCGTGCCGTCGTGCCAGGTCACGCGCATCCTTTTCTGCGGAGCGGCTGAGCGGACGGCGATCTTGACGGGCAGCCACCGCCGGCGTATCCGCGGATTTGCAAAAGCCTTGAAGAGTTTTTCGACCGGGACATTGAACGTGCGGCTCTTGCTCGCTTGGTACCCGCCGCCGCGCCGCTGTCCTCGATCGCGCAGACCGCGAATGCGCTCGTACCCGACGGTGACCATCTGGGACCACCAGCTGGGCGTCCCAAGGGACGAGACATATCGAGCAATCTCTCGGTGAGGTTTCCGGGCCGCTCCCGCTCGATCGAGCACGCCGACCCACTGCGCCCACGTGCGCCCGGTGCGCTTGTTGACGGACGCGTCGCTCATGCCGGCGACTTCGGCGTAGTTGGAAGTTGGCTCGTTCTTCTTCAGGAGTTGAGCCCGCGCGGCGGTGTACGCCTCGCCGGTCTTCTTCATCCGAGAACGGACAAGCCGCTTGAGGTCTTTTTGTTTCGGCATAACGTCTCCTTCGTTCCGTTCGCGAGCGAGGCTCCCCAGCAGCGTCGTCCGCGAGGACGAAGGGTCATCATGCCGATCCGGGAGTATGCCCCCCTTTGCCTCGGCGAGGGCCTTCGCAGGGGAAAGGCCATCGAGGTTGGGCGCGGATCAGCGCCGGTCAGAATCTAGCGCGATCGCGACGCCCGAAGCAAGGCTGATGCTGACGGTCGGCTGTCGCTCATCGGACGCAACAGGAAAGTCGACCCTACGCCGTTCCGAAGAGGAGGAGGTTTCCCTCGCTATCCTTGAAGATGGCGTGCTCGCCCCAGGGCGCCTTCTTAGGTGGCTGCGCGAACTCGACGCCTTTGCCCTTCAGTTCGTCGTAGGTCGACTGCACGTTGTCGGCAACGAACACCAACGCAGGCATTTTCCCGGGCTCGTGGTCCGCCTGCTTCTTCAGAACGAGGAGCGTCTCCGCGCCCGGGACCTGCAGCTCGATCCAACGCGAGTCCCCCATCGTTTGATCGGTGAAGACTTTCAGCCCGAGCTTCTTCGTGTAGAAGTCGAGGGCGCGGACCTCGTCTTGGACGGGGACCATCGTGAACTTGATGCGTTTCAGCATGTGTCGGACTCCTTTCATCGCGTCTTCTGACACAAGCGGATCGATCCTGTAAAGGCACTCAGACGTGGCTATAGTATTAACTGATATAGTTGAGCCGATGTCGGCATTTCGCATCGACGAGTACGTCGTCGACGTGCTCCTCCGCGACCTCATCGGTCACGACCACAGCCCGGCCGCCTTCGTCGTCTACCTCTTCCTCTGGCGGCGCACGACCGGCCAGCGCCGGAAGTGGGAGCGCTTGAGCCACCGGGAGATCGCCCAGGAGACCGGCCTCTCGAAGAGCGCCGTGCAGCAAGCCCTCCGGATTCTGCATCGCCGCGGCCTGGTGCGGTCCAAACGCCGGCACGAGACGGATACGCCATCGCACTCAGTCGAGCAGCCCTGGGCAGCGCGCCCATAGCGGCCGGCAGAGCGGGGTGAGGGGTCTCCTCCCCTTCGGTCCAAAATGCGCCCAACCGGTCGGCAATTGACAATCGCTTCAAAAGAGGAGGGGACATGAGAACGAGGACGATCCTGCCGTCTCTGGCGGTGTTTCTTGCAGGCGTCGCGGTGGGCATCGCGGCGGACGCGAACATGGGCACCTGGAAGCTCAACGAGGCCAAGTCGAAGATCGGCGCGGGAGCCACGAAAAACCACACGGTTGTCTACGCGGCCGCAGGCGACGACGTGAAGATAACGGTGGACGGGATCAACGCCGAGGGCAAGCCGGTGCATCACGAGTGGACGGGCAAGTACGACGGAAAGGACTACCCGATGACCGGCGACCCGATTTCCGCCGCGCGGTCGTACAAGAAAGTCGACGACCGCACGCTGGAATTCACCGCCAAGAAGGGCGGCAAGGCGACCGTGACCGGCCGCGTCGTCCTCTCGGCCGACGGCAAGAGCCGCACCGTCACCTCCAGCGCAACCGACGCGAAAGGCAAGAAGATCGAAAGCACCGCGGTCTACGACAAGCAGTAGAACCGTCGCTTCCGTTCGCTCGGGACCTGCGCCCCACGTCGCCTTCGCCGTTCGCATGGCGAACGGCTCCGGCTCCCGCGGCGCGAGGCTCCTCCGCTCGGTTACTTCGCGGAGACTCCTCGCGCCGCGAACTTCAAGTCAAATTGCCCCTACGGACTTAGTCAGGCATGAGGAGGCCTGGTATGCCTCGGTTCAGAAAGTTCTCGGTCGCCTGGTCGCGCAGCGACCGCCGCGGCCGAAAGCCTCGGCCGCGAGCCTGGTCTCTCGCTCACTCTCGCTCCCGCGGCGCGAAGCTCCTCCCCTCTGGGAGACTCCTCACGCTGCGACCGGGGCTAGTCCGAAGAGACTTGACTTCGCGGAAGCCGGAGTTCCGGGTGATAGCTTGCGCGCGGGCTTCTCGTAGAAAGGAGTGTTCGATGAGGGCAAGAAGTGTCATGGCTCTTGCGATGACGTTAGCTCTAGCTGCGGCGGCTTTGGCGCAGGGATCCGAAGAGAAGAAAGCGAAGAGCGCTCCCAAAGCCGGGGCAAGCCAGCCTGTCGTTATGCCGGCAGGCGACTTGAAGTGGACCGATCTCGATCCCCAGGGGGCTCCGGGGGTCCAGGTCGCGGATCTCTGGGGCGACCATGCGAAGGGCGCGTTCGGCGCGTTCTTCAAGCTCCCGGCCGGATTCGCAGCTCCCCTGCACACGCACACGCACGCCATGAAGGTCGTGATCGTCTCAGGGACGTACATCCAGGCACCGGAGGGAAAGCCGCAGTTCCGGATCGGTCCCGGTTCTTACTTCATGCAGCCCGGCGGAAACTATCGGCACACGACGAGCTGCGACAGCGCGTCGGACTGCGTGTTCTTCGTCGAGAGCAACGGAAGGTTCGACCTGAAGCCGGTGGAGGCTGGAAAGGCGCCCTCGAAGAAATAGCCGGGCCCTGAAGCGGCGCGGCCAGTTCTTCCGGACCCCGGTCTTGCTAGTATCACCTCGACCTTGCCGGGGAGCCGCGCGTCGCGGCCCGCCGAAGCAAGGACAGGGGGACACACGTCATGAGAAAGGCCGCGGTTCTTGCCGTCGTTCTCGGTTGCCTCTGTGTTTTCGGGTCCAACGCCTCCGCGGAAGAGAAGAAGGCTCCGGCGGCGAAAGGGACGGCTGCCGCCAAGAAGCCGATGCACGTCATCATGAGCGAAGCCGACATCAAGTGGGGAGACGCGCCGCCCAACCTGCCCGCCGGAGCGAAGTTGGCGGTTCTTCAAGGCGACCCCGGAAAAGCGGGCCTGTACATCATCCGGATAAAGGCGCCGGACGGATACAAAGTGGCGGCCCATTGGCATCCGGCTGCGGAACACCTCACGATCATCTCCGGCACGTTCAACCTCGGGACGGGCGACAAGCTCGACGAGACCAAGACCACGGCCATGGCGGCGGGCGCGTTTGGGTCGATGCCGGCAAAGATGCATCACTTCGCGTGGTGCAAGGGCGAAACGGTGGTTCAGGTGTCGGGGATGGGTCCGTTCAAGATCATCTACGTCAACCCGGCCGACGACCCGAGCAAGGCGAAGAAGTAATCCGTCGCTCCCGTCGCTCCCGTTCGCTCCGGACCTGCGCCCTGCGGGCGCACCGGCCAGCGGCTCGCCCGGTTGCGGGCTCGACCGCTCGCCTGGTCCCTCGCTCACTCTCGCTCCCGCAGCGCGAGGCATCCTCCCCTCTGGGAGACTCCTCGCGCTGCGAACCGGGGCAGGCATGAAAGCCCCGCGAAAGACTCCTCGCTCCGCGGACCCAACCGCAGGAGCCGGGATCAGTGAGCTCGTCGACTAGCCGGGAGATTTGGCGTGGTGGGGGGTTCGGTAGTGTTCGGCCAGCAGGCTTTGCCCCAGTCTCCCTTGAACTCTCGCCATAGCGCCGCCCGCCGTTGTTCCGCGGACATCTGCTTGATCGGCACGCCCTGACGTTCTCGTGGCACGAAGTTCCAGTTGAGACGCTCCTCGGAGTTGAAGGAAAGGCTCGCCTTCGCGCGTTTGGCGGTATCCAGGGACGCGAGAAAGGCGTTGGCGGCCTTCGCCATAGTGGCTGCCGGGTCGGGCGTCTCCGCTGCAGGAAGGGGGGCGCCGGCGGTGGCCAGCGCCGAGAGTGAAGAGGACGCTGCGGATCATTGCTGCGTGTACTTGGTCGTAACGAGTGGGCCAGGACGTCGCTACTGCGCTACGGGCTCGTCGGCGTAGTCCTCCGGAGCCACACCGGGATCGGGTGGAAGCTTGACCAGCTGCTTCTTGACGAGCTCCTGGTGGAGGACCTCCTCCTGTTTCAGCTCCTCGAAGAGCTTCCTCACCGGCTCGGCGACCGGAAGCTTCAGCGCCTCGCAGAAGAAGTTGTAGGCCTTGACTTCGGCGTCCAGCGCCACGGTCAACGCCTCCCGCAGGGTCATGAACGCCCGGACGGTCTCGTACTCCGGCGCCTCTACGTCCCACAGGAGCGAGCGATCGACGCGCCGCGGTGTGTCGCCAAAGAGGGCCGTGCGACGGGCCGCGAGCTCCTCGCCGTGCTTGGCCTCGTTTTTCACCATCATGTGGAAGAAGCCAGCGGCCTCGAAGGTGTGCTGGTTTTCCATTTGGGCGGCCAGCTCTTCGTACCGATCCTTAGCCTCTTCCTCGACCAGAGTGGCGAGATCGAGCGCATCCCGAAGGTCGAGGCCGGTCAAGTCCAGCGTCTTCATCGTCGTCATGGGCGCCTCCGCACCCATTTTCCCACCGAGCGGCGGAGCTGCCAAGACCGTCGCTCCCGCTCGCTCCGGACCTGCGCCCTGTCGGCGCACGGGCGAGCGGCTCGGCCGGATGCGGCCTCGACCGCGCGCCTGGTCCCTCGCTCACTCTCGCTCCCGCAGCGCGAAGCCTCCTCCCCTCTGGGAGACTCCTCGCGCTGCGAACCGGGGCCGAGAAAAGCCGCTCGCCTGATCCGTCGCTCCCGCTCGCTCCGGACCTGCGCCCTGTCGGCGCACCGGCGAGCGGCTCGGCCGGATGCGGCCTCGACCGCGCGCCTGGTCCCTCGCTCACTTTCGCTCCCGCAGCGCGAAGCCTCCTCCCCTCTGGGAGACTCCTCGCGCTGCGAACCGGGGCCGAGAAAAGCCCCTCGCCTGATCCGTCGCTCCCGCTCGCTCCCGCAGCGCGAGGCCTCCTCCCCTCTGGGAGACTCCTCGCGCTGCGAACCGGGCAGACACGAACGCCCGAAACCGGTGAGACTCCTCGCGCTGCGAGCGGGGGCAGGCACGAAGGCCCTCCCTCGCATCGCCCCTCGGCCATTCGGAGTACTCCAGGGCCAGGTCCCAGAGGAGCTCAAGTCACCGTTCAGCCGAAAATCGACGCCAGAAGGCGCGGTCAAACGACCCGTACGCCTCCATCTGAGATACCTTGGACGCCGTGAAACGCCTGGTCGAGTTGAGCGTCGAGGACCTCGTGGCGAGCCCGGTCTGGCGTTACGAGGGAGGAAGCGGTGCTAAGGCGACCGTCGTGCCGTCGAAACGGGAATCGCTGTCGCAGAGCGACGACGAGATCTTCCTCGCCGCGACGGAGTTCGAGCTCTTCGACTCCAGCCGGCATTTCGGATTCTGCTTTCCGGCGGACGACTCCGGCATCGATTACCTCCAGCCGGTCATCCTCGGCCCATCGGGGCACGTCAGCTTCTGGTTCGATGGCCCTGCCCTCCCGGAGGTGCTCTCGAGCCAGTGGAGAACGCTCGGCAAACAGCCACCGGACATCTTCCCTGTCACCTTCCGGTGCCTCGTGCCCGTGGACGGGCGCACGGTGAGCGGTCGAATCGAAGGCGTCGAGTCTTCGCGGGACCTGACGTCCGGATCTCCCGCTCCGACGATTCCGGAAGACGCGGCGGCGGAGAATCCGCGCGGCGCGGCTCGCATCCCGACCGCTCGCCCGGTGCAGGCCCGGCGAAACACCGGGCCGGTCGAGAAGCGAACGGCTCGACGGCGCAAGGCGGAAGTGAAGGTCGACTTCACCCAGGGCTCCCTTCACGGGACCGGCACCACCGGCGACGTCTCGCCCCGGGGGATGTTCGTGCGCTCGACGAGGATCCCGGGCACCGGACCAATGTTGCGACTGAGCGTCAATCTCCCCGAGGGAAGAACCCTCGTCCTCAGGGGAAGAGTCGTGCGAGGCTCCACGGCGATCTCATCGACCGGGACTTCGCCCGGTTTCGGCTTGCGCCTCGCCGGGGATTCGCCGGAATACGAGGATCTCCTCTCGCGGCTGCGGGACAAGTACAAATAGCCGTCGCTTCCATTCGCTCGGGACCTGCGCCTTTGGGCGCACGGGCCACGTCGCCTTCGGGGCGGGCATGGCCAAGCGGCTTGTAGGGATTGGTCCTTCCGGGAATGGGATCTGTCATGGAATCTCAGGGTCATGAACCGACTGTCCCCGACTGCCGGCCTCCGGTTGCAACATTGCGACGGCGCGTTCGTACGCACTCCTATTTGGGAGACCCTCGTCTCCATGTCGCGAAGGAGGACACGATGCGCCAGTACCAGCCCCTCGCTCTTTTCCTGACACTGGGAGTCGCGGCCGGCGTGGCGACCGCCGGCTGCGCGAAGAAGGAGGCTGCGGCCCCGGCGGCCGAGGCCAAGGCCCCAACCCCGGCAGGCGGCGGAAAGATTCCGGTGACGACTTCGTCGGCCGAAGCGAAAGCCGAGTTCCTGCAGGGCCGGGACATGGTCGACAAGCTGCTGATCACCGACTCGGTTCAACACTTCAAGAAGGCGGCCTCGCTGGACCCGAACTTCGCCTGGGCCGAGCTCAGCCTGGCCACTTCGGCGCCGACGGGCACGGAGTTCTTCGACCACCTCAAGAAGGCGGTGAGCCTGGCCGACAAAGCTTCCAACGGAGAGCGGCTTCTCATCCTGGCCACGGAAGCCGGAGCGAACAACAACGCGGTCAAGCAGAAGGAATACCTCGATCAGCTCGTGGCGGCGTACCCGAACGACGAACGGGCGCACTTCAACCTGGGCGGCTACTACTTCGGCCAGCAAGATTTCCCCAAGGCGATCGAGCACTACAAGAAGGCCACGGAGCTCGAACCGGGCTATTCGTCCGCCTACAACCTGCTGGGCTACGCATACCGGCAAAACGTCGACTATGCCAGCGCCGAGAAGGCGTTTCAGAAGTACATCGAGCTGATCCCCAAGGACCCCAACCCCTACGATTCGTACGCCGAGCTGCTCCTGAAGATGGGTCGATTCGACGACTCGATCGCTCAGTACCGCAAGGCCCTCTCGATCAATACGAACTTCGTCAACGCGCACCAGGGAATCGCCATGGACCTGCTGTACCAGGGAAAGCCCGACCAAGCGGCGGCCGAGCTGCAGGAATTCACGAAGAAGGCCAGGACGGACGGCGAGCGCCGGACCGCGTCGCTCGCGCTGACCGTCGTGCACATCGACGGCGGCAAGATGGCCAAGGCCCTCGAGGATGTGGACAAGCGGTACACCCTGGCCGAGAAGGCCAACGACATACCGGCGATGGCGTTCGACCGGGGCTTCAAAGGCAACGTTCTGCTCGAAATGGGAAAGCCCGATCAGGCCCGGGCGGAATTCGAGCGCGGAGTGAAGCTGGTCGAGGGCTCCGGGCTCTCCCAGGAGATCAAAGAAAACGCCAAGCTCGCCCACCACTACAACCTCGCCCGCGTTGCACTGGGGAAAAAGGATTTCGCGGGGGCGAAGAAGGAGGCGGAGGAATTTCGCAAAGGGGCCTCTGTCTCGAAGAATCCGATTCAGGCGAAGCTCGCCCACGAGCTCGACGGCATCGTCGCGCTCGCGGAGAAAGACTTCGACAAGGCCTTAGTCGAGCTTCCCCAGGCGAACCAGCAGAATCCCTACAACCTGTATCGTCTGTGCCAGGCCCATCAGGGCAAGGGCGACAAGGAGAAAGCGAAGGAACTCTGCAAGCAGGCGGCCGATTTCAACACGCTGCCGAATCCGAACTACGCCTACATCCGAACGAAAGCCAGGGCCGGCGACGGGTCAGCGAAAGGTTGACCCGTCTCCCCCCCTGCGTTGGGCTGTCGGCGCAGGTGGGTCTAATCCCTCGCAGTCAGCACGACGCGGAAGCGGGCCTTGCCGCTCATCATCCGGTCGTAGGCGTCCTGGACGCGGTCGAGCGGAAAGACTTCGTTTCGGGAACGCACGCCGGTGATCGCGGCGAACTTCATCGTGTCCTCGGACTCGATCGACCTCCCGGACGGCCAGCCGGCAATCGAGCGGCGGCCGCCGATCAGAGCGCCGGCCGGGACCTGGAGCGGATCCGCCGGGGCGCCGACAATGAGCAGTTTCCCGTCGACCGCCAGGCCGCCGATGACCGCGGTCATCGCCTGTCCGCTCGTGACCGTCGCAAGAATGACCTTAGCCCCGCCGAGCCGGGCGAGCTCCGCGGCGGGATCCTGTGAGCCGCTGTCGATCGCGTGATGCGCGCCGAGCTCGCGCGACAGAGCCTCCTTGTCCTTGCCGCGCGCGATCGCGACGGTCCTAAAACCCATCTTTGCGGCGAACTGGACGCCCAGATGGCCGAGGCCGCCCACGCCGAGCACGGCGACGAGGTCGCCCGGGCGCGCGCCGCTGTTGCGCAGCGAGTTGTAGGTCGTGATGCCCGCGCAGAGAAGCGGGGCCGCCTCTACGGCCGACAAGGTATCGGGGATCCGCGCCAGCGCGACCGCGGGCGCGATCAGGAAATCGGCATAACCGCCGTCGTAGGAGATTCCGGGAATCTGCGGCGAGACCTGGCAGGTGACGAAGTCCCCTCGCCGGCAGGAATCGCGGTGTCCGCAGTGCCCGCCGTGCCAGCCGATCCCGACGCGATCCCCCACGGTCCAGCCGGCAACGTCGCGGCCGAGCGCATCGATCGTTCCGGCGATCTCGTGCCCGGGAACGCGCGGATAGGAGACGCCCGGCCAGTGTCCTTCGACCGTCAGGAAATCGCTGTGGCAGACGCCGCACGCCTCGATGCGAATCCGGACCTCCCCGGGACCGGGTTCGGGCACTTCGCGCTCGACCGTCTCCAAGGGTGCTCCCGGCCGGGGAACCTGAACCGCACGCATCTTCGGCATGAATCCTCCTCTCCTATAGGTCCGCCGGCCGCGCCGACCGCCGCCACGACCGCAAGGGCTAAGTAGTCGGACGGGCCGGCCGGGGATTCAGAGGCGAGGCTTTCGCTTGCCTTTTTTTGCCAGGATGGCCGCGATTTGTTGCGAGTGGTTGACGTCGTGCCCGGCCACCAACGAGACGACCTTGGAGATCGTCAGCGGGCCGAATTGCGAATGGATCCCGCGCCGCTTCAGCTCGCGCGGCGACAGTTTGTCGAGCAGCTCCAGGTTGGCACCGCGAATGGCCCGGAAGGTCTGAAGCGAGTGCCTGGGATCGATTCGTTCATAGCACGAGTTCCTCGCCCAGGCATTCTGGTCCATTCCGACGATCTTGACGCCGTCCTCTTCCAGGATCATTCGGATTCGATAGCCCCAGAGCATCTCCATCTCGGAGAGGTGTGCGAGGATCTGCGCGATAGACCACTTGCCGCGAGCCGGAGGCGTTGAAAGCTTCCGCCGCGATGCTCCGGACGTCCGCTTCTTCAGGGAGCGCGGCGTCGATCGCAGGATGCGGCGGGCGTCGCGTCCCTTCACGTAGCTCAAGATTCTCGCCGTGTACTCCTCGAAGGTTTCGGTCATGGCATGAGCCTACCCCGAGTTGCTGGAACGTGGCTTGCAAAGGACGACGTCGGGAGCAAGATGATGAGCCACAATGATGCGGAGACCGCACTGCTGGCAGGGTTCCTCTGTCTCGCGGTGGCCGCTGCCGGGGATGGCTCTTCCGCTCGCGCGTCGGCGCGAGTCTCCGAACAATCGCCCCCAGCCGGCCTCATTGAGCGAGGCCGGTACCTCGTGCACAACGTCGCGATGTGCGTCCAGTGCCATTCGCCCCGCGACGAGAACGGCGAGCTGATCGAGACCGCTCTTTTGACCGGCGCGCCGATGCCGGTCAAGTCGCCCTTCCCCAATCGGATCTGGGCGACCCGCACGCCCTCGCTCCGAGGCTTGAGCTTTCTCTCCGAGGCAAACGCAATGCGGCTTCTGCGCGAAGGAATCGCGCATACCGGAAAGCCCCCCGATCCTCCCATGCCTCCCTTCCGCATGACTCCTGAGGACGCCTCCGCCGTCATCGCGTACCTGAAGTCCTTGAAGTGAGGGACGCCGCGGAAATTCGAGTCAGGAGCGGAGTGTGGACCGAACCCAGTCGGCGACTCTCCCGGGCATTCCATCCCGGTTTGTCCGATCGACCCGCCACAGCAGCACGCCGGGGCGGCGCTTGATCGCTTCGATGAAGCCTTCCCCGCGCAGCGCTACGGTCGCGACGCAGACTGTGGCCGAGTCCAGGAGCGACTCCACCGTCTCGACGAAACGGCTCGAAAGACATTCCATCTTTCCGATCTCGTCGATCAAGACGACATCGGTGCGTTGCCCCGAGAACTGTCCCGCCACCACGCGGTCCAGGACGGCGAGATCCACGCCGTACCTGCTGACCTTGTCGGGCGACCGGATCTTCACATGAGCGAGGACATCCGATTGACCATCGGGGGTCTCGATCCGAAAACCCACTCGCAGACCCGCCTCCCGAATCTCTTCCGTGACAAAGCCGCGGATCTCGAGCTCCGAGAGCTCCTTGGCCACGCGGCGAAGGACAGTCGTCTTCCCGACTCCGGGCGGCCCCGTTAAGAGGAGAGCCGATCTACGCAGGTTCGCCGGCGAAGGTGAAAGCGCCCCACTTCTGGACGTCGGTCTCGAAGCCCACCCCCACGTAGATCGTGCCGGTCGGCAAATAGAGCTCCATGACGTGACCCGGATTGACCTTGTAATAGTCGTCCGGCGGCCCCCAGGGAGTTGGATAGACCACTCCCTCCGTTGCCTGCCGAGCCTTGCAACCGAGCTCGCGAAGGCTCATCGGTGACCTTGTCGTGAAAGCGTTCCATCCGCCTTGGAACGCGATCGGCGGGTAAGCCGCGGGATTGACGGCGACCGGCATTGAGGAAAACGTGTAGATCCCGCTGCGCCATGCGCCCTCCAGGTATTGGAGGAGGAAGATCTGAGTCTGCGAAGCAACCGCGTTCTGGGAGTCCGGCTGCAGCCGGCGCATCCGGAAGCCGAGCGA
>WNGF01015935.1_pt1 | contig 16344 bp, 17 predicted proteins | sample 5400641 | NCBI WGS metagenome assembly WNGF01 (sample SAMN13153371, study PRJNA577476) | soil metagenome | isolation source: 80 cm soil or saprolite under grassland replicate 2 | place: USA:California | collected 2016-06-15
AGTTCCAAATCGGTTGGAGCACGTCAGGTGCGGCGCGCAGGTTCGGATGCTGGGCAGGGCACCGACCAGATCCTCGCAACCCGTCAGGTACAGCTAGCAGCGGAAATGCCGATCCGGCTGATGCCCCAGCGGCGTCGGAACCCGCAGATCGTGTAGCGGTAGGGCCTGCGGCTGGGTGTCGCTCGCGGCAGTGCTCTGTGGAGTCGACGCCCGTGTCGGGTGCCTGCCGGGCTCGGCATCGGTTGGTGCGTGAGCGCTTGCGTGGTGGAGTAGCGGCCGGTACTTTACGATCGTACGATCTGATCGAACGATCAGACAACGGCTGCGCAAAGGCAGGCGAGGGCGTGCAGGGTGCACCGCGGCTCCGGGACGGCAGTTGGACCTACGGCGGGGTGCGGCGCCTGCTCGCGTGGGGTCCGCCGCTGCTGGTGGTGCTGACCGCGCTGCGCTACGGCACCCGCTGGCCGGCACCATTGCGGCTGGCGGTTACCACGTTGGTGCTCTACGCGGCTCTGAAGGCCACCGCCATCCTGCGGCAGTCCCCTGGCGAGCTGCTGCGGGCAAGCCCGGCCGGGCGCCTTGCCTACCTGACGGTGTGGCCGGGCATGTCCCTTGCGCCATTCCAGGTCCGGGGCCCGTCGCACGCGGAGGGACGAAGGTGGCTGCGCCAGGGTCTTGTGCGCATGGCCCTCGGTGGCCTTGGGATTGTCATGCTCTCGCTTTGGGCGCCCCTGCTATCGGATGGTCTGCTCGGCTGGGCTGGGATCGGCGCGCTGCTGCTGACCGTGCACCTCGGCTACGCCGATGTGCTCAGCGGGCTGCTGCGGCGTGCCGGCTTCCCGGTGCGGCGGCTGTTCGACGACCCCCTGGCCAGCCGCTCGCTGACAGAGTTCTGGAGCCGGCGCTGGAACCTGGCGTTCGTCGAGATGGACCGCCTGCTGTTTGTCCCGCTGCTGCGCCGGCTCGGCCGAATGGAATCCCTGATCGGGGTCTTCGTCATCTCCGGGCTGTTGCACGAGCTGGCGATCAGCTTCCCGGCCGGGGCCGGCTGGGGCCTTCCCAGCTGCTACTTCCTGCTGCATGGCGTGCTGGTCACCCTGGAACGCCACCTTCTGCGCCCACGGCGATGGCCGGGCACGCTGGCCCGCATGTGGACCCGGTCCTGGCTGCTGGTCCCGCTGCCGTTGCTGTTCCACACCCCGTTCCGCCAGGCGCTGGTCGTTCCGCTGTTCCACTGGCTGCACCAGGTGTTGTGGTGAGCCCGTCCGAGTCCGAGAGGAGCTGGCATGTCGACCGAGCGGTTGATCAGCTTGGCGGTCTGGCCCGGCGGCGCCGGTCACTTCCTGCTGCTGGGCGCCAGCCTCCAGGCGCCTGGGCGCCTGCGCTGGAAGAGTGACCTGGCCAAGCTGCTGCCGTTCAACCGCAAGCTGCTGTGGGTCTACGGCGGCTACATCGTCGGGACCTACCTGGCATTTGGAGTCTTGACGCTGCTGCTGCACGCCGAGTTGCTGCGCGGCGACAGGGCCGCCTTGGCGCTGGCCACCTTCGTCGGCCTGTACTGGCTGGCCCGGCTGGTGCTGGACGCGACCTATTTCAGCCACCACGACTGGCCGCCGGGACGGGGGTTCATCGTCGGCCACGTGCTGCTGGACCTGCTGTTCGCCGCGCTCACCGTGATCTACCTCGGGCTGGTCGCCTGGCATCTGTGGCTCCACTGACATGCGAGCAAGGTGTTGCCGATCACGACCTCGGAAAGGGGGCAGAGCATGGGACGGTCACGAGCCTCACGCGCCACGGGCGATCGGTCCACCACGACCAGGGACCGGATCGTGGACGCGGCCCTGGAGACCATCAAACAGCAGGGCATCCTTGGTGCCAGCGCCCGCGCGATCGCGCGGACCGGGGGATTCAACGAGCCACTGATCTTCTACCACTTCGGCACCCTCGACGAACTGCTGCTCCAAGCGGTCGACAAGGTCAACACCCTGCGGCTGACCACCTACACTCCCCGCCTGGCGGCGGCGTCAACCCTGGCGGAGCTGGTCGCTGTCGGCGCCGAGATCTACGCCGAGGACCGGCGCCAAGGACACACCACGGTGCTGGTCCAGACGCTGGCCGGGTTCGCGGCCTCCCCGGAGCTCAGCCGCGCCCTGCTGGAGCGCTTCACACCCTGGGTCCGGCTGCTAGCCGACGGCCTCACGCGGGTCACCAGCGGCACACCGTTTGCAGGCCTGTTCCCAGCCGAGGACGCCGCGTTCGCGCTCACCGCCTGGTTCGTCGGCATGGAGCTGCTCAGCCACCCCGACACCCCCGCCCGCTGGCAGGAGCTGCTCGCGCGCCTGCAGCTGCTCGCGGCGCAGCTGCCCGGCGGCGGGCGGCCCGCCACATAGCCCGGGGTTCGGCCATGATCGTGCTGGGCGGCGTGGCCCAGGCGACGAAACCAAGGATGGGATCATGCGCAACGACCAGGCAAGCAAGGCAGCCCAGCCACAACCGGATGCAGGGTTCCTGGCAACGATTGTCGGCGACGGCGTGCTGCTGCTGCTTGCCACCGCGGCCAGCCTCGTGCTTGCCGGCGGGTTCGCGATGCTGCTGGCCGCAAGCGGCGAGTTCCTCCCACACGACATCGCCTACCTGGGCATGAGCACCGCCGTCCTGTGCTCGATCGCGCACTGCCGGATCGTGGACTTCATGATCCACGACCGGGCCGCGTTCGGGGGTGCGCTGGTTGCGGTTGGCGTCATGTACACCTATCTGGTCCTGTTCCCGCTGCGCCAGGGGCAGGCCTGGGCCTGGTGGCTGCTGACGATCAGTGGGAGTGCGGGGTTCCTCAGCTTCCTCGCCTACTTCGGCTACGGCTACCTGGACAGCTGGCATGGCCTGGGAACCGCGCTGCTGCTGCCGGTCTTCGTCGTCGGCCTGTGGCGCTCGCGGCGGCTCGTGGGCCACCTGGCAAGCCCTCTGGTGCTGCTACCCGCACGCGACCTGCGCGGCCTGTCCGCTCGGCGCCGCGCCGGCAGGGTGTGCCTGCTGCTGGGTGCTGTGGGGACCGCCCTTGGCGGGCTCACCATCCTCCGGGTCGGGATCACCGACATCTTCGTCCCCGAGGATCTTGCGTTCATGGGCTTGTCGGCCGCACAGCTCCAGGCCATCAACCCCAGGCTCGTCCCGCTCATGGCCCACGACCGCGCCGGGTTCGGCGGAGCGGTGTTCACCCTTGGGCTGACCGCGTTCTTCTGCCTGTGGCGCTCACCGCCGACCAGAGCCCTGTGGGAGGCGATGCTCCTCTCCGGCGGCATCGGCCGCCGCGGTATCGCTGATCGTGGGGCTGGCGCTGACGTTCCCGCCGGTCACGCCAGTCAGGGGTCGAACCTGATCCAGCTCGCCAAGCACGCACAGCTATGGCGCCACCGGCGCTATCCCTGCACCAACGGCAAGGCACCATCGCTTGATGCCTACCGGAAACCTACCGCTTCAGCAGAGAGCACCGACGGCATGGACACCACGCATCCCTCGACGGGGTCGAGCAGACCGTCCAGATAACGGTGACCTGCGAGCATGGCGGGCGGTAGGAAAATGGTAGGGCGCACCCAACTTGCCACTGTGATTGTTGCGGTGGCACTGGCGGGGAGGATGCCCGAGCTGTTCGGGTAGATGTTCGGCTTGGTGCTGGCAAGGTAGTGCTGGCAGGGAGAGTGACCCCACTTGCCACCGGCCGTCTTGGGACGTGCCCTGGAACTTGATCTGTCCTCGAACTGCCGGCACCGGCCCGGCCCACCACACTCGCTGGCCTGATCAGAAGCCTGTCCGACCCGGTGGTCGTGACCCGTCACAGTCCTGCCGCGGTGACTCCACCCAGGCCGGTGCCAGCCACGGCCGCCTGCCACCAGGGAGGACAACCGCGATGCCCATGCTAGAAGGCAGGGTCGACCACGTCATCGGGGTCGACACCCACCGCGACACCCACGCCGCCGCCGTGCTGGACCCAAACGGCGGGGTCCGTGCCCACGTGGAGGTCACCGCCGACCAGCCCGGGCATGCCCGGCTGCTGGCCATCGCCACGCGGCGGGCACCCGGCCGTCGGGTCTGGGCGCTGGAAGGCACCGGCAGCTACGGCGCCGGACTGGCGACCTTCCTGAGCGCACAGGGCGAGTGGGTGGTCGAGATCGACCGACCCAAGCGCTCCCGCGGCCGCACCGGCGCCAAGAGCGACCCGCTGGATGCGATCCGGGCTGGCCGCGAAGCGCTCGCGCGTGACCAGCTCGCCAGCCCGCGCCAGCGTGGCCAGCGCGAGGCGCTGCGCGTACTGCACACCACCCGCAGCCAGATCTTGCAGGTGGGTGCCGACGCTCGCCGCCACCTCAAGGCGCTCATCGTCACCGCCCCCGACCCGCTCCGCCAGGCCCTGCGCGGCCGCCCGTGGCTGCAGCAGGCCCGCGCGTGCGCTGCGCTGCAAGCCGCACCAACGGACTCGATCGAGGTGCGGGCGACCGTGCAGGCGATGCGGCTGACCGCCCAGCGGCTGCTTGGCGCGTACGCCGAGGCTGCCGACCTCAAGCAGCAGCTGCACACCCTCATCACCACCATGGCCCCAGGACTGCTGGACCAGCCCGGCGTCGGGCCGATCAGTGCCGCACAGGTCCTGCTGGCCTGGTCACACCCGGGTCGGGTCCGCTCCGAGGCTGCGTTTGCGATGCTGGCCGGCGCCGCCCCGATCGAGGCCTCCTCGGGCCAGGTCGTGCGTCACCGCCTCAACCGTGGTGGGGATCGCCAGCTCAACCGCGCGCTGCACACCATCGTCATGATCCGCCAGCTCCAGCACCCAGCGACCCGGGCCTACACCGCCCGCCGTACCGGCCAGGGCAAGAGCCCGCGCGAGATCCGCCGGTGCCTGAAGCGCATGATCGCCCGGCAACTGTTCCGGCTCCTGGAGCGCACCGCCACCAACCAGATCGCGGCTTGACAGAAATAGAAGCATCAATCCGAACACCACGACATTTGCATCGCCGCTGGTAGAGGGCCCAGTCATTCGGCTGCCGGGCCAGCATGCCATGGTGCGCGGCGACGGTTACCGCGTATGGCGTCCGTGACGGCGGGAGTGTCTGTGCGCATTTCCGAGCGTTCTGGTGAGCGGGTGGTACGCCAGTGGCTGGGTGCGCACCCGTGGGTGCGCTTGAATGCTCGGCTGAACGCCTCTTCGGAGTCGTAACCGACGCGTCGTGCGATCGCGGCAACGCCGAGTTCCGTGGTCGCCAGCAATTCCTGAGCGACGTGCATTCGCCACTCGGTGAGATAGCGGATCGGCGATCGCCCGAGGACCTGCCGGAAGCGACTGTCGAGCACAGAACGCGATACCGCAGCCCCAGCGGCGAGCTCTGCCACCGTCCACTTCCGCCCGGGTGTGGCATGGAGCGAGGCCATCGCCGGCGCGAGCACCGGATCTCGCAGTGCCGCCACCCAACCGCGCTCCACCGCAGGGGCCGTGGCGAGGTGAAGGCGCAGCACCTCAATGAGCAACAGCTCCGGCAGCCTCGTAGATGCGAGCTCGGATCGCCCACCGGATGATCCCTCGAGCGCGTAGGCGATGTTGGCTTCGACCCAGCGCGCGGCAGGGCCCGCGGGCGGGCGCACCACGAACACCGGCGGAAGGGCGCGAAGCCTGGGATCGAACAGTGGATCTTCGGAATGCAGGTAGCCGCAGACGACCTGGGTGCGGGTGCCACCCTGCCCGTGGCGGATGATCGGCATCTGCTCCCACGGAGGGGGCGCGAGGACCGTCGTGATCGGCACCGATGCCACCGGCACGACCCCGCCCATCGTGTGCCCATCGCCGTACGGGAGCACGATGACGTCGCCGCTGTTTGCCCAGTGCCGTTCTCCATCGGCGAGCGACAACCAGCAGCGGCCGCTGGCGACGACGTGGAAGAGGATGACCCGCTGGGCCCCCGGATGGAGCATCCCGGCGAATGCCGGACCACCCTGAGAATCCAACGCCCAACCTTCGGTGTACTCCGCTCGCAGGAAGATGGCCCCCTCCACACGGAGGCGTTCGAGCGCGCGATGGAGCGGCGCTGTAGGCTCCGCCGATCCTTGGAGCGTCAATCCCCCCATCCCGGTCACCTCTGAAACCCGGCTTCTCGGTCAGGATCGCCGGTGTCGCGGTCATGGCTCTCAGACAGCCCTGCGTTGAGACTGATCCTCGCACAACCGACCGGGAGCTCGGAGGCCTCTGAGCGGCGAGGAGGTCCGGACGCGAGATCCGGCAACCACAGGAGGCGACGGTGAAGGTAACGCGACCCGAAGACTTCCACCGCAGCTATGCCGACGCATTCAACTCCGGCGACATCGAGGTTGTGCTCGATCACTACGAGCGGGACGCCACGTTCGTGCCGCAACCCGGCCAGACTGTGTCCGGCCGCGCCGCGATCGGCGAAGCCCTCCAGCACTACCAAGCGGTCGGGAAGATGACGGTCGAAACCCGCTACTGCGTCACAAGCCGGGGATGTAGCGCCTGTCGGCGCTTCCTGGAAGATCAACGGCTCCCAGGACGGAAGGCCGGTCGAGGTCCAAGGAATCAGCGCGGATCTCCTTCGCCGTCAACCAGAGGGACACTGGCTGCTCGCCGTGGACCACCCATGGGGTACATAGCGCACGCACCTTAGGCATGATGCGAACGACACCGGCGGCGACAGGCGGTGACGACACGGTTCAGGACCGCACCCGGGGCGACCGAACGTGTGGCCTGTGGGTGTTCGCCGCTGGTCGAGGCGGTGCTCAGCCTCCACGTGCTCACCGAGCCCCACCACCATCCGGTCCAGCACCCCTGGGTGCGGAGGGCTCGCGGGCTGTCCGCGAAGCTGCGACGCGAAATCAAGGCGTTCGCCTTCAGCTACCGCAACGACTTCCCGAGATTCCTGCTCCCCGGCCCTGCGGCTGAGGGGCCGCTGCGTTCGTTTGAGGCCGAGCTGCAAGCGCTCGCACTGGTTCCCCCAGCGCTTGCGGCGTTAGAGCTCACCAGGCCGCTTCACCCTGGGCAGATAACGCTTGATTCCGCTGCCCTGTGCCCAACGGATCGCGTGGCCATCGAAGCGGCGGCCGGGGCCCTTGATGAAGACTCGGCCGAGCTCGTCCAGCTCGCCCTCGAGGCGCCAGGGCAGGCGATGGAGAGGTTTCAGTTGCTGCTCGCCGACTACTGGGCTGGGGGGTTCGACGCGGAGTGGGAGCGCATCGGGCCCCGGCTGGCGAAGGACGCCTCGCAGATCGCCGATGGCGTGGCAGCCAGGGGCCTTTGCGGCATACTCGAAGATCTCCGTTCGAAGCATCTCCGTTCCGGGATCCGCGTCGACCCCGCGAAGGGAATGCTCTGGCTCGACGATGCGCATGAGCACGACGTCGACATCGGCGAGGCGGGCTTGCTTCTCGTTCCCAGCCTCTATGCCTGGCCGCACGTCCACGTCAACTGCGACGATCCCTGGCCGCTCGGCCTGATCGTTCCCTCCCCCTCGGTCATCAGGGATGCCCAACCTGTCATCCCGCCCCGTGAGGTCGTCCTCGCCCTGCGGGCCCTTGCCGACGACACTCGGCTTCGGGCGCTGCAGTTCATCGCGGAACGACCCAGGAGCACCCAGGAACTCGCTCCTCTGGTTCGGTTGAGCGAGGCGGCCATGTTCAACCACCTTCGAATCCTGGCGGCCGCCGGTATCATCCGCGCCCGACGAGAGGGCTACTACGTGCTCTACGGCCTCAGCCAGGATCGGCTGGCGGCCGTGTGGCCGCTGCTCGCCGCCTACCTGAGAGCGGGCTAATTCAGCTCGGCCAGAGGAGGAAGCATGAGTCAGACGATCGCCATCATCTTGAGGTTCCGAGAGGACCAGGCAGGGGAGTTCGAGGAGATGTTCCGGGCGGAGGTCCTTCCCCTGTGGGAGGAGTTCCTCGCAGAGGGCAAGTTCCTCAAGGCCTCGCTCACGCCGGTGGAAGGCGGGATCAAGGGACCGGAGGGACAGCGGCACTACATCCTCCACGTCGAGGTACCCGGAATGCGCGAGCACGAGCAGTTCGACCAGCACCCCAGGTTCCTGGAGTTCCTCCCAAGGGCCCGAGCGCTCCAGCCGCAGGAACCATTGGTCTGGTTCGGGACCACACTGTTCAACGTGGGCGGGTGAAACCCGGGTCGCTCGGGTCCAGGCGCTCGGAGGGTAGCCGGAAGGGTCAGCGCGCGGTGCCGTTTCCCTCGCGGCCATTCCCTCGCCCGTTCCCCGCGGTAGCCGCCGGGACCGGCCTCCTCCCGGGGAGCCGCGAGATGGCCAGGCCCGCCAGGACCAGCACGGCACCGGCCACCTGCTCCGGGTGGAGCGGTTCGTGCAACCAGACGACGGCCAGGGTGGCTGCCACGACCGGCGTGAAGAACCCGTAGACGACCGTCCGGGCAATCCCACGCCGCTTGATGGCCCAGTTCCACAGCACGTACGCTAGGTATACCGGGCCGACGATGGCGTACGCCAGGATCAGCCAGGACGTGCCGCTCACCGCGCCCCAGTCCTGGTGCACCATGGCCGGGACTCCCACCAGCGCGACCAGCAGCCCTCCGCTCAGCAGCCCGTAGGCCATCAACTGCACACCCGAGTATCGGCGGGAGAGCGGCTGGTTGACGACGCCGTAGGCGCCGAACGCTGCCGCCGCCATCAGCGACAGCAGATCGCCCCATGTCGCGGACTCGAAGGCCCCCCACGCCCGCAGAAACACGGCCACGCCCGCGAACGCGACGGCCACGCCCGCGAGTTGGGTCCGGGAGGGCCGTTCCCGCCCAAGGGCCCAGGCGACCAGGATCGACCAGATGGGACTGGTCGCGATCAAGACGGCGGTCGCCACCGCGCTGGTCCGGTCCAGCCCCAGGATGAACCCCATCTGGTAGAGGAAGTAGCCGGTCAAGCCGGAGGCCAGCAGCGCAGGGAGATCCTTGCGCTGCAGCGGCGCCCTGGACTGGGTGGCCCCCAGAAGGCCCACCCCGAGCAGGACCATGGCACCGAACCGCAGCCCGGTGAACGCGACCGGGTCGATCTCGCGCCAGGCCACCTTGAACAGCGTGAAGGTTGACGCCCACAGCACGACCACGAGCCACAGCGCGGCGTCGACGGCCAGTGGGGAATCCGAACGGCGCCCACTCATCATCCTGGAGACCTCAGCCAACGCGGGAGTGACGGAATCCGACCATTGGTCAATCAGACGAGTTCCTCATCAGTAAAGACGCTGGAGTTCGTGCCCATCCGGGGTGCACCTCCTTGGGCGCCGTCACTCGGGTGCCCAGTCTGCATCAGCTTGGGGAAGAATGGGCATCGATGAAAGAACGGAGCTCCGTGGCGACGAACTCGGGATTCTCCTCAGCGACAAAGTGGCCGGAGTTGGGCACGAGCTCAGCGTTGATCGGTCCGTCGGCCATCGGCTGGACCGTGGATATCAACTGCGCCTTCTCCCCGTCAGGATCGTTCGTTCGAGCCGGACTCATCAACAGGATTGGGAGCGTGAGTTCGTTCGTCGTGAGAGAGGAGTTCTCGGAAGCGTCAGTGGACAGAGCCCGGTAGAGCTCGAAGCCACCATGGAGCACGCTGGGGTTGCAGTAGGTGCGCACATACTCCGTCACCGCCACCGGCTCGATACGGTTCGGAGGGGCGACGAGGTTGTCGTAGAACCAGCTGAGATAGGTTCGCTGACGTCCTTCGACCATCTGCTCTGGCAGCTCCGAGACGTCGTGGAACCCGAACCACCAAAGCTGGGCACGCAGTTGTTGCTCGTTGGTGCCCGGACCGGGTAGAGGAAAGTCCATCATGGTGAGGCTGGACGCCGCCTCCCTATGGAACGCGGCGTACGCAAACGCAACGCCGGCACCGAAATCGTGTCCCACGAGATGGACGCGTTGATATCCGAGTTTGTCGACGACCAGGCCATGGACAGAGCTGGCCAGCGTCTTCTCGTCGAACGCGGGAGGTGATCCGATGGAGTCGCCGAGTCCCGGTAAGTCGACAGCCACGACCGTGAAGTGGCGAGCCAGATCCGGCATGACTTCAACCCACGCATACCAGTCCTCTGGCCATCCGTGCAGGAGCACGACGACTTGGTCGCCGCTGCCGCCGACGACGTAGTGCATCCGCACCCCCTCAACAGTCGTTTCATGATCGGCGAAGCCAGCGGGCGCCGCGGCTGGTGGTGTGCGCAAGGGACTCTTGCATTGATCGGTGCTGGATACCGCGAGCGTCCCCGTGGCCGACACCTGAGGCGTCGTTCCCGATAGGACTATGACAGCTGCAAGTGCTCCGGACGCAAGGATCACACTCGGACGGGTTTTCATCGCTGCCTCCGTTGGTGTCTCGCACCACGGCGCCGAATCATCGACGGACACCAGTCCACGCGACTCGAGCCCAATCTATGATCCAGTTCCGCTCGAAGCTCCAGCCGCCATCCCCTCCTCCCTCCCTGGCGAAGGGTGGTCGAATAGGCGCAGATGATTGCCGGCGGCGCGACCGGCGGATTCCTGCTCGGGCTTCCGCGGCTGATCACGTGGACTGCTCCCATGGCATGACGGGACCGGTGTGCCGCTCGCCCTCGCGAATGACGTGCACAACGCGTTGATCAGGGCCAGGTGGGTGAAGGCCTGGGGGAAGTTGCCCAGGTGCCGGCTCGTGGTGGGGTCGAGCTCCTCGGCGTAGAGGCCCAGTGGGCTGGCCAGGGACAGCAGCCGTTCGCACAGCAGGCAGGCCCGCTCTCCCTCACCGATCTCGGCCAGGGCCGACACCAGCCAGAAGGAGCAGATGGCGAACGTTCCCTCCTCACCGGACGGTTCCTCGTCGATGTCGCCGACGCGATACCGAAGGACGAGGCCGTCCTGCGTCAGCTCGTCGGCGATGGCCACGACCGTGGCCCGGATCCTCCGATCGTCGGGGGGCAGGAAGCGAACCAGCGGCAACAGCAGAAGGGATGCATCCAGCGCGTCGGAGCCGTAGCGCTGGACGAAGACCCCACGGGCGTCCACGCCGTGCTCGCAGATGTCGGCGTGGATCTCCTCGGCGGCCCTCTGCCATCGCTCGGCCAGGTCCGCGGCCAGACGTGCTCAGGCAGGTGATCCCTGGATTTGGCGTGCAGGTAGACGGAGTCCAGCAGGGAGCCCCACACGTCGTGCTGGTCCTGCCGACAGGCCGCGTTGCCGGTGCGCACCGGCCGGGCGCCCCGGTACCCGGTGAGGTGATCCAGGACCGCCTCCTCCAACTCGCGCTCGGCGGCCACCCCGTACATCGGCTGGAGGCCATCGTCCTCTGTCACAGCGTCGGCGATGAAGTGGAAGAAGCTGTTGGCCTCGTGGTCGAACCCCAGGGCGTACAGGCCCCACAGGGCAAAGGTGGCATCCCGCACCCAGCTGAACCGGTAGTCCCAGTTCCGCTCTCCGCCGGGCGTCTCCGGCAGCGACGTGGTGGCCGCGGCGAGCAGCGCGCCGGTCGGGGCATAGGTCAGGCCCTTCAGCGTGAGCGCACTGCGCTCCAGGTAGGGCTTCCACGGATGGTCCGGGAACTGCCCGTGCTGTAGCCACTGCCGCCAGTAGTCGCCGGTCTGCCACATGCGATCGGCGGCCTCGTCCCAGGTGGCGGGGGGAGCGACCTCGTCGCCCCAGCTCAGCGCCACGAAGGCGGCGTTCCCCTCGCGGAGGCGGCCGGACGCATACGCCCCCCGTCCCTCCAGCCCCAATCTGAAGCTGGTGGTCAAGTGCAGGGTTGGCGCGCCTGCGGGGCCGGAGGCGACGGCCGACTCGCAGCCGTTCCCGACGTACTCCCACCTGGCCTCGGTGCGGCCGTAGTCGAAGACCGGCTCGCAGCTCATGGCCAGCTCGACCGTGCCGTTCACGCAGCGGATGGTCCGCAGCAAGCACTGCTCGGCCTCGTGCTCACCCGGCCGCCGCCGGTATCCCTCACGGCGTGCGGCGCTGTGCCAGGGGCCGATCAGCAGCGCGTCACGCACGATGACCCACCCGGCGGAGCTCCGCCACGTCGTCTCCAGCACCATGGTGCCGGGGAGGTACCGGCGCCCCGCCGGCACCATGACGTCGTCCGGGCCGAGCCGAAACCCGCCTGCCGAGCGGTCCAGCATTGACCCGAACACGCTCGGGCCGTCGGGCCTGGGCAGGCACATCCACTCGAGGTTCCCGCTGCGAGCGACCAGCGCGTTGACCTCCCGGTCGGACAGGAAGGCGTAGTCGTCGATCTGGGGGAAGGGGGTATGCGAAAGGTGGCCATCCGGGCGCCGATGGGGGAGGGGCTGCCGGGGGGAGGCGCCCCGCGAGCCCACCCCGGCCTCTCCGACTACCTCCCTCAAGACTGCCTCGTGAGCGGACGGTGAGAGTGTCGGCTCTGCAGACGAGCAGGTTGCCTCGCTCGCGATGAAGCAGGAAGGTGCGGATCTCGAGCGGGGCCGAACAGCAACGGCTCGAGTAATGACGCGTGGAGGCCGGGAATCACGGCGTCCATGGCTCCTTCTTTGTCTGCACGTTCCACTCGGCTAACTCACGGTCCGGGCGCTGCGCTGGTTGGGGTGGTCGGGATCGGTGCCCCAGGAGACGATTCGCTCGGGGTGGATGCGGATCAGCGGCGTCCGCTACGGGCAAGATCGTGGAACTTCTTCGTCTTCTCGAGATCGCGGCCACCCACGTCGATGGTGTCCTCTGCGGCGTTGTGGGTCCAGATGCCGACCGGGACGACGTGCGGTGTGCCGTCCTTGCCCATGGTGGCGATTCTGGCGAGCTTGCCTTGCCCGCCGACTTCCCGCCCCCCGCCGAGGAATGCGAGTTCGTGAGGTGTGAAGACGCTCATAGCGCTCCCTCCTGAGTCATGACGGTGGCCTCGGCCACCACGCGTCACCCGATCCTGCCGTTCGCTCCGAAGACGACGATCTTCATCACGCACCTCCTTGAGGAGTGCCGCGAGCGATCGTCGATCTCGCCGCGAATCCCTCTCCGGTCGGGCTCGCAGTCGACTGGTGGATCCTGCCGCCGGGGCTCACGTCTCCTGCCGCGGCGCCCGGCTCGCCCCGCCGGATGCCGGCCGGCGGGACGAGCCGAAGCATGAGGAGCGCCAGGAGCGCACCCATCGCGGCCACCGTGGCCCCGCCCGTAAACCCCCACCGGAATCCCTGGACCAGGGCGGCCGGCATCGACGCCGAGGGTCCTCCCGCGGCCAGCGCAGTGGTCATGCGAGCGGCCGCCACAGTCGCGATCACCGCCACGCCAAGGCCGCCTCCGACCTCCTGCGAGGTGCTGACCAGCCCGGAGGCCAGCCCGGCTTCACGCTCGGCGACCCCGGCGAAGGCCGCCACCTGCACCGGAACCACGCAGGACCCGAGTCCCACCCCGGCCAGGAGGAACGTCGGAAGCAGGTCTGCATAGGTGCCCCCGACCGGAGCGCGGGCCATGAGCAGCAGGCCCAGGGCCAGAAGCGAGAACCCGATCGCCAGGGTCCGCCGGACCCCCAGCCGGCCCACCAGCCGGGCCCCCACGACCGCGGAGGCCATCAGCGAGGAGACCGACATCGCCAGGAAGGAGACTCCCGCCCTAAGGGCCGAGTAGCCCAGGACCTGCTGCATGTACAGGGTGGCCAGGAAGATCAGGGGAGTGAACGATCCGAACAGCAGCGCCGCCAGGACGTTCGCCGCCGCCAGGGTGGGCCGGCGAAAGATCGCGAACGGCACCAGCGGGCTTCGCGACCGCAGCTCGATGAGGATGAACGCGGCAATCAGCCCCGCCGCTGCCGCCAGCGGGATGATGGTCCAGGCGGCGAGCCACCCGTTGCCGATCGTCCGGTTGACCGCGTAGACCAGCAGGAGCAGGCCAGCCGTCGCGGTTGTGGCCCCGGCTGCGTCGAACCGTCGCTCCGCGGTGCGGCGGCGGCCTTCAGGGACCAGCAGCAGGGCCATGACGGCCAGCGCCAGGCCGATCGGGACATTAATGAAGAAGATCCACTGCCATCCCGGCCCGGAGGTCAGGGCCCCTCCGGCGATCACTCCCGCGGTCGCTCCCGAACCGGCCACTGCGCCCCACACGCCGAGCGCTCGGTTCCGCTGCTCTCCTTCAGCAAAGGTCGTGGTCAGGATCGACAGCGCGGACGGGGCCGTCAGGGCCGCCCCCAACCCCTGGAGCCCCCGAGACGTCACCAGGACCCCCAGGGTTGGCGCCAGGCCGGAGGCCAGTGAGGCGAGCCCGAACACTGTCAGGCCGGTCACAAAGACCCTGCGCCGTCCCAGAAGGTCGGCGAGTCTCCCGCCGAGGAGCAGGAAGCCGCCGAACGTCAATTCGTAGGCGATCACCACCCACTGGAGGCTGCTTTGGGGCAGCCCCAGGTCGCGCTGGATGGAGGGTAGGGCCACGTTCACGATGGCGATGTCCAGTACCCCCATGAACGCGGCCGCGCAGACCAGCGCGAGGATGACCCCCGGGCGAGGACCGACGCCCGGCATCGCCTTGTCCGGTTCGCGATGAGCGCCAGGCTGCATGGTTTTCGAGCTCCCCTCAGGAGGCCTGGCGCTGAGCGACGTTCCGGGCGTTGCGGCTGCCCGGCGTCTGCGTCGACTCAGCCTCGGTGAACACGCTCATCGCGCCGTCCCTCGGGTGCCGGTCTGCTCGGTCCGGGGCAGCTGATCGCGTGCCCGCCTCGGTGAAGCCGGCCTCTTCGGCGAGGTCCGGTACAGCAGGGGGATCAGCACGGCTCCGACCAGGAGGTGGAACCCCACCAGTTCCATCCGGTTCGCGGTGGTGAGCCCTGATCCCGACAGCGGCCCGCCTAGCGATCCCACCAGGACCAGGACGGCGATGACCAACCATACGCGACGGGCGCGCGGGGTCAGCCGCTCCAGGGCGGCCAGCAGCCCCCACGCGGCGAGCGCCGCAATCGCGCTGACGATCGCCACGTTGGCGGGTCCGACCTTGGACGTCGTCCCGTACTCCCCAAAGGAGGCGGGACTCCGCAGGTCGATGCCCAACGCCAGGTCCATCAATGCCCAGAGGCCCAGCGCGGCCAGGACGACCGCGGCGACCACCAGCAGTCGGTTCCGCCGGCGCGCACCAGCCGTTTGTGTCATCGAGGTCGATGGGGTCTCCATCACGTCCCTCCTTCCCGTGCGTCCTCAACCCGTTGAGCCGACGAGCCGAGCCGTGACCACCAGGGCGTCATCGGTGACGGCCCGCGTGGCGTGGCCCTTGCCCGACGTGTCCTCGAGGAGCAGCACGCCGCCCGGGTCGAGCCGTCGCTTGGTTCCATCGCTGGCTTCAACCTCGAAGGTTCCGTCCAGGACGCACATCACCTGTCGGAAGGGTGCGGGGTGCGGGATGTCGCCTCCCCACTCCTTCGTGCCGTAGACGAACGAGACGTCGACGGCTGCGCCGAACGTCGCGCGCTTGAGGGGTGGGGCCGGGGGTGCGTAGTCCACCGTCTCCATCTCCAACGCCCCGTCCTCGAAGCGTGACGCGCCGTCCTCGTCCGCGTAGAGGCGTACGTACGTCAATCGATCCATCCCGTCGTCCTCCTTCCGGGCCTCAGGCTGCTTTACCCATCGCCGGCCACGCCAGTTGCTGATTCGATGAAGAACGAATGCGTCTGACAATGAGCGGTCCCTGAACCCCTGGGCCGCTGCCGGTCGCACCGCAACCTGCCGCGGTCGGAGCGTCCACGAGTCATGGCGGCGAGCTTGGAGCCTTGGCATGTCATCGCTTGGTCCTTCCCCTTGCGCGCTGATATAACCCTAAGGATGGTATCTTTGGGGTTATGCGAGAGGTTGTGCTGGAGGTTCCCGACGGCCCACTCGAGAGCGGGGCGCCGTATTGGTACTGGCTCGGGGGGCGGCCGGCCGTCGACTTCGTGAACACGCTCCGTGAGCGGTGGCGCCGGCGGGTGGAATGCCTCCCCCAAGCGTCGGATCTTGCCGAGTGGCTCGTTCGCGCGCGGCTGCTGGACCGACCTGCCCCGGTCTCCGCGGAGGTCCTCAGTCGGGCGCGATCCCTGCGCGAGGCGATCGACGCGGCGATCGTGGCGACGGTGGCAAAGCAGCGACCCGCGGCCGAGGCGATCCAGGAGATCGACGCATGGCTGCCGCGCGCCCGGTCCGTCCCTCGGCTGCGGCTTGGCACCGACGAGGCGGTGCTCCGCGAGGAGGGCGAGCCGGACCCCGTCCTGCGGGCGCTGGGCCTGCTTGCGCTGGACGCGGCCTCGATGCTGGGGACCGGCGAGCGCGGCCGGCTTCGCATCTGCGCCGGGGGGTGCAGCGCGCGACTGTACGACCGGTCTCCAGCCGGACGTCGCAACTGGTGCTCCATGCGCA
>WNGF01012024.1_pt1 | contig 16340 bp, 18 predicted proteins | sample 5400641 | NCBI WGS metagenome assembly WNGF01 (sample SAMN13153371, study PRJNA577476) | soil metagenome | isolation source: 80 cm soil or saprolite under grassland replicate 2 | place: USA:California | collected 2016-06-15
CAAGGGCGGTCAGGGCTTCGAGAAGGTTGAAGCTCTGGTAGACGAACCCCACCTTTTGCCGCCGGATGGAAGCTAGGTGAGACTCGTCCATGTTTGTCACATCGGTGCCGCAGACGTGTACCCGCCCGTGGGTTGGTCTGAGCAACGCACCGGCGATGGTAAGAAGAGTCGTTTTGCCGGAACCGGAAGGTCCCATGATAGCAACGATCTCGCCGCCGCGAATATTGAGCGTGACGTCGTCCAGAGCTGTAACGCTGAAGTCGCCGGAGCGATAAATCTTGCTGACGCCCTCCAACTGAAGGATCAGCGGTGGCGCGCCGTGCACAGGGCTATCCCTTGAAGACCATGACCGGGTCTATGTTGCTCAAGCGACGCACGGGTATATAGGCAGCAATAAGCGCCATGATCAGCGTTGCGGCGGCAATCCCGGCAATGTCCTGCCAGCGGACCGAGACGACAAACTGTGGCACGGTATCCTGAGCAAACGGTGCCAGCAGCAGGGTAACGCCTGCGCCGAGGAGAAAACCCAGAGTGCCCGTGATCATGCTTTGTTCGAAAACCACCCGGTACAGATACGGATTTGTAAAGCCCTCGGCTTTAAGTATCCCATACTCGCGCGACTTCTCAACGGTCGCTGTATAAATGGTGAGGCCCGCAACGGCCAGACCGACGACGAAAGCAACAATCAGCACAACGATCAATATAGGCAGTATGTTGCTGAGTATCCGGTCCCTGGTCTCGTTGGCGAAGTCTTTGCCTGTCACCATATGCACTCCGGGTGCAGCAAGCTCAACGCGGCTGGCGACTATGTCGCGTTGTGCAGGGTCATGGAGGGTAAGAACGAAGAAGGTACGCTGGGTGCGCGGCCTTAACTCGAGGAAATCGATTGTCGTGTCCAGGGTGGCAAACGCCACCTGCGTATAGATGAAGTCGCCTCCGCGCGAGAAGCCCGAAACGATTACTGACTTCGTACCTTTAACGAGTTTATCGCCTATCTGTACACCGTGGCGCTTGTGCATTTCAATATCAACAACGACTTCTCCAGGGCCGGGCGGGCTCTTACCTTCGGCGATTTCAAGCGGGCCGCCGAGACCGATCTTCGGATCGTATCCGACCAGCTGGATGTCGAAGTTGTCCGAGCGGCTGCCGCCGGCCCGATAGACCGCCATTGGGCGGACAATCAGCGGACTGACGACGTCGACTTCTGGGAGCAGCTTGAGCTGGACCCCGAGGCTGTCGGGAAGGACGGACCCGGCCGCGACGAAATCTGTCGTGCCGTCGCTTGTCGCCCAAAGGTCGGCAGGGACGTGTTCGACGAAGCCCCCGACCTGCTGGCTCCAGCCGCGATAGAGCGAGAGAAGAATGCCAATGAGAAAGACAGAGAGGGCGACACCGCCGACAGAGATGCCGAGGCGCGTCCTCTCCGCGAACAGGTTCTTTCGCGCGACGAGTAGCATGGGGGGCTGAGGGATTGTAGTTTACGTGGTGTGCAAGTTAGCCTGCAAGGAGATTTGACGGTGGCTAGGCAAGGGGGATCGAGCTTCCACGCGACATGAAAGCATAGATTGATCCGCATCAAAAAATTCCCAACCGCGCAGCTGCGCAATCGACAATGGACGCGTACGTTTTGGATCCTCGCTCTCGTGCTCGCATTGGGTACTGCCCAGGCGTGCGGGGGAGACCCTACCTTGCGGGTCCGTGGCACCCCTCGACCGACCTCCTCGCCGATCGTGACCGAGGACATCGCTTTCGAGTCTCAGCGCAGCAGCCGGGTTGAAATCCATGCCAGCAATCGGTTCGGGTCGGATCTCGTGAACCTTTCGGCCAAAGCGGGGTCGCTGAACAGCCACCCCAGTTGGTCCCCAGATGGGAAAAGGCTGGCTTTTACATCGGAGCGAGAGGGGCCTGGAGACATCTATACCATGAACGCCGACGGCACCGACCAGGTTCGGATCACCAACGATCCAGCAGCGGACGGCTTCCCAGCATGGTCCTCGGACGGTCAGTTCATCTCGTTTGCTTCAACAAGAGATGGCGACAGCGAGATTTACGTCATGAGGGCAGACGGAAGCGATCAGAGGCGTCTCACCAATAGTCCTGGCGCAGATAGCTTCCCATCTTGGTCACCGGACGGTGCGCGAATTGCTTTCGAATCAGCCCGGGCGGGCAACATAGACATCTTCGTAATGAACGCCGATGGCTCCGACCAGAAGCCACTGGTTGCGGACGCCGCGGTGGATTTCGCGCCGCACTGGTCACCTGACGGTCAGAAGATAGCCTTTGCTTCCAACCGGGACGGAAACAGTGACATCTATGTGGTGGACTCGAACGGGTCGAACTCGCGGCGGATAACCGACGATCCCGCCGACGAGGGCGATCCGGCGTGGTCGCCGAACGGCAGCCGGATCGCTTTCTATTCGGACCGGGCCGGCAGCCGCGACATTCACTCCATGGATGCCGATGGCGGGGCGCCAACACAGTTGACGCGCGGGGATACCGTGTATTTTGCACCGGCCTGGTCCCCGGATGGCTCGCGCATCGCCTTCTCGTCAAGCCAGGACGGCAAACTATCGATTCTCATCATGAAAGCGGATGGTTCGCAGATAACACGCTTGACGGACCGGCCGTTTTCAGACCTATCGCCGGTTTGGTCGCCTGATGGCAGCAAGCTGGCGTTTGAATCTAATCGAGACAACAACAGCGAGATCTACGTAATGGATGCTGATGGATCGAATCAGGTGCGTGTGACGAACAACCAGGCCGCGGACCGACGGCCCTTCTGGTCCCCAGACGGCCTTAGCCTGGCCTTCGAATCAGAACGCGATGGCAATCGGGAAATCTACGTCGTGCGGTCGGATGGCTCGAACATCAGGCGTCTGACGAACGATGCGGCGGCCGACTATGCTCCGGCTTGGTCAGCGAATGGGTCACTCTTGGCCTTTACTTCGGACCGTGACGGCGATCCCGAAATATTTGTAATACGCCCCGATGGGAGCGGCCTGGTGAAGCTTACCAACAACTCCCGTCGGGACGAGAATCCGGTCTGGTCGCCCGATGGATCGCGCCTGGCGTTTGAGTCCGAATCAGGGGGAGACGCGGACCTTTATATGATCGGCGCAAACGGTTTGGGGCTCACCGCAATCGCGAGCGCGCCCGGACGCGATAGTTTGCCGGCTTGGTCGCCGGATGGCACTCGGCTGGCGTTCTCCTCCGATCGGACGGGAAACCGGGAAATCTTCGTTGTGCGCCTGGATGGTTCTGATCTGCGAAACGCAAGCAATGACCCAGGCAACGACTCAGGGCCGGTCTGGTCCAAGAGCGGGAGGTATCTCGCGTTCGTTTCAGAACGGGGCGGGACCCGGAGCATATATACCGTCAACGCCGATGGTAACGGGCTCGTGCGTGTGACCCCGGACGAGGGCGGAGGCGACGATTCGCCCGCCTGGCGCCCTGTCGTCGCGGGTGGCGGATGATGCGCATGATGCGGCGCGTGACGATTTCTGCATGCGTGGTTGCCGTATTGCTGGGACTTGCTGCGGGTTGTGGTGGTGAGGAGGGAAAGCCACGGCTGTTCAACCGGCTCATATTTCTGACGCGCCAATCCGGCGATTATGATATTCGCCTGCGCACCAGCAATGACCGACAGCCTGTTGAGCTGGGCCGGGTGCTGCCTTGGGACTCGCAGCCTGTGTGGTCTCCGGATGGCAGCCGAATTGCCTTCTACTCCGACCGCAAGTTCAACCTGCCGGACAGGGATGACAACGTGGACATCTACGTCATGGCAGCCGACGGGACAGATCTGACGCGCTTGACCGACGACCCGGCGTCAGACGCCTTTCCGTATTGGTCGCCCGATGGCCAGAGGCTCGCTTTCTATTCCGAGCGAGGCGGACAGGGCGATGTCTACACAATGAATGCAGATGGGTCTGGCACTGAACGAGTGACGGACGATCCGGCGCTTGATATACCTTACGGCTGGTCACCCAATGGTCAGCGGCTTCTTATTTCGTCTGCGAGGAGCGGAAACCTTGACCTGTACACAGTGACAGCTCGCGGCGGTGATGCCAAGCGGCTGACAAAGCTGCAAGGAAACGACGTATCTGCGCACTGGTCACCCGATGGAAGTCAGGTCGCGTTCGAATCCGCAAGCGGTAGAAACGTCGAGGTGTACACCGTAGACGCGGATGGCTCGGACCTGGTTGACGTGACACTACGACCACTCCGAGACACGCACCCGGTCTGGGCTCCGGATTCGGTGCGATTGGCTTTCGTTTCGGACCGGACCGCAGACTCGGAGATCTACGTGACGGACACGAACTACTCTTTTCTGACACAAGTGACGTCGGTGCAGCGTGAAGACGCCTGGCCGGCGTGGTCGCCGGACGGGGCCCAGCTCGCTTTTGTATCGGACAGGGACTCCAATCGTGAAATCTATCTGGCAAACGCGGATGGAACGGGGCAGACTCGGCTCACCAACGATCCCGATCCAGACCTTTCGCCGGAATGGTCGCCGGACGGTTCGCGGCTGGCGTTCGTCGCCTATCGGGGCGGCCGGCGAGACATTTACGTGATGGACGTTGATGGGTCCGGGCTCGTTCGCCTGACGAACGATGAGAGCCCGGCTGCCCGTGGTATCAAGCAGTGAGGAGGGACGCGTGATCAGCGAGAATGAGGTCTACGTCGGTCGCTATATGGGCGAGCGAGTCGTGGAGATTACGCCCGAGCTCGTGGGCGAGTACGCGGATGCGGTTGACGATCACAATCGTTGGTATTCCGGCGAATCGCCGTTCGGCGCAGCAGTGGCACCTGCGCTGCTGCTCCATTCGGAGGTGTACCGGACGCTGTCCTGGTACCTGCCGAGGATTTACGGCAACCTTCACGCGCGTCAGGAGTGGGAGCTCTTTCACCCTACGGTGGTCGGGGAAAGCGTGACGACTCGTTCGCTGATCATCGACCGCTACATCAAGCGCGATCGTGAGTATGTCGTGAACGAAGTAACTTGCTTCGCTCAGGACGCCAGGCCGCTGAACCGAGGACGCACGCACCAGAGCTTCCTCTTAGAGCGACAGCCGGACGGAGTCGTCGTCGACAAGGGGCGTGAAAAGCGCTCTGACCGCCGGTTCAATCTTGGCGAGGGCGAAGTGCTCGAAGAAGTTTCCGGACCTGCGAAGGTGGTAACACTTGAGATGTGCCGGCGCTTTTCCCCGCGCAAGAGCTACCACAACGACCTGGAAGAGGCGCGGAAGCTTGGGTTCCCGGATATCGTTGTGCAGGGCATGATGCCCCTGTGCTTCCTTTCGGAGATGATGACCGACCGCTTTGGCGAAGGATGGTTCGCCGGGGGTCGGATGAACGTGAACCTCGTGAACGTTGTCTGGCGCGGTGATGCATTGACCTGCCGGGGAATCGTGCGCGAAGTATCTCCGGAGGGGTCTCGTCGGAGGGCGAACTTGCAGGTCTGGTGTGAGAAGACAGACGGCACAAAAGTTGTTGTCGGTTCGGCGAGCGCTGTCGTCACCTAGCGACGAAACGCTCATGGAGAGCGGTCGCGGCTATTGCCGCTGGTTGGGGAGATGGTCTACTAGCTCGTCGAGCTCTTCGCCGCGACGGATCCAACGCCGCATCTCGCGCCGGAGAAGGGAACTGACCTTTTCGAGAGCGTGGGCGCGCTCCGGGTCTTGCTGCCCGGTCATTGCCTGGTGGACCTCACGCAGAGCGTCCTCGCAGGCCGCAGCCATTCGCCAGGCGAAGAAACAGCGACCGCTGGCATCGGCCCAAGCGTGGTCCGTAGCAGTCGATTGGTGCGCCGTTGCCGCTCTCATCCTTTGTCCTTTTCGCCGTGTGGTTCTGTCTATTGAGATGAAGCCGAAGTGGGAGCGTTACACTATGCCTCCGACGGCAGCAGTCTATACACGAATCTGAAACCGATCCGCGTTTGATATAATGAGAAGGTCCCGAACGGAGAGGTGATAGAGCTTGCCCCGAAGACAGAGGCGGCGCCGGCGAGGCCCTACAGAGTACCAGGGACCGCAGCGCGCGAAGCCGCCGTTCCCAATAAACGTAATCTTTAACGCCAAGGCGTTCTACATCATCTTCATTGTCCTCATTATCGCGAGTTTGGCCGCCACGGCCATTGCGAGCAATACTGGTAGCACCAAGCGCTCGAAGGTACCCGAAGCGGAAGACCGGGTTACGGCTGAAGAGACGCCGAACAATTCGCTTACGTTCAGCGCGCCGGCCCCAACGATCGACCGCTCGAAGTCATATCTGGCGACGATCAAGACGGACAAAGGAGACATCAAGATAGACCTGGCGGCGGCGGCGGCAGATACAGTAAATAGCTTCGCGTTTCTGGCGGGTAACGGGTTCTACAACAACACGGTATTTTTCTACGTTGATAAGCAGTATGCGGCGCAGGCGGGAGATCCAACCTGCCGCAAAGACGCGCCGGGCGTTTGTTCGGGTGCAGGCGGGCCCGGATACTCGTTGCCGCTACAAAACGCCGACGCAGCTCGCAAGCAGTGGGATGTCGTCGCGCCCACACTGGTCCAGGGTGGCGCGGATGTAAGCGGGAGCCAATTCAGAATCCTCTACCGCGACGACCCGCGGCCGAACGTCAAGGAGACTGTATTCGGAACGGTGATAGACGGCACGAGCATCCTGGAGGGACTCAGCAATCTGACACCATGCTCGGTCGCGGGCTCTGCTAACTGCGACAGGGACCTCTCGTCCGCGCTGGTTATCGAAGAGATCGTCGTCGAACCGAAGGTCGTTTAGGGATCTGCAAGCCCCAACAGACCGAGTCTGGGCCCCGCGGTGGTCAGCTAATCAGCAAGAAGCGGTTCAGCGCTTCTTATCGTCGGTTGCGGCCGGCTCTTTCTCGTCCGTCTCGTGCTTGTCCTCATCCTGGCCATCGCGCAGTTCGCGTCGGAACTCGCGGATGCCACGGCCGAAACCTTTGCCGATATCACCGATTCGGGTAGCACCGAAGAGGACTACAACGATCGCGAGGATAATGAGCAACTCTGGAGCGCCCAAGCTCTGGAACACTAGCATCACCTACTCCCCAGTGGGAAGAATATCACTGCCTTTTGTTTCTCACAACTAACTATGGCTGGCGCTACTCTCCGCCCCTCTTTCAATTACGAACATCAGACCCAGAAAGATTGCGGTGGCGGCGACACTCAAAAGCGCGAGCAGCCACAGACCGCCGACGAGAAAGAATATCGCAGCCGCAGCCGCGAAGCTCATCGATGTAACGACGAGTATGCGCGCGACTACGATGCCAAGCGGCATCTGTCGCTGTGGCGGATTCGGTTGGTCCTCGCCTTCTTGGGTGGCGTCGTCCTGCATATGCTGAGCGGATAGACCGCTGGGTCTGGCCCTGCGTGTCTCGATGGGCGTCTGGTCGGGGTGGGCGGATTCGAACCGCCGGCCTCCTGGCCCCAAACCAGGCGCTCTAGCCTAGCTGAGCTACACCCCGCGCTTCTCAGGTTAGATTCCAGGCAGCAGCGGGGTCAAGGAGACCGCTTAGCCGAGTCAGTGCCGCAAGGATCCGGAGGATTTAATGTGAATTGGCGATGATGAGGGTGCACACCGTGAGCGCTAGAACGGCGCTAAGCGGAGCCAAGATGAGGAGGTATTCTGCCACACCCTGGCCCGCCTGAGCCTGACACTTGCTGAGTGCCGCCCTGATATGAAATAGCATAACGCTTCCTCCTGCATCAGTATCGCGAGCGCCACTCGCCATAATATCGCCACCGCCGCGTTAGCAGCCGGTTAACAGATAGTAGTGGCGGCTTAACCCGTGTTGAGGGCCCGGAGGCCGGTCATGGAGATTGGGTTAGAGCCTGGCACGGAGATGCTCCGGGGCGACCCGGCCGGCGTCCGCTTTCGCGCTTTCGCGTTGCGCGGGCAAGGCGGAGCCGACGATCTCGTTGACGTCCTCAATCTGTTGCCTTCCCATGACGTCTTCGAGGCCCTCGATGAGGTCCAGCGGCGCGCGGGGGTTGCGGAAGGTAGCGGTGCCGACCTGCACAGCGGTCGCACCGGCCATGAGGAATTCCATGGCGTCCTCAGCGCTGACGATGCCTCCGCAGCCGATGATTGGTATGCTTAGCGATCTCGCTACCTGATAGACCATACGCAGGGCGATCGGCTTGAGGGCCGGGCCGGAGAGCCCGCCGGAGCCCCAGCCGAGCGCAGGGCGCCGGTCCTCGATATCGATGCACATCGCGGGAAAGGTATTGACCAGCGTGAGCGCGTCTGCACCGGCATCAGCAACTGCGGCAGCGATGGCAACAATGTCCGTCACGTTGGGGCCGAGCTTGACGAGCAAGGGTAGATCTGTCTCGCAGCGGACCGCATAGGTGAGGTCTGAGGCCGCTCTGGGGTCGCTGCCAAACTCCAGACCGTTCTCGACGTTCGGACAGCTTACGTTGATCTCGATGCCGCTCACCCCGGCCGCCCCGTCCAGGCGGCGTGCTAGCTCCGCGTAATGAGGGATGCCCTCGCCGGCGATGTTGGCGATGACGGGGACCCGCCAGGTTGCCCAAACCGGCGCCACGTCGCGGAGGATAGCCTCGATGCCGATATTCTGCAGCCCGATCGAGTTGAGCATCCCGGCCGCGGTCTCGACGATCCGGGGCTGGGCGTTGCCCTGTCTGGGTCTGAGCGTTATCGCCTTGCTGACGATCGCGCCGAGCCGCTGGATATCGAAAATTCTTAAGTACTCGAGGCCGTTGCCGAACGTCCCGGAGGCCGTCATTACGGGGTTCGATAGAGAGAGGCCGCGTTTGTGTCCGGGGAGGAGTTCTACGTTTAGGTTAGCCACCGTCCTCAATGTATGCCAGCCCGCCTGGACAAAACAACAGCCCCGCGTGACGGGTCTTCGGGTTCGTGGGCGTTCAAGGGCGGCTTGCGGGCTAGTCACCGTGCGGGTTGTCCGCGCGAGCCCCCGGCGCCTCGTGACTCGCCGCTTGGTCGGAGTAAGACCCCTCTACGCTGTCGATACGAGCTTGCGGAGGATGTACGGGAGGATGCCGCCGTGACGGTATTGTTGGACCTCTAGCGGGCTGTCGATGCGAGCGAGGGCGGGGAACTTCCTCTCGGTGCCGTCGGGGGCGACGGCGCGGACGACGAGCTGTTTCTTGGGCTCGAGGCCTTCGCCGAGGCCTTCGATGTGGTAGGTCTCAGCGCCGGTGAGTCCGAGAGAGACCCGGGAGAAGCCTGGGGCAAACTGAAGCGGAAGGACGCCCATGCCGACGAGGTTGCTGCGGTGGATGCGCTCGTAGCTTTCGGCGATTACTGAGCGCACCCCGAGGAGCGAGACGCCTTTGGCCGCCCAGTCGCGGGAACTACCGGTCCCGTACTCCTTGCCGGTAATGACAAAGAGCGGCACGCTTTCTTCCCGGTAGCGCATGGCGGCGTCGTAGATGGTCATGCCTTCTTCATCGGGGAAGTGGCGGGTCCAGCCGCCCTCGATGCCGGGGACTAGCTCGTTGCGGAGGCGGACGTTGGCGAAGGTGGTGAGATGTGGTCGGTCGTGACGGAGTCGCCGACCATGACAAGGACGCGGGCGCCGGTGATGTCTTTGACGGGTGCCGGCTGGCGCGCGATGCCGCGCACGAAGGGGGGCTCGCGGAGGTAGGTCGATGCGTCGTCCCACTCCCAAAGCGCGCCCGTGGGCACCCGAAGAGCAGCCCAGCGCTCCTCGCCATCGAAGATGTGGTCGTAGGTCACCTTGAAGATGGCGGAGTCGAGGGCGCGAGCTACAGTCTCGCGCACTTCTTCGGACGAGGGCCAGAGGTCGGCGAGGTATACGGGACGCCCGTCCCTGTCCCGCCCGAGCGGGTCTGTTCGAAGGTCGATATCGACGGTGCCGGCGAGCGCGTAGGCGACGACGAGGGGTGGCGAGGCGAGGTAAGAGGCGCGCACCTGTGGGTGGATGCGGCCTTCGAAGTTGCGGTTTCCGCTGAGGACGGCGGCGACGACAAGGCCGTTCTGGTCGACGGCCTCGGCCACAGGCTCTGGTAGCGGGCCGCTGTTGCCGATGCAGGTGGTGCAGCCGAAGCCGACGAGATCGAAATGCAGTGCTTCGAGGTAGCGGAGGAGGTCCGCGCGGCGCAGATAGTCCACGACGGCGCGTGAGCCCGGCGCCAGGCTGGTCTTCACGTAAGGCGCGACGTTGAGCCCGCGCTCGACAGCGTTCCGGGCAAGCAGGCCGGCGCCGAGCATAACGGAGGGGTTGGATGTGTTCGTACAGCTCGTGATAGCGGCAATGACGACGGAGCCGTGCGTCAGCTCCGCGCGATGTCCATTGAGCGCAATGACGGCGTTCCTCGGGCGCGGATCGACAGGGGCAGGCTCAGTGGCAGCGTCCTGCTCTCCCACGGTCGACCCTTCCCAGTCCATGCGCTCCTTGGCCTTGCGGCCGGAGGGGAACTGCTCGCCGAACGCCTCCTCAAGGCTGCCTTTCACGTCGGCGAGCGGCACTCGGTCCTGAGGGCGGCGGGGGCCGGCAAGGCTGGCCTCGACGCTCGCAAGGTCGAGTGTGAGGAGGTCGGTGAACTCCGGGTCGCGCATGCCGCTTTCGTGGAACAGGCCTTGAGCGCGGCAATACTTCTCTACGAGCTCGACTTGCGCGGTCGGGCGGCCAGTCGCTGCCAGATAGCGCAAGGTTTCGGGGTCGACGGGAAAGAAGCCGCAGGTTGCACCGTATTCGGGAGACATATTGCTGATAGTCGCGCGGTCGGGCAGGCTCAGCGTGCTGATCCCGGGCCCGTAGAACTCCACGAACTTACCGACAGCGCCGTGTCGGCGGAGCATCTCAGTGACCGTGAGGACCAGGTCGGTCGCTGTCACGCCTTCTCGCAAGGCGCCTGTCATGCGCACTCCAATCACCTGCGGCGCGAGGAGCGGCAGTGGCTGGCCCAGCATCGCGGCCTCGGCCTCGATGCCGCCGACGCCCCAACCCAGGACGCCAAGACCGTTGATCATTGTCGTGTGCGAGTCCGTACCGACGAGGGTGTCGGGATAAGCGATAGCGTCGCCGTTCCGGGAGGCGGTCTGCACGACCTTCGCTAGGAACTCCAGGTTTACCTGGTGCACGATCCCCGCGCCGGGCGGGACCACGCGGAAGTTGCTGAACGACTCTTGGGCCCAGCGCAGGAATGCGTAGCGCTCGCCGTTACGCTCGTATTCGCGGGCGACGTTGATGCGGAAGGCGTCGGCCATGCCGAAGGCATCGACCTGCACCGAATGGTCTACAACCAGGTCGACCGGAAAAAGCGGGTTGACGCGCTGAGGGTCGGCGCCCAGCCGGCCGACCTCGGAGCGGAGGGCGGCGAGATCGGCGACGACGGGGATGCCGGTAAGGTCCTGGAGGAGGACGCGCGCCGGAAGAAAGGGAAGCTCACGCGGCGAGACGGCACCGGGCGCCCAGGAAGCGAGCGCGCGGACGTCGTCCTCCGTGACGATTTGGCCGTCGAGGCGGCGGAGCAGGTTCTCGAGGAGCACGCGGACGGAGAACGGCAGACGGCCGATATCGGTGAGGCCGAGTTCGGCGAGGCGGTCAAGACGGTAATAAGAGAGAGGGCCGGCGGACGTTTCGAGAGCCGAGAGGGCGCCGAGGGGATCGTTCGGGTTCGTCATGGTGGTTTCGTCCTCATTCTACGCCTCGTGCCTAACGGCTAGCACGTGTCGTATAATGCGCGAAACTCGCACCCGGCCGAGCCTGACCTTAAGGAGCAACGGATGGTCGTAAAAGCGTACGTTCTCGTGGTGACAGACCCGACGAAGACGAAGCACGTCCACGAAGAAATCTCGAAGGTGCCGCACATCGTGGAGCTGCACGAGGTGATGGGCCCATACGATATCGTCGTCGAGATTGAGGTCGAGACCCTGCAGGACATCCCCACGATCCTTGGCGAGAAGATACGGACAATAGACGGCATTCAGAGCACTACGAGTTTGGTGACTTTGCCAGACTAGCCCCAACCTGCAAAGCGCCAAGCCTGCCGATCCGAAAGCGTCCCAGATCTAGCGCTCTAATCGTTAGGTGCCTTTGGTATACTGCGGGCCTAACGCGCCCCAAGTCGAAGGAGGTCCCATATGTCCGCGCGAGGTCTACGGAAACTTGGCCGATCAGGCCTACAAGTGTCGCCACTGTGTTTAGGGGCGATGAACTTCGGCAACGAGCAGTTCGGGTGTGATGAAGAGACGTCCATCGGGATCATCAACGCCTACCTGGACGCCGGGCACAACTTCATCGATACGGCGAACGTCTATTCTGGCACGAAATCGGAGACGATCGTCGGCAAGGCGGTAAAGGGCCGCCGGGACAACGTCGTGATCGCGACGAAGGCGGCGTCCCCGCTTGGCCCAGGGCCGTTCGAGGGTGGCACCAGCCGCAAGCACCTGAGGCGGGCGGCCGAGGACAGCCTGCGACGGCTGGACACGGACTATGTCGACCTGTACCAGATGCACCGCTACGACGAGAATACGCCGATCGAGGAGACCCTGAGCACACTGAACGACCTCGTACGCGAGGGGAAGGTTCGCTACATCGGCGTTTCGAACTGGCCCGCCTCGCAGATCGCGGAGGCCGCGACCATTACGCAGATGAAGGGCTGGGAGCCACTGATCAGTCTCCAGCCGCAGTACAGCATAGTGGCGCGCGACATCGAGGTCGAGATCGTGCCGGTATGCCAGCGGTTTGGGCTGGGCATCATCCCGTGGAGCCCGCTGGCCGGAGGCATGCTGACCGGGAAGTACAAGAAGGGCGAGGAACCGGTCGAGGGGACGCGGTTCGCCGCGCCGGGGCCGTTCCAGCAGATCTGGCGGGCGCGGGCGCTAAGCGAGCGTAATCACGCGATCATGGAGGTCGTGCTGGAGGAGGCGTCGAAGCTGGACATATCGCCGATTGCGCTGGCGTTGTCGTGGAACCTGTCGCGGCCGGGTGTCGTGTCGCCGATCATCGGGCCGAAGAGCGTAAAGCAGCTCGAGGACAACCTGGTGGCGCTGGACGTGACGCTGCCGGCCGAGACGGTAGAGCGGATCGATGCGGCGAGCGAGCCGCGGTATCCGTACCCGCACGATTTCCTGCGGATGGCGCGGCAGATGCAGGCGCAGATGCAGGCCCAAGCGAGAGGTTAAGCGACAAAGCCGGACGAAATAGGAAGCGGCGAGCGCGGCTCTAGTGCCCTATATCGCAGCGACGACTTCTACAATCTCGATCCGGGTGATGGAAACGCCGGGCCGTGGACTCATGCCGACTTGTAATCTTCCGCCAACGGCCTCAGCCTGCTCGCGTGTTTCGTATACCGCGACCATGAACCCGGTGCCGGCCGCGTCGTTGGTCGCGAAAACACCGGACTGAAACCCCGGCGTCTGTTTCAGTGCCGGGCCCAGTTCTTCGCGCAGCCCTCTGATGCGGTCGTCGCGTGATTCGCCGCTGTTATCTACTTCGACGAACAGACCGTACAGCACAGGCTAGTCTTCGGGCTCGAACTGGACGAGGAGGTCGCCTTCGGAGACGCGGCCGCCCGGGGCGACGGCGACGTCTTTGATTTTGCCAGACATCGGTGCGGTGATCTCGTTCTCCATCTTCATGGCCTCGATGACGAGGAGGATGTCCCCTTCAGCCACAGTGTCGCCGGGCTTGACGTTGACCTTTATCACGCGGCCTGTCATCTGCGCGGTGACTGCGCCTGCCGCCGCGGGCGATGTCTTCTTGGCCGCAGCCTTCGGCCGAGGGCGGGCGCCGGCGCGACCTCTGACCACGACTTCGTACTCCTTCGCGTCGACGAGCAGCTTGACGGCCCCTTCATCCGGAAGCTCGGGCGGAAGCTGGACGGCGAACGGCTTCTCGTTGACGTAAACGGTGGCGATGTCGCCATGGCGGACGATGCGGACGGCGTAGTCTGTGCCGGCGACATTGACGGCGTCGCCGGTCGGCTGGACGTTGAATTCCTGCTCGCTGATGAGGAGCTTCACGAGAGTAGCTCCGCCTCCCGGAGTACGTCCTCAGGCAACCTATGCTTGGCGCCCAGCACTTCGATGCCTAGCAGGTTACCGGATTTGTCGAAGTCGAGGGCTAGGCCAGTAACCAGCTTCTCGTTTGGATCAAGTGGGTACGTCTCCGCTACGCCGCCGGGCGGAATGTCGAGAAGATAGATGTAGGCAGCATCGGCGAAGCGGTCGCATGTAATCTTCATTGCACGGCCGGAAACCTCTTGGCGTCAGGTTCTCATAAGCCGTCGGCGGCCGGCCAACTTCCATGCGTTCTGGTCGGTGCCTGACCGCGCGCCGTCATGGGCGGGCACCGCGTGGCGGTGGTCCTGCGAGAGGGCGGCGGCGATAGCGGCGACGACTTCGGGCTCGAGGCCGTCGCCGGCTTCCCGCCATTCGAAGAACTCGCGGGCGACGGGCGGAAAGAGGACGTAGGAGAGCACGTCCTCGTCAGAATGGGCCAAGGGGCCGATTTCGGCCTTGGCCTTGTCGAACTCGGGGGCGATGTCGTCGGCGGGGCGTTCGGTTATCGGCTTGGCGTCCGGGGCGATCTGCTTGCGGACGGCGTCTGGGATCGGCGCGGGCGTCTGACCGTATTGACCGAGGACGACGGCGCGGGTCTCCTTCGAGACCTGCTTGTAGCGTTCGCCGCGGACGACGTTGAGGACCGCCTGCACGCCGACGATCTGGCTCGTGGGCGTGACGAGCGGCGGGTAGCCGAGGTCGGCGCGGACGCGCGGGATCTCCTCAAGTACCTCCTTCAGCCGGTCGCCCGCACCCATCTCGCGGAGCTGCGAGACGAGATTGGAGATCATGCCGCCGGGCACCTGGTGGAGCAGGACCCCCGCGTCCACGCGCACATTTCCCTCGAAGGCGGCGTACTTCTTGCGCACTTCGCCGAAGTAGTCGGAGAGGTGGGCGAGCTGCTCGAGGTCGAGTTTCGGGTCGTGCTCAGTCCCTTGGAAGGTGGCGACCAGCGATTCGGCCGGCGGCTGCGATGTGCCTTGCGAGAGCGTCGAGAGCGCGCAGTCGATAACGTCCAGCCCGGCTTCGACCGCCTTGACGTACGACATCTCGGCCATGCCACTGGTGCAGTGGCAGTGGAGCTGGACGGGGACGCTGACGGCATCCTTGATGCTCTTGACGATCGTGTAGGCGTCATAGGGGTGGAGAAGGCCGGCCATGTCCTTCAGGCAGATGGAGTCGGAGCCCATCTCGACGAGCTGTTTCGCCTGCGTGGCGTACATGTCCGGCGTGTGGACGGGGCTGATCGTGTAGCAGACGGTTCCCTGGGCGTGGCCGCCGGCTTTCTTGACGGCCTTGATCGCCGTCTCGAGGTTTCGCAGGTCGTTGACGGCGTCGAAGATGCGGAAGATGTCCATGCCGTTCTTCACGGCGAGCTGGCAGAACTTCTCGACGACGTCGTCTGCGTAGTGGCGGTAGCCGACGACGTTCTGGCCGCGCAGAAGCATCTGGAGGGGTGTCTTCTTGAATCGCTTCTTGAGCTCGCGGAGGCGCTCCCATGGGTCTTCGCGCAGGAAGCGGAGGGCGGTGTCGAAGGTGGCGCCGCCCCAGACCTCGACGCTGTGGAAGCCGGCCTCGTCCATCTCCGGGGAGATGGGGAGCATGTCCTCGGTGCGCATGCGGGTGGCCAACAGGCTCTGGTGGCCGTCGCGCATAGTGGTGTCGGTGATCTTTACGGTCATGCTTGACCAGCCCCAGTCTGCAGTTCTGGGCTAGTGGTGCCATTTGAGCGGAAAAATAGCCTTATCCCGGTCAACGAGAGCACCATACAGAGTGCCAAGGAAACCCACAGCGCTAATGTGGAATCCACATCATCGATAAATACGTGCGTCATGTAGGCGTAATCGGATCTCCAATCATGCAGCGCCCCATATCCGGCGAGTGCGCACACTGCTGCGCCACTCAATGTGATGACTACGGCTGCGAATTGCGGTCCACGCCCGAGCGTGAGAAAGAGGATGGCCAGTAGCGCAGCCGCGCCGACGACGGCGATGGCTGTGTCATCTCGCAGGTCGGTGAGACCGTAAAGCTCATTGCCGCGGAGGTCTTGTGTGTAGCTGCCCTCAGGGAAGTTCGAGGTCGTGTGAATTTCCACCCATGGCAAGAAAGACAGCGCAACTACAGCGATCGCGCAAGCTGCGCATCCGAACAGTAATAGTCGGCTAGTTAGATCTGCGTACGTCAATGTCGTCACCCACTTTGCGTCTAGAGCGGGATGTTTCCGTGCTTCTTGGGCGGGTTGGTGTCGGTCTTGTTCTGGAGCATCTCGAGGGCGCGGATGACCTTGATGCGTGTCTCGCGCGGGT
>WNGF01008369.1_pt1 | contig 16336 bp, 9 predicted proteins | sample 5400641 | NCBI WGS metagenome assembly WNGF01 (sample SAMN13153371, study PRJNA577476) | soil metagenome | isolation source: 80 cm soil or saprolite under grassland replicate 2 | place: USA:California | collected 2016-06-15
TCCGGGAAGCGGTGGAGTAGCGAAGTCATCCACCACGAAAAATGCTCGGCGCGCCAGACGCGGCGCAGGCAGGTCTGCGAATATCGTTCAAGCATCTCGGTCTTTCCACCCCGGTAATAATCTCCGAACGCCCGCGAGAGAACGCGAACGTCGGCGGCGGCCAGGTTGAGACCCTTCGCGCCGGTCGGCGGCACGATGTGCGCGGCGTCTCCGGCAAGAAACATCCGCCCGTATTGCATCGGTTCGACGACGAAGCTGCGCATCGGCGTGACGCCTTTCTGAATGATCGGCCCCTCTTTCAACGCGAGGTCGCCGCCGGCGTCAAGCCGCGTCTCCAACTCCCCCCAGATGCGGTCATCAGGCCAGTTGGAGATCTCTTCGCTCGGGTCGCATTGAATATAGAGTCGCGTGATCTGCGGCGAGCGCATGCTGAAGAGAGCGAAGCCGCGTTCGTGATGGCAGTAAATCAGCTCTTCCGACGGGGGTTTGGATTGGGCCAGGATTCCGAGCCAGCCGAAAGGATAAGTCCGCTCGTAGACGGTCAGCGCGCCCTCGGGAATTGACTCGCGGCAGACGCCGTGAGAGCCATCGCAGCCCGCGATGAAGTCGCAGGCGATCTCCCGCTCTTCGCCCGCCCATCGAAAGCGAATCTTCGGCGTCTCGCCGTCGAAGTCGCGCACTCTCACATTCTCGACCTCGAAGAATATCTCTGCGCCGGCGTCGAGCCGGGCTCTGATCAAATCCTTGACGACCTCGGTCTGGCCGTAGACCGTGATGGCGCGCCCGCCGGTCAACTCATGCATATTGACGCGATGGCGACGCCCGCGAAAACTCAGCTCGATGCCGTGGTGGACGAGTCCCTGTCGCCGCATCCTCTCGCCGACGCCCGCTTCGTTGAGGATGTCCACAGTGCCCTGCTCCAGCACGCCCGCCCTGACGCGGCTCTCGACATACTCGCGGCTGCGGGTTTCGATCACTATGGATTCGACGCCCTGCAACCACAACATACGACCGAGCAGCAATCCCGCCGGGCCTGCCCCTACGATTCCGACCTGTGTTCGCATGGGCCCCTCCTGAACATAGTAGGCAGTGAGCAGTGGTTAGTGGGCAGTGGATAGTGGGTAGTTTTGAGTTCTTCACTATCCACTATCCACTGCCCACTACTCACTACCCACTTTCATTTCGCGTCCAGCTTACGCATCCATTCATAATGCGTTCGATATGATTGATAGGTCGCTCTGCAGAGCGCCGCTGAAACGGCGGAAGCCAGGACAACCGTAATCGCGAGCGACCATCCGAGCATATTGTCATCACGGAACAGATATTTGTTAAAGAGGCCCGGCAACAGCGGTCCCAGCGACTGCCCGCCGAGGCCAATGGTGAAAACGAGCAGCGCGGCGACCTGTCCTCGCAACTGACTCGGGAAGATCAACTGCAACGAGGCATAGGAGCTGCCGACCGGCAGCGCCAGAAAGAATTGCGCGGGAACCATCAACACGAGCAGCCACCTCAGATCGGGCATGCTCATCGCCAATCCGAAAAAGACGCCAGCCCATACGGTCCCGACTACTCCGACTTTGAGAGGCGCCTCGTGAATACCTTTCCTGATCCATCGATCGCAAAGTTTGCCGCCCACAAACATTCCCGCAATCCCAGCCGTCAGAATCATCACGCCCAACGTCCGCCCTGTCGTGGCTCGCTCCCATTTGTGGACGCGCAGGAAGTATTCAGGCATCCAAAACAAAATCGCGTAATTGCATGCGGCCTGCGCCGACAGCGCCACGCATATGCCAACCACCGACCGCCGGCGCAGTTTGAATTCGCGCAACACTTCGCGGAGACTCAATCGCGAAGACTGCCCGTCGGCCGTCCGCAGCAGATTGCGTCGTAACGGCTCGCGCACTGTGTAGATCAGCAATCCGATAAGCAAACCCGGCAATCCAACGATCAAAAAGGTGAGCCTCCACGAAGCTATTTCGCCGATGACGGGGAGCGTGACTGCGGGCATTCCGACCACCCGCTGCGTCACTTCGCCGCCGACGATCAGCGCTATTCCCGAGCCGATGAAGATGCCCATCGCATAAACGCTGAGCGCGCCGCCCAATTTCTCTTTGGGAAAGTAGTCTGCGGTCATCGACATCGCCGCCGGCGCGAGCGTGGCTTCGCCAATGCCCACGCCCATTCGCGCGGCGAAGAGCGACCAGAAATTACCCGCCATGGCGCACAGCGCGGTCATCAGGCTCCAGAAAAAGACGCCCATGGCGATGATCGTGCGACGGCTGTATCTGTCCACCAGCCATCCCACCGGTAATCCCATGAATGTGTAAAAGGCTACGAACGCTACCCCCTGTAACAACCCGACGCCTATGTCGCTTATATTGAAGTCTCGTTTGATCGGGCCTATCAGCATACTGAGAATCTGCCGGTCGATGAACGAGAGCGTATAACAAATCATCAACACCAAGACGACGTACCACGCGTACTTCAGACCGGGTTCGGTCGCCGGCCCCGCCGGCGCTTGATCGGTTTCCGCAACGGGAATTGACATATCACCCCCACACTTCGCGCGCGGTCTCGGCCACCAGCCGCAGCTTCGCTTCCTGATCCGCCTCGGTCAGCAGATTGCCTTCCATCGTCGACGCGAACCCGCACTGCGGGCTTATCGCGAGCCGCTCCAACGGCACATAAGCGGAGGCCTCCTCGATGCGGCGCTTCATCTCGCCCTTGCTTTCGAGTTCGGGCTTCTTCGTGCTGACCAGTCCGAGCACTACGGCGCGGTCTTCAGGGATTTGGGCCAACGGTTCGAAACCGCCCGAGCGCTCGTCATCGAATTCGAGCAGGAAGCGGTCGAAGCGTGTCTTGCGAAAGACTTTCGTAATCGGGCCGTAATCTCCCCGCGCGTAAAATTTGCTCTGATTGTTGCCCCGGCACAGGTGTAGGCCGAACGTGATCCCGGCCCTGCCTGCCGCCCCGGTCGCTGAATGATCGCCGACGATGGCGTTGTCCATTTCGATCGAGAGATCGAGCAGACGGTCCGGGTCGTTGCCGCGCTTGCGGTAGCCTTCGCGCAGGTCGGGGTCGAGCAACGCCGTGTATTGCGGCGAATCGATCTGAATGTAGACGCAGCCCAGCCGGATCAACTCCTCGATTTCGCCGCGCAGGATGTCAACCAGGTCGGCCAGATAAGCGTCTACAGTAGCGTAAGCGCCCGAAGACTTTTCGGCGTCGTAATAGGCGGCGGCCTGCTGCGCGCTGATGAGCGTGGTCTTGGCGGGGCGCGTCGTTTGCGCGCGCAGCCACGTATACTCCTCCGCGCACATGTGCCGCTTGCGCCGCAACTTGGAGACAACTACCGGGCGCTTCTGAATCACCTCTTCTCCCTTTTCGTCGCGGAAAGGGATCGCCCACCCGCCGTATTTGTCGTAGCCGTCGAGGGCGTCGACCAGGTGGCCGTAAAAGGCGTAGCGCCGCATCTCGCCGTCGGTGACGACTTCGACGCCGGCGCGGTCCTGCAACTCGACGGCTTCTGCCACGGCGCGGTCCTCGATCTGTTTGAACGCCGCGTCCGAAAGCTCCCCCGCTTCGTGGCGCCCGCGCGCCTCTTTCAAATAGGCCGGCCGCAGCAGGCTCCCGACTACATCGCTTCTGTACATTGATATGCCCTCCCAAAATGTACCGCAGGTTGTCCAACCTGCGGATGACTTGTTAAGGAACCATTCAATTGCTTCCAGTCGGCTTGATGATGAAGCCCTCCGCAGGTTGGACAACCTACGGTACATCACATGCCGCGTCTCCATTTTTTTTCAGATCGCTATCTTGATGGCTGGATCGCTCATGTTCAGCATGGCGCCAGCCACACGTCCACTACCGCGCATCGCCGCTCGTGTCGAACCGCGTTCATGGCTTCGGCCAGGGCGGGGTTCAACTCTTCGGGCCGGCGAACGACCCGCGCGAAGGCTCCGCCGGAGGCGGCCGCGATTCCCGAATAATCCGGCGGCGGGTCGAAGCTGACGCCGATGTCCTCATCCCTGCGGGCGGCGCGGGCGGCGTAGCCGTCCGGGTGAATCGCCAGAGTCGAGAACTTCGGGGCCTTCCACCCGCGATTGTTGTAGATAATTTGCAAGAACGGCGTTTGATAGCGTCGCGCGATCCAATGAACCGAAGACGGGACGGAGAACATATATGACCCGTCGCCCGTCAAACAGATCACCGTCTTCTCAGGACAGGCCAGCTTGACGCCGATGGCGGCGCCGCCGTTCCAGCCGAGCGAACCGCCGCCGCTGGCGAGCATCTGACCCGGGCGGATCGCCCCCAGGTGGTCAATGATCGTCCCGTAGTTCGTGATCCCTTCGTTCAACACAATCGTGTCTTGATCAATGTGTCGTCTGACGCAGGCCGTGAGGTATGCCGGCGTGATGACGTCTCCTTCGAACCGCTCGGCCTGGAGAACCTTCTGGCGGCGCGCCTCGCTCAGACGGGCGTAACTCGCCCTGCGAGTTTTGACCGACTCTTCGTCGATCCTGGCGGCGTCGAGACGCTCATTGATCTGGCTCAAAGCCGTGGCGGCGTCCGCGCGAAAGACGCGCCGCGCCGGAATCTGCCATAGAGGCATTTGATCTTTCAGCGGGTCGCCGTCAATTTGATAAATCACCGCATCGCCGCGCGGTTTGTTGACCGTCGGGATCCAGGGCACATCGCTGTCAATCACCAGAACGAAATCGGCTTCATCGAGCGCGCGGTTTTGTTCAGGTTCGTTCCACTGATTTCCCTGATACAGAGCGGAGTCGGCCGGATAATTGACGCGGCAGGGCACGGACTCAAGAACGCCGACGGCCAGTCGTTCGCACAGGCGAATCAGCTCAATAACGGCGTCCGGATTCCGCCCGAGGTAGGACGTGACGACCAACGGCCGCCGCGCTTTCAACAAGTCGGCGACAACCGCCTCGGCGCCGGAAGACGGCAGGGCGCAAGGAGCGACCGGAGGCCAGTTTTCGGGATTCGCGGCGACCGGCGGAACCTCTTCCTCCAACACCTCCCGCGCGGCCATGAGGTAGACCGGGCCTTTCGGATCGCTATGCGCGAATTGCAGCGCGCGAAAAATCATCTGTTTGATGTTCCTGCCGGTGCGGATTTCGTTGTCGTACTTGACGTAGCCACGAACCAAGCCGCGTTGATCGAAGACGTCCTGAATCCATTGAATGAATTCGTTGCGGCTGCCGCGCATCTCTCCTTCCTGTGTGAATGGCGACGCGCCGGCGAAGATCAGAACCGGGACGCGGCCTTTAGCGGCGTTGTGCAAGGCGCCGGCGAGCGCCTGAGTGCCGCATTCGACGTGGACCAGGACGGCCTGCGCGCGTCCCGTGACCTGTGCGAAGCCGTGCGCCGCGCTCAGCGCGACCATCTCGTTCGGACAGGTGATCAACTTCGGCGCCGGCCGGCCCGTCGCGCTCGCTTCGGCCAGGCTCTCGACGATCGCCGGGTGATCACTGCCCAGGTTGGCGAAGATGAACGAGACGCCCGCTTCGTGCAACGCCTCTATCAATGCCGCGCCTGCGGTATACATTGAGCCCCCTTCAACAAAAGAGTGTCTGCCACGAATGAACACGAATGAACACGAATCTTTTCCTTGGCCCCGGCGCCCTATTTATTTTCCGTCTCCTAGCCGACATTCGTGAATATTCGTGTTCATTCGTGGCTAAAACTCTTTTTGAAATCTATAGCCTGCGCGACAGCGCGGTAATCGTCCGGCGCCTTGCCGCCGAAATGTTCAAGCAGCCCGAGACCGGCGAGCCAATCTTGGCGGCGCGCGGTCGCCTCGGCCATGACTGGTTCGACGCCGATGGAGCGTAGCGTCGCGGAGACCTCTTCCATCTCACGCGCCCGACGTTCTCCGTGCTCGACGACGCGCCCGATCATGTAACTGGCGAGCTTCTTCCAATCCATTCCCGGGAACGTCTCGTCGAGCGTGGCGAAGACGCGTTCGTCTGCGCCGTAAGGAACACTGCCCAACACGCATTCGAGCATCAACGCTTCGAGCCCTTTGACGACGACGCTCCGACACATCTTGACGGCGGAGGCGGCGCCGATCCGCTCGGAGATTACTTCGAGCTTCATGCCGTAAGGCGAGAGCAGACGGGCGAACTCCGGCGCATGAGCGCCGCACAGGAACATCGGCACGGCGGCCCCGTGACGCGGCACAGGCGACATGACCGCGGCCTCGACAAAACGCGCGCCGCGAGACTCGACCAATTCTCCGATGGACTGTTTGAGCGCCGGCGAAACAGAATTCAAATCGGCGTAAATGTGCCGCGAGGCGAGAAACGGGGCGGTCTGTTCCGCGGCCTCCATGCCGCAGTTCGCGGTCACAGTCGAAAGCAGAATGTCGCTCGCCGCGGCCAACTCCGCGTTCGATTCGAGGAGCGGGACCGCAGCCTCGCCGGACCGCCGTTGAATCTTCTCGCCCAGCCCCGGCGCGAGCGCGTTGATGTCGTAGGCGCAGACGCCGGAGACGCCCGCGCCGCGCAAGTCTTTCGCGATATGGAACCCCGCCTCGCCGAAGCCGATAAAGCCGATCCTCATCCTGTTGTTCATAGTTTTGAGCTTTCTCAACACAAAGGGTTGAAGGATCAAAGGGTCAAAGAATCGGGAGGGCAGAGGCCGTTTCCTTTCACCTTCGATCTTTGATCCTTTGATCCTTTGTCCCTTTGTGTTGAAAAGCATTCCATATAAAACTCAATCAGAATCGGAGCTTCAAGCCGTACTGAAACTGGAACGGATTCGAGGCGTCGCGCGGCGATTTGAATCCTAGGACCGGATTCGGCGGCGCGCTGAGTGTCGTCGCTCCGTAGACAGTGTTCAAGTCGGTGACGTTGACGCGGTTGAGAAGGTTGAAGAAGTCGCCGCTGAATTCGGCGCTGACGCGTTCATTGAAGCGGATTTCGCGGGCGACGCGCAGGTCGAAGCTGGCGAACCCAGGTCCTTCGAGCGTGTTTCGGCCCTGATCGCCCGGGCGGTCTGAGAGCGGATTGCCGTCGCCGTTCGCGTCCGAGCCGGCGAAGATGTTGAAGCGCCTGCCTGATTGAGCCGTCACCAGCGAGCTGAACTTAAAATTACCCAGGAAGTCTACGCTCGCGGGAATCTGGCTGACGAAGGCCAGCGTGAACCGGTGAGGCACAGTCTGGCGCGAGACGGCGCGCTCCGTCCCGATGCTCGGCCCTTCGGGCAGGTCGGCCAGGTTGGCCACTGATTCCGCGTTGTTGATGGTCTTCGAGAACGTATAGCTCCCATGAAAACTGAACCCGCGCGAGAACCGCTTCTCGACCTCTAACGTCCCGCCGTGATGGATGGAGAATCCGATGTCATCGGTGACGTAGAAATCGCCAAGCTCCGGGAATACTCGTCCGCCGAGCGCTCGGTTGAAGACGGGCTTGCCGCCCGGAACCACACCTGGGACGACCACTCCATTGATCAAAGTGCCCGTCTGCACGCCGTTGAGTAATCCGGTGTGCGCCGGAAGCTTCAGAGCATGCACATAGAGATAGCCCACGGTGATCGCGACGCCCCCTCCCAGCTCATGCGAGATTTCAAGGCTGCCCTGTTCTGAGTAAGGAGTGCGCAGCAACCCACTCTTATTGTCCCTGAAGCCGGGATTGATAACGCCGCCGACCATCGGCGCAGCCGGAACCCGACCTGTAGTAGTGAAAATACAGGTGGCGAGTTGCGCCGCGCTCGTCGTCGTGATCGTCGGGCCGTTGGGACTGCATGTGGTGGACGTGGCTGCGACTGGGCCGCCAACGGTCGGTTGAATGAACAGTCCTCTCACGGGCGACACCCCGGGAAAGACTACGTTGGCGTTCGGCAGATCGCCCGCGCTGCCCAACTGAACGACGCTGATCTGCTGCCCGATGCTGGAGAATTGGCGGTCATTGAAAATCCCGAACCCGGCGCGCACGACGGTGCGGGGGCTGAAGGAGTAAGCCAGGCCCACTCGCGGCTGAAAATTGTTCTTGTCCCTGCGCGACACAAGAAGCTCGGGATAAGTCTCAAAGTCGTAACGCAGGCCCAGCGTGAACGTCAACTGAGAAGTCGCTTTCCACTCATCCTGGCCAAAGAAACCATATGAATTATGGTTTACCTTGGTTGTGGTAAGGGACGCGATATCGCTCGGGACAGCTTGCGTGAATGGGATGGGAAGCGCCGAGCGCGTCGTCGTCCCGTTGGCCAATCCCCACCAGAAGACCACTGGAGTCTGGTTCAAGAAAGTAGGCCCGGGCACGCCTGGCCCGCCCAGGTTCGCGAAGATCACCCGCGCCGGGAAGAAGAGATCCAACCGGCTCGTGTTGCGAAGATTATTGAAGTCGGTTCCGAATTTCAGCGCATGTCCCCCCGTAACGACGCTGAGGTTGTCTGACAACTGCACCCGCGATTCGCTATAGAAGTCCATGTCCGAGGTGGTCTTGCCGGTGATGATCAGGTTGGAGACCTCCAGATCAGGCTCCTTGATAACCGGCGTGAAATCAAAGGTTCGGCGAGCCCACTGCACGCGGGCTTCATTGACTACATTATTTGCCAGCAGCGCGGTGTCGCTGGCCACCATAGACTGATCGAGAACCTTGTTATTCCTCCTCGTCGTCGAAGCCGGTGAGGCGCGCCCGCCGCCGCCCAGAAAGCCTACGGTGGTCGAATCGAGCAGGTTGTAGCGGACCGAAAAGTCGTTGTTGTTTGTGATCTTGTGATCGAGCTTGGCGAGGAAGCCGTCGTAGTCGTTCGCGCGCAGCACATTAGTTGTCTCATCAGCCAAGCCGAAGAATCTCTTTGTGACGTTGATCGCAGCGAGGTTGTTGAAAATGACCGACGAGAACTTGTTGGATTCGGCGCGGCGCTGCCCTTCATAGCTCCCGAAGAAGAAGGTCTTGTCTTTCCTGAGCGGCCCGCCTATCGTCGCGCCGTACTGGTTCTGCCGCAGCACAGGGTTAGGCCCGGTCAGGAGAGGCTGCGCGTTGAGCTCATCGTTCATGCCGAAGTAATAGACCGAGCCGTTGTGGCGATTCGTGCCCGACTTCGTGACGATATTGACGAACCCGCCGAGCGCGCGGCCGTATTCGGCCAGGAAGGTGGAGTTGAGTACGCGAAATTCCCGCACGGCTTCCTGCGATGGAGTCACGCGCGGCAGCCCGGTGGCGTTCTGGATGTTATCGGCGCCGTCCACCAGAATCAGCGTGCTCAATTCGGATTGGCCGCCGAAAGTCAGCCGCGGCGCCGCGGCCGAGCCGACGCCGATGTCCGGCTCCTTGAAGGCGCCCCCGCCGGTGTTCTCGCGTCCCGGCGCCACGCCGCTGGAAAGCTTGGCGAAGTCCACGAAGTTACGCCCGATGATCGGTAGCGATTCGATGGATCGCTCATTGACCACGCGGCTCAACTCCGCCTTGGTAGGCTCGATCAGCGGCTCCTCCTGCTTGACCTCGACCACCTCGCTCACTTCACCGATCTGAATGGTCAGGTCCAACACCGTCGCGCCGCCGACGGTCAGGATCACGCCGCTTTGCGCCGCCGTCTTGAACCCGTTGCGCTCGGCGCGGACCTCGTATTGCCCCGGTCCCAGGTTGGTCAGACTGTAGCGCCCCTCGCTGTCAGTCATGGCATCGCGCGTCGCCCCCGTGCTCGCATTCCTCGCGGTAATCTTCACATTGGGGACGAGGGCGCCGGACGCGTCTCTGACGACGCCGGAGAGCGTCGCGGTGGGAGTCTGTCCCACCGCGACCGCGCTCGCAAGCAGCGCCATCAGGGCCGCGAGTAATAAACCTTTCCTATTGGTCATAAATAGGTGCTCCTTTCAAGATGGATTTGAGGCCTGAATATAAATAAAGCGTGCGCATAAATCAGATCGGCGGAGCCTTTGGAGTGCGGTTGCTTGGAACCGCTTTGGTAGTCCACTTCGATACTCGGGCAATGATGGAAAGGAAGCCCACCGGGTCTCTTGTCCCCTGAGTCTGTATAATCCACAGAGACTACCAAAGCGGTTCCAAGCAACCGCACTCCAAAGGCTGGCGCCGTTATTGTTTCAATGCAAGTATCCTCCGCCGTCACAAAGAATCATCTGCCCGGTGATCAACTCGGCGTCGTCGCTGGCCAGAAACGCGATCAGCGCGGCCAGGTGCTCCGGCTTGCCCCGCTTCTTGATGGCCTGATTCTGCATGACGCGGTTGAATGCCTCCTCGTTGGAATGGGCCATCGTGCCTTCGGTGGCAATCATTCCGGGGGCGACGGCGTTGACCGTGATGTTGTCGTCGCCGAGTTCCTTGGCCAGCACGCGCGTGAAGCCCATCACCGCGCCCTTCGCCGCGACGTAGGCCATCTGCCCCGGATTGGCCAGAAAGTAAGTCCGCGAAGCCACGTTGATGACCCGCCCGCACTGGCTCTTTTTGAGCAGCGGATAGACCGCTTTCGAGACGAGGAAATAACCGATGTAGTTGATCTGCACGAAGCGGTTGATCTCGTCGTAAGTGAGCTGATGCCAGGGCGTTCTGCCAGACAGTATGCCCGCGTTGTTGACCAGAATGTCCACGCGGCCGTGACGCCCCTCGACGCCTCCGACGGCTTCGGCGATCTGCGCTTCACTCGTCACATCGCATATTGATGAATACGCGACGCCGCCCGAGGCGCGAATCTCTTCACACACTTCGGAAGCGTTCTTGATGTCCAGAATTTCTATCTTCGCGCCTTCGGCAGCCAGACGGACCGCGGCCGCACGGCCAATCCCCGCGGCCGCGCCAGAGACGACCGCAATACGATCTTTCAAACGGCTCATTTTTTCTCTCCATCCTCTCTGTGGCTCTGTGGCTCTGTGGCGTACTTCTCTTGCTGAAGTTTTCTGAACTCGCCGTGAACAGCGTGCAGCGTCATTAGCGCCTGGAGCGGGTGAGCGCCCGCCGCAATCAACACCGCGGCGTTGTCGCTGATCTTCTTCGCCTGTCCCACCGTGACGATCGCGCGCGTCGCCTCTTTCTCCTGCTCGTTCAGCCCCCACTCCGCCGCAACCTCATCGAGGTTATTCAACAGACGGAGCCGCATATTGGAATCGGTCCGCACTTCGAACAGCATTTTGTTCAGCTTGTACGCCGACGCGGGCGGGCGCCTGTAAAACTCGAAGCCCTGATTTTTGAATTGGTACTTCGGCGGCGATTCGGCTTTGACGGCTTTCGGCCTCGCGGGTAGAAACCGCATCATCGCGTGGCCGTGATGCCATGTCGGCGTGTACTGTATGAGCTCGCCCGGGACGTCGCCGATTGCGCCGAACATAAGAGCCCATGACAACAACTCGGTGTTGCCGACTTCGTCGAGTTGCTCGGATGTCAGATCAAACAGCGCGCTTGCGTTTCCACGCTCCAATTCGGCGATCATCCATTTGTCGAAATCGAACTCGGGGTGCGGATACTTCCACGTTCCGGGGTAGTGCGACATCCCGCCGCTGGCGATGATCGCCACGCGTTCGGGGCGCGACGCGATTATGTCCGCGATCTTGCGTCCGAGCGCGGCGCAGCGTTTCGGACCCGGCAATGGCGGCATATAGACGTTGATGTGGATCGGGATGACCGGGATGTCGCGTCCGGCGATCACGAACTCGAACGGCACGGCGAATGTGTGGCCCAGCAAGGCGTCTTCGGAATAGGCGATGTCGAAGTCCGCGCCGACCAGCTTGTAAAGAAAGTCCTCCGCCATCTCGCGATGAACCGGCAGGTCGTAACTTCTCCCGGCGAATTCGGCCATCGCCCGGCTGCCGGCGAGAATAGCGAACGTAGGCACACAATCGATGGAGAAAGTCTCCAAATGATCGCTGCCGATAAAGACGATCACGTCAGGCCTGGTCTCGTCGAGAATCTTACCAAGTTCGCGCATCCCCGCGATGGAGGCGTCGAGCTGCGCCGGGTCTTCGTCCGGCGGATATGTGAATAATTGCGGCGCGTGGCAGGTAGCCATCGCGGCTACGATTTCACCCATATTAGTTCCTTATTTCAAAACATACTCGATGAACAATGAACGATGAACAATGAAACGGTCTCAGCGCGATGACTAGACGAAGTTTCATATTTGTCACCGATACTCAGCGCCTGACTTTTTCAAAAGACAGATGCTCAGAGAAGAACGGCAGCGTCTTTGTCTGCAGCCGTTCGGCGATCCTGTTCAGATGGTCGCCGTCGCCGTGATCGGTCAATATTTTATCCAGCTCCTTTGTCGCGGCGGAAATGCCGGCGTCTTTCGTTCCCGCGTCCATTCCGATGAATTTCAATCGCTTCAGATTCGGAATGTACTGGGGCGCCATCACGAGCGTCGCGTTGGCGCTCTGCCTCGCCTGAACTTCGGGAACCGGTTCGCCGTCGCGGTAGGGCAGGTCGATGTAGAACGGCGGGTTATTTGGGTTCGGCGACCACGCGGCCGCCGAAGCCAGCGTCGCCAGGACGAAGAATGATTGCGATTTCACTTCTTCATCGGTCTTGAGCGCCTCGACTTTTTTCATCATCTCCTTCATCGCCGGATTGGCGCGGCCCGGCTCCATGCAACAGGGGCTGAGCGCGTAGACGCTCGAAAAGACGTCGGGGCTTTTCATCCCCAGGCGCATCGTCCCGTAGCCGCCCATCGAATGGCCCGCAAGCCCGCGACTCTCCCTCTGCGCCAGCGTGCGGTAATGGGAGTCGATGTAGCCGACCAGTTCCTTCGTGATGAACGTCTCCCAGTCCCCTGTCGTAACGGAGCTTGAATACATACTGCCTTTAAAGCGGGTGAAGGCGTTCGGCATGACCACGATCATCTCGCGCGTCTTCCCGTCGGCGAGCGTCTTGTTGATCACCTCCGGAAAGTTTATCCAGTGCTTGACCAGCCCGAACCACTTGGCGTCGTCATCCGTGAAGCCGTGCAACATGTAGATCACTGGGTAGCGCCGGCTCTTTTCGGCCTTGTAACTCGGCGGCAAATAGATCGAAACGTCGCGATCCGGCGAATCGCCGTCGAGATTGCCTTCGAGCGATTTGCCATGAACCTTGATCCGTTCAACCGTTCCCTGGTTCGGTTGTCCGGACGCATCCGGGATGAACATGCAAGCGACGACCGTGGCGAGCGCGAGACAGGCGGCGAAGCTGAACGCGGTTATCATCGAAGGCTCCGCAATAGATTTCATAATGTGTGATTCTCTTCCGAAAATTCCTGGGAGCGCGGGCATCCTGGGAGCGCCGCCCATCCCTGCCTGCTTGCTTCGGTCAGTCGGTCCTCGCCGGAACGCTGCAGGCAGGGATGGGCGGCGCTCCCAGGGGATTTTCATTGTTTCAGGGGCCGTTAGATTTGAACAGAGCCTGCGCGTAGTCGCGCAGGTAGTTGCGCCAGTTGATCCAGGTGTGACCGCCGGCGCTGACGTGCAATTCGTGTTTGATCCCGCGCTTTTTCAAAATCTCCGCCAGGTTTTTCGACGAGGCGAACAAGAAGTCTTTGTCCCCGACGCTGATCGATAAGAGCTTGATCTGTTTGTTGGCCTTATCGGGATTGTCGAGCAAGGCGGTCGCCCGCTTCTCGAAATCGGCGGAGGTCTGCGGGTTGACGCCCGCGCTCCAGACGGCGACGTAGGCGAACTGATCCGGCTTGGTCGTGACGATGCGGGTCGTCTGACCGCCTCCCATCGAAAGCCCTGCGATAGCGCGGTTCGCGGCGCCGGGCAGCGCGCGGTAATTCTTCTCGATGAATGGCATGACGTCTTTCAGCAATTCGTTGGTGAACCGATCCTGTTGCGCGGCCGCCACCGCCGGGTCGGGGGGCGCTCCGGGCGTGGGCGGAGGCAGGTTCGCTGGACGCGGCAGACTGCCGTTGGGCATCACGACGATCATCGGCCTCGCCTTCTTTTCGGCGATCAGGTTGTCGAGGATGAAACCCGCGCGGCCGATCGTGCTCCACCCCGAATCTTCATCGCCGCCGCCGTGCAGCAGGTAAAAGACGGGGTAACGCTCCTTGCCGCTGTCGTACCCTGGCGGGAAGTAAATGTGCATGCGGCGCTGCGTCCCGAGCGTCGTGGATTGATACCAGACCTTTCGAATCTCTCCGTGCGGGACCGGCTTGTTGTCCTGGAACGCGGCTTCCGCGCCGTCGAGAAAGAACATATTGTCAACGCTGTTGACCCCCTGCTTGATCGTGGGGTTCTTCGGGTCCAACGTGCGGACGCCGTCAACGGCGAATGAATAACTGTAGAAATCAGGGGCGAGCGGGCCGACCGTGGCTGACCAAACGCCTTGATCGTTCTTTTCCAGCTTAACGGGAGTAGTCGTCTCCATCCAGTCTCCGCGCAGCGTCACGTCTGAAGCCTTCGGAGCGTAGATGCGGAACGTCACGCGATGGTCGGAAAGGACTTCCGTTGAAACCAGCGTGTCGTTCGGTGTCGGCGTCCGTTGCAGCGTTCCCTGGGCGTTCGATTCAGAGAATGCGGCCAATATCAATAAGAACGATCCAAACACGAATCTACTGAATCCGGTTGTCATCTCAGTCTCACTTTCAGTTTTGGCGCTAATAAATATCAGCCACGGCCAGGGCGGGGAGCATTAGCCTCTCCCCGCCCTGGCCGTGATTTACACGTTCATTCATCTCCATTCGGAGGCGCCTCAGAATTCGAAGCGCGCCCCGAGCTGTAAATTGCGCGGCGGACGCACCGTGGTGACCGCGCCGAAGCCCGTCTTGTTGACCAGATTCCCATTCGGGCCGAAGGGGGAATTTGCGGTCAATGTTGTATTGACGTCGTTGAACTGCGTGTGGTTGAGCGCGTTGAAAGCGTCGAGACGAATTTCGAACCTCGCCCTTTCTTTCACCTGGAAGCGCTTCGACAGCGAGAGGTCCCAACTGTTGATCGGCGAGCGGTGAAGGTAGTTGCGCCCCGATTCAAATCCCTGGCTCCCCGGTTGGGGCAGAGCGAAAGCGGTAATGTCGAACTGCCTGTAAGGGTCGCTGCTGTGGCCGCTGCCCGGGTTCTTCAGGAGGACGACACGGGCGTTCTCGACATTTTGCGTTCCTGTATATGTGAAGGCCGAAAGCCCGCCAGGAAGGTTGTAACCGATGTTGTAAGGCTGCCCGGTGCCGTAGCGGTAGATGCCCGAAAGCTGCCAGTCGTTGAGAGCGTAACCCAACGCCCGGCGCCCGGTCGCCTTCGGCAGTTCGTACACCCAATTGACGCTGAAGTTGTTCCGGCGGTCGAAGTCCAGCGGGCCGTAGTTGGCGCGGCGATTGTCCAGGGTGTGCGGCGCGCCGAAGCCAGTGATGCCGGGCAGGTCGTTGCTCTGCGTGCCGAGCGCCTTGCTCCAGGTGTAGTTCACGCCCAGCAACAGGCTTCGGGTGAAGCGCCGGTTGAGCGAGGCCTGCAGCGAGTGATAGTTCGAACTTGTGGAAGGCTCGATGTATTGAATCTGCCCGAAACCTTGATAGGGGCGGAGGAGGTCTACAGGGAACGCCCGCGCTCCCGGAACAGTCGCGCTTCCGGTCGAAGTCGGGTCCTGATTCTGCGCCAGATAGGCCGCGCCGTAAGCCGGGGCGTTAATGCTGCGCCGCTGCAGTAGGTGCTGCCCCGATGTGCCGACATACGACAAATCCAGCACTGACTCGAACGGCAGCTTGTATTGCACTCCGAGGTTGTAGGCGTAGGTCGTCGGGATCTTGCCTTCGTGGTCGATGGCCACCAGGCTGGGAGGCGCGAGCAGTACCTGGCCCGTGCCCACCTCGCTCATCTTCCCGAAGAAGAGTGTCTGCTGGATGGTCGTCGGAGGATTTTGCACCAGATCGAAGACCGTGTTGCCTTGCGGACGGTCGTAGAAGACGCCGGCGCCGCCGCGCACGACCAGTCTCTGACCGCCGAAGACGTCATAAGCGAAGCCGAAGCGCGGCGCGAAGTGGACGCCGCGAGTGCGGTAGAGTCCCTGCTCTATCCCCTTCCCCGCCTGAAACACTCCGTTAGTCAGCTTGCCAGTGTTCGGCACGATCCGTCCAATGTAGGTCGCCGCGACCATCTGCCCTGTCACAGGGTCCACTCCTACACGCGCTCCGGTCGTCGGGTCCGTGCCTGGCCGGTAGAGTCGCGGCGCGTCCGCCGCCCTGTACTGGTCGGGCAGGAAATTGGCCGTCTGCGAGGACTCGTCAAATTGCTGCTGAATCCAGTAAAAACGCATGCCGTAGTCGAGCGTCACACGGTCGGTCAACTTCCAGTTATCCTGCGCGTACCACTCGACGTTGTTGTAGCGGTACTGGCCGGTGAAGTAGCCCGACGCCTGCGTGAAAGTGTTATAAACGCCGATGGCCGCGTTTGCGACGCCGAAGCCCG
>WNGF01016908.1_pt1 | contig 16329 bp, 15 predicted proteins | sample 5400641 | NCBI WGS metagenome assembly WNGF01 (sample SAMN13153371, study PRJNA577476) | soil metagenome | isolation source: 80 cm soil or saprolite under grassland replicate 2 | place: USA:California | collected 2016-06-15
GAGCGGCGAGGTGGAGGTGCTTACCGCAAGGGGATCGACTAGACAGCGGCCCTCTCAAGGCTGAAACACGGGTTCGAGGGGGGTTGGAAATTTCCCACCTGCCGCGGCATCACCGACGAGTCCGGGGAGTGGGAAGTCATCGGCAGGCCTACACGTCACCAGGCGGGGGGACGTAAGATGCGGCGGGAGGTGCCACGGGGGAGCGAGGCGGAGGTGGTTGATTGCGTTCCCGCGAAGTTGTTGCGAGTATACCGTGGGTCACGTCCCCACCTTCCGAGGGAGGGTCGCTCTCATGAGAAAGTTCGTATGGGCTGCCTTGGCGACACTCCTGTCGGGGCTGGCGCTCGCGCCGGCGCCGGCGGCGTCGCAGGAAGTGACGCTGCGCCTGCACTCATTCCTGCCGCCGGTCGCCAACCCAATGAAGCATTTCCTGATCCCCTGGGCGGAACAGATCGAAAAGGATTCCAGGGGACGCATCAAAGTCCAGGTCTTCCCCTCCATGCAGCTCGGCGGCAAGGCCGAACAGTTGCTCACGCAGGTGCGTGACGGCGTGGTGGACGTGGCCTGGGCGCTGCCCGGCTTCACTCCCGGCGTGATGCCCAAGCTGGAGATTTTCGAACTACCCTTCCTGCATCGCAACACCCGCGCCACGGTCATGTCTTTGCAGGACTATGTGCCCAAGTACATGCAGAAGGATTTCGAGCCGTATCACATCCTGCTGGTGCACTGCCATGCCGGTGCGCTGTTCATGACCAAGGAGCCAATCAACAAGGTCGAAGATTTCAAGGGCATGAAGCTGCGCGCGTACTCGCGCACCAACGCCTGGATCCTCGAAGCCCTGGGTGCCGCCCCGCTGCAGGTGGCGCTGCCCGAGCTGGCGCCGATGCTCAGCAAGGGCACGGTCACCGGCTCGATCCTGCCCTACGAAATTGCGCCATCGGTCAAGATGCAGGACCTCACCGAGTATTTCACTACGCTCGCGCCGCCGCAGCCGCGGCTGAGCACGGCGATCTTCACCTTCCTGATGAACAAGCAGAAATACCAGAGCCTGCCCCCGGACCTGAAGAAGGTGATCGACGCCAATTCGGGCCGCAATCTCGCCCCGCACGCGATCGAGGTCTGGGATCGGATCGAGATCGACGGCGAGAAGGTGATGCACTCGAAGCCGAAGAACAAGTTCGTCCAGCTCAGCGCCGAAGAGACCGCCAAATTCAAGAAGGTGGTGCAGCCGGTGTTCGATCGCTTCAAGAAGGTGCTGGACGAAGGCGGTGATGACGGCGCCAAGATCCTGGCCGAGGTCGAAGCCATGGAGGCGAAGTACTCGAAATAGCGGCCGTCGATGGCTGAGAGAGCCGGCATGACGGGCCAATCGCCAGGCACGGTTGGATGGGCCCTCCATGGCATCGCGGATATTCTGGCGATACTCGGCGGTCTGCTGAGCTGCCTGATGGCCGCCATCGTCACCGTCAGCGTGGCCGGACGCTACCTGCTCGCATGGCCCGTTCCCGGCGACTACGACCTCGTCGGCATCCTGTGCGGCTGCGCCATATTCTCCTTTCTTCCGTACTGCCAGTTGAAAGACGGCAACGTGTTCGCCGATTTCTTCACGCAGGGAGTGCCGCCGCGGTTCAAGGCCGCACTCGATGCGGGGGCGAATTTGCTGTTTCTCACCGCGGCGAGCATGTTCACCTGGCGGCTCTATTACGGTGCGCTCGAAATGCGGCGATCGGCGGAACAGATCGCGGCGTTCAGTTTCTACCGATGGTGGACGATGCCATTCGATATCTTCTGCATGCTCGTCCTGATCGGCGCGATCCTGTACACGCTCACCCGAGACCTCGCCCGGGCACGAGCCGGTGGATCGGCGGCCGGGCCCATGGCCGGCCAGAGCTGACGCGATGAGCGATCTGGCGATCGGCGGGGTAGGATTCTGCGTGCTCTTCCTGCTGATCGCGCTGCGGGTTCCGATCGGCGTGGCGATGATCGCGGTCGGGATGGTTGGCTACGCATCGATCGCCGGCACCGTGCCGCTGCTCAGTTTTCTCAAAGCCGAGATGTACTGGCGGTTTAGCTCGTTCGATTTCTCGGTGATCCCGCTGTTCCTGATGATGGGCAACTTTGCGAACCGGGCCGGCGTCACGCAGGCCCTGTTTCGCGCCGCCAGCGCCTTCATCGGCCACTTCCGGGGCGGCCTCGCCATGGCCGCGATCGGTGGCTGCGCCGCGTTCGGGACGATCAGCGGCTCCTCGCTCGCCACCGCGGCCATGATGGGCCAGGTCTCGCTGCCGGAATTGCGCCGGTACAAGTATTCGGCGTCCTTCGCCACCGGGGCGCTCGCCGCGGGGGGCACGCTCGGCGCGCTGATCCCACCGTCGATCCCGCTGATCATCTACGCGATCATGGTGGAAGGAAACATCGTCCAGTTGTTCCAGGCCGCGTTCATCCCGGGCATCCTCGCCGCGGTGGGCTACCTGATCGTCATCTCCATCGTGGTGCGTATCAGGCCGGCGGCGGGGCCGGCCGGGGCACGAGCAAACGCATCCGAGCGATGGGCGGCGCTGGGCAATGTCTGGACGGTGGCGCTGGTGTTCCTCGTGGTGATGGGCGGCATCTATTCGGGGGTCTTTACGCCGACGGAAGGCGCGGGCATCGGCGCCGTAGGTATGTTTCTGATCGCGGCGTTCTACGGCGGCATGCGGTGGCGGGGCTTCATCGAAACGCTGCGGGAAACCGCGCAGACCTCGGCGATGATCTTCCTGATCTTGTTGGGAGCCGGCGTGCTCAACGCCTTCCTCGGCTTCTCCCAGCTTCCGATTTGGACCGCCAGGTCGTTCCAGAACTCCGGTCTGTCGCCTTATCTGATCGTGGTGGGGATGCTCGTGCTGTATCTGTTCCTGGGCTGCGTGATGGATTCGCTGGCCATGATCCTGATCACCATCCCGATCTTCTGGCCGATCATCGCGGCGCTCAATTTCGGGCTACAGGCTGACGATGTGAAGCTGTGGTTCGGGATCATGACGCTGATGGTGGTGGAGATCGGGCTCATCACTCCACCGGTGGGTTTGAACGTGTTCGTGATCAACTCACTGGCCAGGGACGTGCCGATGATCGACACGTTTCGCGGCGTGGTCCCGTTTCTGATCTCCGACATGGTCAGGCTGACGCTCGTCGTGGCATTCCCGATCACGAGCCTGATCCTGCCGAAGCTGATCGGCGGCTGACGCACCCCCGTTTCTGACTTGAGGATGGGAGCCGATCTGCGGTCCTCTTGCACCCGGGAGGAGCGCAATGAAGAAGCCCCGCTTCACGGAGCACAAGAGGCGAGATCGATTGACCGCTCGGCCCGCGGCGGCTATAGTCGGCGCGCTCACGGAGGACCTTTCATGACCCCAGCCACAATCCAGCCCGGCCTCGATCCGACGATCACCAGACGCGAGATCAGCAGAACGGTGGACGTCGACGGCCGGCCTGTGGAGACTTCCAGGTGAGCCGCACGATCAACGTAGGCATCATCGGCGTGGGCTGGATTGGCGGGCTCCGGGCCCGGACTTGTGCCACTCATCCCTTGGTCAAGAGCCTGCACCTCTGCGAGGTTGACCGTGACCGGCTTCAGCAGATGGCCAAGGAGACGGGCGCCCGTAGCGCCACGACCGACTATCGCGAACTCCTGAGCCGTCCGGACATCGATGCCATCATCGTGACCACAACGCCCGAGCAGACCCATTTCCCGTTCGCGCGCGACTGCCTGCTCGCCCGCAAGCACGTCCTGCTCGAGAAGCCGATGGGACTCGAGCTGAAGGAAGCCGACGAGTTGATGGCGCTCGCCCGGGCCGCCAACCTCAAGCTCACGATCGGCTACACGCAGCGGTTCAATCCGAAGTTCGCCTACGTGAAGCAGTGCCTCGCCGACGGCACGCTGGGGCGGCCGGTGACGGCGTTGGTGAGCCGCCATCTGTCCCGCTCGCTCGGCAACAAGATCGGAGGCCGGGTCCACCTGTCGCCGGCCGTGATGGAAGCCACCCATGACATCGACTTCGTCCTCTGGTGCATGGAGCCGCGCAAACCCATCCGCGTGTACTCGCAACACGCCTACGGGGTCATGAAGCAGGCACACGGCCTCCCGGATAGCCAGTGGATCATGGTGACCATGGACGACGGGACCGCGTTCACCATCGGTGCGGGCTGGGCTCTGCCACCGGGCTACCCGCACTTCTCGACGGCCACCATCGAGTTCCACGGCACCGAGGGCGCCTTGCTCATCGACGACTCCCATCGCGACATCGTGCTGAACACGATGGGCAAGGGCATGGTGTTGCCGCTCTCCACCATGCCCGGCGAGTCGGTCGGCCACGTCTACCAGGGCCCGATGCAGGCGGAGACCATCCACTTCATCGAGGCGGTCGCCCTCGACCGTCCGGTACTCGTCACGCCGGAGCAGGCGCGCCAGGTCATGGAAGTGACGCACGCCGCTGATCTTTCGGCGGAGCGCAATAGCCCCGTCACACTGCCTCTCGAGTAGGCGAGCCCGATCACGGCTCCTTGGGTTCCAGGCGTTGGCGCAGCCAGGAAAGCGTGGTCTCCCACGCGTTTGATGCGTTCCCTCTGTCCTTGAAGTTGAAGACATGGCCGGCATCGTGGATGACCAGCAGATCCACCTCGCGGCCCAGCTCCCTGAGACGGCTCGCCAGCCGCTCCGACTCCTCCAGCGGCGTGGTCGTGTCTCGATCGCCATGGATGAGAAGAACGGACGCGCGGATCGACTGCGCCTGGTCGAGCGGCGAAGCGCGGCGGAGCATCTGCTGAAACTCGGGATCGTCGCGAGCTCCCGATTGCCGTCGAAAGTAGGATTCGATGGAGTGAATCTCCAGGCGGTGCCAGGCACTCGGCTTGGGCCCCGAGAGCCAGTGCTTGAAGTCGGTGACCGGATAGTAGGCAACCACGGCGCGGATGTCCGGCGCCTGCGCGGCGATTAGAAGACTGAAGACGCCTCCCTGCGAGAAACCCATAGCCGCCAGGCGTGAGCCGTCGACGCGAGGATCGGAGCGGGCCGCCTCCAGTGCGGCTGTGACATCGGCGTTCTCCCGCCAGGCGAACAGGCTGCGGCGGTACCTCCCTCCGATCATCCGGCGGTAGTCGGCAGCGACGGCCAGGTATCCCCGGCTGGCAAGGTCCCAGATCACGCCGCGCATGTGGTGGGCCAGGTGCCCGGCATCAGGATGGACGAGCACGGTAGGAAACGGCCCAGGGCCGGCCGGGCCGGCCCACTCCAGGCGAATCAGCATCTGGCCGCTCTTCACCTCGTCCGCCCAGGTGATCACGCCGGGCGGAACGACCTCCGGGTGAATGAGGTGGTAGTTCAGGCAGGAGACAAGAGAGGCCGCTGATGCCACCAGGACGGCCAGAACGATAGAGCGGCGCCTTGCGAGCGCCGAGCTCCTCACGGAAGGTCAGCCTGGTCCCTGACCGCCTGTGGAAATCGCTGAGCAAGTTGCACGAACATCGTTACGAGTGCAACGAGCGTCCAGAGGAGCCAAAAGAGCATGCGGCGGTTCATCGCATCATCCTCAGCGCCTCCCGCGCCGCCATGGTGTGCGCTCCCACGCTCAGGCCGTGGCGCTCGTGACGGGGCCTGGGCCTGTCAACGATCTGTCAGAGGACTTCCTCGACTGCTGTCTCAATGCCGACCCGACGGGCAGGGGCGTGATCCGGAGGATGCGCGCTCGATCGGATCAAGCGCGGCACTGTGACGCGCGCTTCGGCCAGCGAGGTCACGACTTCATCGGCGCCTGCCGAGCAGAGCTCGGTCCGAACCTCAGCGGAACCCTGCGGTCCCCAGCACCCGACCACGAGGGGGATCTCGGGGCACGCGCTGTGGAGCCGCTTGACGAGATGGCGCGCGTGGCTGCTCTCTCCCAGAGAGCCGAGACAGATCAACCCCGGGCGCGCTGCCTGGACGGCGGCCATCATCTCGGAGACGAGACTGCCGGCCGGCGCGATCCGAACCGTATACCCCGCCGGCTCGAGCAGGCGGGCCAGCATCTCGAGCCCGACGCGGTCGGCCTCGTCATGGGCCGGGCAGCCCGCCACGATTACGGCCCTAGACCCTGACCCTAACGAGGTCGTCGGCGGCGTCGTCTCCGGTGCGACATGGGCTGCCCGCCCGAGCACCTGGCGGGTGGCCTCGACGACGTGGGCATACTCGATCGACGTGAGCTGGCCCGTTTCCCGATCGTGGCGAGCGCGGACGAGAGCCGGCACCAGGATGGAATCATAGACGGCCTCGTTGGAGCTGGCCGCCGCCGCCTCCCTGACGAGCTCCGCCGCCTCCCGCTCGTCGGCGGCGAGGACGCGTTGATAGTATGTGATGTGAGCGTCGACTCCCGGCTCGTCGGACACCAGGATTTCGATGAACTCGAGGCCGGCGACAGTGCGCGAGAACACCACCAGGCACACGGTGAGTGGAGTCGCGAGGGCGAGGCCGATCGGGCCCCACAGCCAGGTCCAGAAGGCGGCGGCGATCAGGAGGGCGATCGCCGAGACTCCGGCGCTGCGTCCAAAGAACAGGGGTTCGAGGACGAACGCGATGATCACCTCGGTGACGGCGAAGAGACTGGCGATGAGCAGGGGCTTCGCCCACCCGTCGAAGACCGCCAGGCTCATGGCGTTGGGGACCAGGGCGGCCCCCCAGGCGCCGGCGTAAGGGATGAAGCGCAGCAGCGCGGCGAAGAAACCCCATACGAGGGCGAAGGGCACGTCGAGGAGGAAGAGGCCGAGCATGATCGTGGCGCCGAAGCTCGCGTTGAGACCCGATTGCGTGAGGAGGTATCGACTGATCCGGACCCCCGCCTCATCCAGCGCCCGTGTGGTCTCGGCGAGCCGCTCGTGGCCGAAGAGTCGGACCACCCGAGCCCGCAGGTCGCGCTGCTGGATGAGCATGAAGATCAGGAGCACGAGCACGAAGACGGCGCTCCCGACCGGCTCGATGATCCGGGGGAGTTGCCAGAGCGGATGTGGCGCGGACACCACGACGGGGAGGGGCTTCTGGGTCGCAGGGTTCGTCCGCTCGATCTGCTCCATCAGGTCCTTGGCGGTGTCTTCGACGTTCTTGAGCGCCCCGCCCTTCCCGACCCGCTGAACGTCCGCGATCTTCCGAGCAATGGTCGCGCGATAGTGTGGGAGGTCGTTCGCGAGCGTGGTGACTTGATTGAACAGCGCCCAGCCCAGCCCGACCGCCAGCGTGAGCGTCAACGTGACGACGACGACGACCGACGGGACCTGGCCCAGCCCGGTACGGCGAACCAGCGCCACCGCAGGGCTGAGAAGGAACGAGATCAGGAGGGCCAGCGCGATAGGGATGAAGACGGCGCGCGCCCAGTACAGGCACGCGACGGCCAGCACGAGGGCTGCCAGAATGAGCAGCCGTGGCGGGGCGTGCGCAGCGGACCCGCGGTTACTCACTCGCGCCGGTGGGGTACCCACCTTTGCATGGTGACCTCCCTCCTTCTCCTCTCATCCGGGTCAGGGAAATTGAGGGCCGGAACCCGTGAGCCGCGAGGCCCTGCCGCTGCTTCTTACTCGGTAAGACTTACCGACCTGGTCTTTTCTTGACGCGATCCGCGTGCGGCGGCAGTCTGGCCGGTCGCTTCGGGCAGAAGGCCGCGCCGGGCCACCTTGCTGGTCCGCCCGAACCTCCCGTACTGCGGCTAAGTGCGTGATTCTGTGCGAATCCGTCCACGCAAAGCACCTTCAGCGGGGCGGCCGCGGTGGCCCTCGCCAGCGTCCGGGGCGGCGACCAGGCCAACTTCACGATAACGAGTGGCATGCCCTTCGACGGGATCACGCGATCGTTCACGAGTTTCTCTCAGGCGGCGCGGGAGAGCGCCGACTCCCCCGGGTCTATGCCGGAATCCATTTCCGCAGCGCCTGTGAGGACGGGCTCGTCCTGGGGCGGAAGATATCGGGCAGCGGGCGGCGACGCTCTACCTCCAGCCCGTCCGGCAGTGATGCCAGCGCGGTGCCGTCGGGCGGCTTGTGACCGCGAGTCGCCCGTCGGCACCCGCGCCTCTTCGGCTGGGGCGCTGGGTACGGGGTGATCCGAGACTTCAGAGGGCAACGCCATGATCGAGCGCACAGCGACGCGCGCGGGCAGGTCGTTCGAGCTGCGATTTTCCGATCGGCTCGACGAGCGGATGGCGCCGCCGACCACCGGGATGCTGCACTTGATCCCTTCGCGTCGCTGTGGCCGCCTGCTTCATCGGACACGGAGCCTTCGGCGTCATCACCAAGGCCGCATGGCTGCCGTACTTCGCGGTCTTCGGGATCCCGGAGCCGTTGGCGTGGAAGCTCATGCCCGTAGTCGGCGTCGTCGACATCTCGGTCGGTGTGCTCACCCTGGTCCAACCGGTCCGCGCGGCTATCCTCTACATGACGTTCTGGGGATTTCAGACCGCATGCCTGCGTCCGCTCGCGGGGCAGGGTGCGTGGGAACTCCTCGAGCGCGCCGGCAACTACGGCGTGCCTCTGGCCTTGCTCTGTCTGCTCGGCACCGGCCAATCCCTGGCGGACTGGTTCTCTACGAGGCCGGCGCCCGCGCTCACCGTGGCGCGCGCCTCAGCGATCGGCTGGATTCTACGAGTGACGACGGGGCTGCTGCTGATCGGCCACGGCGCCTTCGACTTCGCCATGCACAAGGACTGGACCGGCTACGCCGCGGCCATCGGCATCGGCCCAGCTCCGCTGGCGGCCTATCCATTCCGACCGTTCGCGGGGTGGTTCGAGTGCGCCCTCGGTCTGTTCGTCCTCGCCTGGCCGCGCGCGGCCTGCTGCTGTTCGTCTTTGCCTGGAAACTCGGCACCGAAGCCCTCCGGCCGCTGGCCGGCGAGCCGGTCTGGGAGTTCATCGAACGCGGTGGCAGCTACGGCGCGCCTCTCGCCCTCGCGTGGCTTCGAGGTCATGCCCTTGAAGACGTCATGGAAAGATCCCCAGCTCGAGATAGGTCGTGGCCACCTTGTGCAGGGCGGTGAGGAACGCCGCCGTGCGCAGATCTTTCGTCCGGGGATCGCGCATCCGCTGGTCGTGAACCTGCCGGTAGGCGTTGATCATCGTCTCCTCGAGGCCGGAGTTCACCAGATCGATCTCGTCCGCCCCATGTGCGATCTTGTTGCGTTCCTCGGCGGAGAAGACTCGGCCGGTGGCCGTCTCGATGGCGCCGACCATCCGCTCGTGGGCCGCCTCCTCGAACCGCTTGCCGACCCGACCGAAACGCACGTGAGAGAGGTTCTTGATCCACTCGAAGTAGGAGACAGTCACGCCGCCGGCGTTGAGGAAGATGTCGGGGATGACGAGCACGCCGCGGTCGAGCAGAATCTTCTCGCCGTCGGCGGTGGTGGGCCCGTTGGCCGCCTCGGCCACGATCTTGGCTTTTATGCGGGGGGCGTTCTCGGCGGTGATCTGGTTCTCCAGAGCGGCCGGGATGAGGATGTCACATTCCAGCTCGAGCGCGAGATTGGTCGGTGTGATGTTCTTGGCCCCGGGGAAATTCAGGATCGAGCCCGTCTCTTTCTGGTGCTTCACCACGGTGTCGAGGTCGAGCCCCTCGGGGCGGTACACGGCCCCCTCCCGCTCGGAGAGCGCGACGATGATGCACCCCGCCGCCTGACAGAAACGGGCGGTGTGGTAGCCGACGTTCCCGAGGCCCTGCACCACGATCGTCTTGCCCTGAAGGCCGCGTGAGAGCCCCAACGCCTTCATGTCCTCGACCTGGTCGCAGGCCTCGCGGAGCCCGAAGTAGACGCCGCGCCCGGTGGCTTCCACGCGGCCGCGGATGCCGCCCTGGGTCACGGGCTTGCCGGTGACACACGCCATCGCGTCGATGGCACCGGGGTAGAACGCCGAATAGGTGTCGTAGATCCAGGCCATTTCACGAGGGCCGGTNNNTACGTGTCGTAGATCCAGGCCATTTCACGAGGACCGGTCCCGTAGTCGGGAGCGGGCACGTCCAGGCCGGCGCCGATGAAGTTCTTCTTGATCAGCTCCGCCGTGTAGCGGCGGGTGATCTGCTCCAGCTCTTGCGCGGTGTACTGCTTGGTGTCGATCCGCACGCCGCCCTTGGCCCCGCCGAACGGCACGTCCACGATGGCGCACTTGTAGGTCATGAGCGCGGCCAGAGCCTTGATCTCGTCCTCGTCCACGGTGGGGGCGAAGCGGATACCGCCCTTCACGGGCAGGCGATGGTGACTGTGCTGGGCGCGCCAGCCGGCAATGACCTCGTAGTCGCCCTGCCGCCGGATCGGGAACTGGAACGCGTACACGCTGTCGCAGACCCTGATCTGATCGAGCAGGCCGCGTGGATAGTCCGTGAGCGCCGCCGCCTTGTCGAAGTAGATGTTGACGGTGTCGAAGAAGCTCGGCGCTTGGCTCATCAGCTTGGCTCCCTCCTGGTCAATCAGGCTCAGTATGCCGAATCCCTTACCCCTGACCACCGCCTCGGTCACGGCATGTAGGAACCGCCGTTCACGTGCACCGTCTGGCCGGTGACGTGGCGCGCGTCGTCACTGGCGAGAAACACCGCGACGGCGGCGATGTCGTCCGGCTGCGCCATGCGTCCGAGTGGGACCGCGCGCCCCATCGCCGCCAGCTCGTCCTCGTTGTTCCCGTAGCGCGGCTGGGCGGTGTCGGTGAGCCCGGGCGCGATCGCATTCACGCGAATCCCGTGCGGCGCCAGCTCGAGCGCCGTCGCCCGTGTCATCGCGACCACGCCGCCTTTGCTCGCGGAATAGTGCACGCCGCGGACGGCGCCCCGGATGGCCTGGGACGCCATGTTGATGATCGAGCCCCGCCGTCCGGCGGCGACCATTGCGCGCGCCGCCGCCTGCGCGCAGAAGAACCCGCCTTTGAGGTTGACGTCGAGGACCAGGTCCCAGTCGGTCTCGCGCATTTCGAGGAACGGCACGCGCGGATACACGCCCGCATTGTTGACGAGGACATCGAGCCCCCCGAGCGCGCTCAGGACATGCGCGACCATCGTCTGAGCATCCGTGGGCCGTGCGACATCGGCCTGCACGAGCACCGCGCGCTGGCCGGCCGCGCAGACCTCCCGCATCACCTTCTCGGCCTCCACGCGATCGTCGAGATAATTGACGGCGATATCCGCGCCCTCGCGAGCGAACGCCAGGGCGATCCCGCGCCCGATGCCCTGCTGCGCACCGGTGACCAGCGCGATCTTTCCTCGAAGCCTCATCGTTGCCTCCGCTCGCCTTCAGTTTTGTCGACCTGCGACGAGTATGCTAGGGTCGCGCCGAGAACCCTTCCCGGAGGATGCCAATGGACGAAAAAAGCATCGGGCTCTGGCTGAACATCGGATCCGTGATCCTCCTCGCGGCGCTCGTCATCGACTTCGTGTGGGTTATCAAGACCGCGTTCAGCGTCCACTGAGGGCGCGTCACCGCCCCGGACAAGGCAGCCACGCCGACCTGATCGTGCTCGATCCGAACCGCGGGCAGATCGTGACGCCTGTGGTTCTCCGCTCGGCCCAAGACTTCACGCCGTTCCCCGGGATGCGGGTGCGTGGCTGTCGACAGGCTAAACGGTGCGGCTGGTTGAGCCGCCGGCTCTCGGCTCGACGAGCTCGAGAGGACCCGAGCGGTGAGGGGGGTTACGTCCTGGCCGCGGCGGCTCGACGGCGCGGGCAGGCCTTGTGGTACCAGGTGGAGCCGAGCTTGACGTGGTTGCCGTTCTTGCGAATCCTCAGCTTGCACTTCGGACACGTTCCCATCCGCGCTCCTTTGCGAGTCCTGATTCCAGACCGAATTATTATAGCAGGCAGCCGTGGAGGAGCTCCGTGATGGACTGCGCCTTCTGCCGCATCATCGCGCGTGAGAGTCGCGCGGACATCGAGTACGAGGACGATGCGGTCCTGGCCTTCAAGGACATCTACCCGAAGGCACCGGTCCATCTCCTCATCGTACCCAAGCGCCACATCGCCTCGATCATGGCGATGGAGCGCGAGGATGCCGAGGTCCTCGGCCGATGCCTTCTCGCGGCCCGCGCGATCGGTGAGGCCCAGGGATTGGCCGAGCGCGGGTATCGACTGCGGGTGAACTGCGGCCCCGAGGGAGGCCAGGTCGTGTACCACGTGCACGTCCACTTTCTGGCCGGCGGACGGGTGAGCGGCGCCTAGGCGGGGGGCTTCGGCTCGAGCGGCAGCCCGGCGTTTGCCCAGCTGCTGAGCCCGCCCCTCAGTATCCTCACGTCCCTGTAGCCGCGCTCCCGCAGCTGTCGCGCCACCCGGGCGCTGGTCGCTTCGTCGGGTCAGGTGCAGTAGGCGACAACCGTGCGACTCGCCTCGATGTCGAGGGCGCTCGTGCCCGCCTCGAGCTCTTCGGGTGTGACGTGACGCGAGTCGGGGATCTTGACGGGACTCTTGGCGTACGTGGCCCGGTCGCGGACATCGAGGATGATCGGGGGCTGCTCAGGAGAAATCTCGATGAGCCGCATCACCTCCGAGGGACGGATACGGAAACGGTTGCGCTTCCAGCGCATGCCGAGGAAACTACCGCCGGCGCCGAGAACCGCCACCGTCAGGACCGTGGCCACGGTCCTCCATGGGAAGGGCCGGGCCGGCGGGTTCTTCGCCTCGGCGGTCATGCGGCGGACATCGGGCAGCTCGGGCAGGAGCCGATTGGCCTCGGCGAAGTGCTTCTCAGCGCGCGAGTAGTTGCCGGCGAAGTAGTCCGCGAGCCCCGCGTGCCACGCCACGTTGAACCGGCTCGTCTCGTCGAGCCTGACCTCGGTACTCTTCAGGAACTCGCGTATGGCGGCCGACGGGATCACGAAGTTGAACCCCTGGACGATGCCGCCCTGGCCGCCGGACTCGAGCGTGACGAACGTCAAGACGCCGAGCACCTCGCCCTGGGAGCCGACGGCGGGGCCACCGCTATTGCCCCACGCCGCCGGGGCGTCCGTCTGGATCACCGGCTGGTTGGCGATGTCCTGCTTGAATCCGGAGATCGCGCCACTCGTCACCGATGCCTCGACCTGCGCCGAGGCACTCAACAGTTCGTGGCTGACCACGACCCCCGGGAAGCCCAGGATGTGAAGCTTGTCGCCAATTTTCGCGTTCGACGAGTCGCCAAGCGTGAGCGACGGCATGTCGGCGGCGTCGAGCTTCAAGAGCGCGAGGTCGCGCCCCGACATGCCCTTGCCGACGACCGGCGGGCTGTACCGAACCACCGTTGCGGGCAGTCGGATGCCATTCGAGAGGATCACGGAGATCGACGGGTTGAGCTTGACCTGCGCCCGGGCAATCACCGTCGACGGCGCTTGCTGGCCGATGTCGCCGCACGCCCGGCGCACACCGTCTTCGACTTGCTGCTCGGCGATCGCCTTCGGCGGCAGGTGAGCTGGGGAGACGACGTGAGCGTTGGTGATCATCCATCCGTTCGGAGCGATGAACCATCCGGTGCCGGTTTCGCGAAAGGGCGTGGGAATGACGCGTCGCTGGTCGCCGGTCGGGCATCTCACCATGACCTCGGATGCGACCTCCGAGACGACGAGCGCGACGGCGGGCTTGGCGCGAAGCAGCGCCTCCTGAACGGAAAGCTCCGCACCACCGGCAATCCCGGGAACCGCGAGGAGAAGCACGCTCGCGATCCACTTGCGCATCGACCGGCATTCTATCGTGCGAAAAAAACTGCGAGAAGAACAAAACAAGGGCTCCAGGGGTTTACCCCTGGAGCCCTTGTCGCTCCTGCCTCGGAGCTACTTCACCTCAGAAGCTACTTCATCAGGCCGATCGCCTCGATGGCTTTCGCCTTCGCGGTGTCCATCTTCCCGGCTTTGCAAGCAGCCTCAGCCTCGCGGACCAGTTTGATCGCGTCACCGCCGCTGGCCTTGGCACCTGCGATCGAGCGGGGCGCCTGGACGTCCTGCGTGCTGCTCCGCGGCGCCTGGACATCTTGGGTGCTGCTGCGCGGGGCCTGGACGTCCTGCGTGCTGCTCCGCGGCGCCTGGACATCTTGCGTGCTGCTGCGCGGGGCCTGGACACTATTTTTTGGGCTGCTACCGCGCGGGGCCTGAACATCCTGGGTGCTGCTGCGCGGGGCCTGAACGTCCTGCGTGCTACTGCGCGGGGCCTGGACATCTTGGGTGCTGCTGCGCGGGGCCTGGACGTCCTGCGTGCTACTGCGCGGCGCCTGGACATCTTGGGTGCTGCTCCGCGGGGCCTGGACGTCCTGCGTGCTACTGCGAGGAGCCTGAGGATCCTGGCGGGTACCGGCTAGCGACCGGGGCGCCTGGACGTCCTGAGTCGTACGCGGAGCCTGAACATCTTGTTGGCGGGCACCGGCCAGCGACCGGGGCGCCTGGACGTCCTGAACCTTTGAAACCTTCTGCAGCATCGCCTGAGCCTGGCCAACCTCAGCCGGGCACTGCGACTGCGCTCCGGCGACAGGCGCCAGCGCCGCGAAGACTGCCACGCTCATGATTGCCGCGAAAAATCTCTTGGTCATCTGTCTTTCCATTTCCTCTCGTTTGTCGAAGTGGTTGGATCTACCGCGTCTGCCACACGATCAGCCTACCGTCTGTGTCACCCCCCTCGCCAGTGAGGTAGAGACCCGACGCTTCAACTCTTGACATTGAGGGTGAGCAACGGCCGTGCCATGGCGCACACCTCGTATAGGACACGCAAAATGAGCTACTTATTCACGAATCTCCAGCTGATCCCGGGGCGTTATGCCCGTGCCGATCCGGAAACTGGGTGCGGCATTCTGCCCGTGTCTCTGGCCTGTGGTAGCCTGACTCACCGTATGCGCCTGCTGAGGGGTCTCCTTCTTACCCTGCTCATCGGATTGCCCGCAAGCGGCTGCGCCATCGCCCGGTCCCCGCAACCCCCTGTGGTCATCCAGGCCCCCGTTCGCCATGTTTTGCCGAACGGCGTCCGCGTCATCATTCAGGAGTTCGGCTCCAGCGAGGTCGTCGCGGTGCAGCTGTGGGTACGTGCCGGTGGCCGCGACGAGGCCGCGTTGGAGCTCGGGCTTGCCCACTACCTCGAGCACATGCTCTTCAAGGGCACGACCACACGCTCCCGAGGCTTCGTGGACCGGGATGTCGAAGGTGTCGGCGGACGGATGAACGCTGGAACCTCATTCGACTACACGTTTTATCATGCGGTGTTGCCGGCGCCGCGTGCGATTGCGACCATCGAGATGCTCGCCGACATCAGCGTCAACTCGATCCTCGACGAGACCGAGCTCGAGCTCGAGAAGAAAGTCGTGCTCGAGGAAATGCGGCTCAGCGAAGACAGTCCGCAACGGCATCTCGTCCGGCAGCTCTATGGTGTGGTATTCGGCAGCCACCCCTACGGCCGTCCGGTCCTCGGCACGGCCGACCTCATCCAAAAGCTCACGCGCGACACGCTACTGGCCTTCTACCGTCGCCACTACGTCCCCGAGTCGTTCGCGCTGGTGGTCGTCGGTCCCGTCAACCCGACCGAAACACTCAGGGCGGCGGAGCGAACGTTGGGCCGGCTGCCGCGCAGCGGGTTCCACCGACTGCCCGGCTCCGCGCCCGCGAGCCTCACGCCGAAAATAGTCGACGATCCTCGGCCCGGAGCGCTCTCATACCTAGGCATGGGGTGGCTCGGCCCGAGACTCGATCACGCCGACACTCCGGCCGTGGATCTGCTCGTCTCGATCCTCGGTCAGTCGCGGTCCTCACGCCTGCCCCAGTCGCTCCGCGAGCGACTCGCCCTCGTCAATTCGGTCAGCTCCGACTACGCGGCGCTCGAGGCTGGTGGCGTGATCATGGTGACGGCTCAACTCGAGGCTGCGAACCTCGCCCGCGCCGAGGCCGAAATCCTGAGGGTGGTCCAGCGCCTGCGCGAGCAGGGGGTGACGGACGCCGAGCTTCGCCGGGCGATCACGCGGGCTGAGGCCGAGCATGCTTTCCGGAGCGAGACCGCCGAGGGGCGGGCCCGCCTGCTCGGCCACGCCGAGACAGTGTGGCGGCTCGCCGAGGAGCTCGCCTACATCGACCGCGTGCGATCGGTCACGTCCGAGCAGGTTCGCCTCGCGGCGCGGCGCTACCTGGATCCCGAGCGCTACGGGCGGCTCGCGTTCGTCCCGCCGGCTCGATGAGGCGCATCGGCCTGTCGCTCGGATCGGCAGTCCTCGCGCTTGGCCTCGCGGCCGGCGGCGCCGCCGCCCAGGAGCCGCAGGTCACGCGACACGTGCTCGCGAACGGGATGAGGGTGCTCGTGCGCGAGAACCCTGCGGTCCCAGCGGTCGCCGTGTCGCTCCAGGTGCGGGCCGGCTCGCGCTTCGAGACGGAGAC
>WNGF01005816.1_pt1 | contig 16328 bp, 12 predicted proteins | sample 5400641 | NCBI WGS metagenome assembly WNGF01 (sample SAMN13153371, study PRJNA577476) | soil metagenome | isolation source: 80 cm soil or saprolite under grassland replicate 2 | place: USA:California | collected 2016-06-15
GTCCCCGTTCAACCTGCTGCTGATGTTTGCCGGCGTGGTCCTGGGCATCATCATCGGGGTGCTGCCGGGCCTGGGCGGGGCAAACGGCGTCGCGATCCTGCTGCCGCTGACGTTTACGATGGCGCAGCAGCCCGGCGGCGTCACCGAGGAGCAGGTGCAATACTACGTGGACGTCCTCAAGAAAGTGCGGGAAACCCCCGACTGGAAGAGTTTCCTCGAGCAGGGCGCGTTCAACCAGACCACCTTGAACGGGAAAGACTACGAAGCCTGGGTGGCGCGCGAGGAGGCGCGGCATATCCTGCTCATGAAAGAAGCCGGGTTCCTCGCTAAATAGGTTCCAGGTCACGGCATCGGGAGGCGGCAGGATGCAAAACGAGAAGCAGCAATCGGCTGCGTCGGTGAGAGCCGTGGAACTCGGCGTCGCCGCGGTCGTGCTCCTGTTCGGCGCCGTAGTCGTGTTCGACAGCTATCGTGTCGGTGCCCGGTGGGGGGATGACGGGCCGCAGGCCGGCTACTTTCCGTTCTACGTCGGGCTGTTGATCTGCTTCTCCAGCGCCGCGGTCTTCGCGGCCGCGTTACGAAACGCGACTCTCGCGGCCGAATCGTTTGTGTCGCGCGAGGGGCTGAAGATGATCCTCACGGTCCTCGTGCCGACCGTGGTCTACGTCGCGCTGATCGCATCTTTGGGTTTCTACCTGGCTTCCACGCTCTATATCGCGTATTTCATGTGGCACCTGGGCAAGTACTCCTGGGTCAAGATCGTGCCGGTGGCGGTCGGCGTGAGCGTGGCGTTTTTCCTGATCTTCGAAATTTGGTTCGCGGTGCCTCTTCCCAAGGGACCGCTCGAGGCCGCGCTGGGCCTTAATTAAGCGCGCCCCCGGCGCCAGGTCACACCGGGAAAGGGGAGGCCAGGTGGAAGAGATCAACGCACTGCTGCAGGGATTCGGGGTCGCGCTGTCCCCGTTCAACCTGCTGCTGATGTTTGCCGGCGTGGTCCTGGGCATCATCATCGGGGTGCTGCCGGGCCTGGGCGGGGCAAACGGCGTCGCGATCCTGCTGCCGCTGACGTTTACGATGGCGCAGCAGCCCGGCGGCCGCCTTCACCTCCTCGTTCTTCGGGGCGCTGGTGGCGGTGATCATGATCACCTTCCTCTCGCCCGTCGTGGCGGGCTTTGCGCTGCGGTTCGGGCCGCCTGAATTCTTTTCGGTGTACCTGCTCACTTTCTGTGCTTTCGTCGGCATGAGCGGGGGCAACGCGGCAAAGACCGTCGTATCGATGATGATCGGGTTCGCGCTGGCCGCGGTCGGCCTGGACAGCGTCACCGGGACGCTGCGCCTTACGTTCGGGACTACCTCGCTCCTGAAAGGATTCGATTTCCTGATCGCCGTGATCGGTCTGTTCGGCATCGGCGAAATTCTGGAGACACTGGAGGAAGGCCTTGCCTTCAAGGGGGCGAGCGCACGAATCAACATGAAGGTCGTCCTCGAGACTTGGAAGGAGCTGCCGCGCTACTGGGCGACCTCCCTTCGCAGCGCGGCGGTCGGCTGCTTCATGGGCATTGTTCCGGGCGGCGCCACGCCCGCTTCGTTCATGAGCTATGGGCTGGCACGGCGCCTCTCGAGGGACGGCGGGGACTTCGGCAGCGGCAAGGTCGAGGGGGTCGTGGCCCCGGAAACCGCCGCCCACGCGGCGGGCACCTCGGCGCTCCTGCCGATGATCACGCTCGGGGTCCCGGGATCGCCGACCGCGGCGGTGCTGCTCGGCGGACTCTTGATCTGGGGGTTGCAGCCCGGGCCGCTCTTGTTCGTCGAAAAACCGGAATTCGTGTGGGGCCTGATCGCCAGCATGTATCTGGGCAATATCGCCGGGCTGATCGTCGTATTGACCTGTGTGCCGCTGTTTGCGGCGATCCTGCGCGTTCCGTTCTCGATCATCGCGCCCGTCATCATCGTGATCTGCGCGATCGGCGCCTACACCGTGCACAATTCGATGTTCGACGTCTGGCTGATGGTCGTGTTCGGGGTGATCGGATACGCCTTCAAGAAGCTCCGCTATCCGCTCGCGCCGCTCGTGCTTGCGCTCGTGCTGGGCGACCGCGCCGAGGAGAACTTCCGCAACGCGATCAAGGGCTCGCAGGGCGACCTGGCGGTGTTTTTCTCGAACGGGCTGGTCGGCGGTTTGACCGCCCTCGCGCTGGTGCTGCTGTTCTGGCCGCTCATCAGAGCGGGGTGGCGGGTGGTGCTCGGAAAACGCTGATACGGGTCGGACTCAGGCGGGGCTCTCGACCCGCTGCCTGAGGCGCGACAGCGTCTCCGGAGTTAGGTTGAGGTAGGACGCCAGCTCTTTTTTGGGGATGCGGCCGAGGAGGTCCTGGTGCTTGCGCATGAAGCGCGCCAGGCGTCCCGGCGCATCGAGCAGGTGAAGCGTGATGGTATGCGCCATCACCTCGGACATGAGCCGCATGACTTCGTACTCGAAACGCAGCTTTACGTCCGTTTGGCGCTCGAGGAACTCGACCCAGTGGGGCATCGACAGGCGAGCTACGCGGACCTTGGTGACCGCGGCGATGCTGTAGGGGATGGGGGTCTTCAACCGCCACGCGGCGTAGGAGGTGTCCATATCGGTTTCAGCGGCGAAGCGCAGTATCATCTCCCTGCCCTGGGGGTTGCTGACGACCCGCTTCAGGATCCCCTCCAGGATGAAGAACTGCTCCATGCTCGTGCCGCCCTGGCGCACCAGCGGCTCGCTTTTTCGGTATTCCGCGATCTCCAGCTGCGGCTCCAGGTCATCCCAGGCGGAGGCTGGCATTTCGCGCAGCACCAGGTTTTGCTTGAGCTGCAGACGAATCGTGTTGCGCTGGGGATGGTTGGCGATGGTCGACACGGCTGCCGGAATTTGACGCGGGCAACGGGCAATTAAGCGGGATTTATTGACCCCAGTCAAGGTTGACTGACGGCCAGACTCCTAGACTTTCAGAGTTGATTTTTTGGCGTCTCGCGGGACCCGCGTCCCCTCGCAAATGCGGGAATCTCTCTAAGGAGGCGGTATGGGAACCGTTGAACCGCAAATCGCGCAATCGGGCGGCGTACAAGAAGTGACCGACGGTTTTCATCTGGTCATCGATGCCCTCAAGCTCAACGGCATCGACACGATCTTCGGTCTGCCCGGCATCCCGATCACCGACTTCACCCGCATGGCACAGGCCGCAGGCCTGCGCGTGATTTCGTTCCGCCATGAGCAGAATGCCGGCAACGCCGCCGCCATCGCCGGCTTCATGACGCAAAAGCCGGGCATCTGCCTGACGGTGTCCGCGCCGGGTTTCCTCAATGGGCTCACGGCGCTAGCCAATGCCACGACCAATTGCTTCCCGATGATCCTTATCAGCGGCTCCTCCGAGCGGGAGATCGTGGATCTCCAACAGGGTGACTACGAGGAGATGGACCAGCTGGCCGTCGCCAGGCCGCTCGCCAAGGCCGCCTTCCGCGTGCTGCACGCCGAGGACATCGGCGTGGGCATCGCGCGCGCCATCCGCGCCGCCGTTTCCGGCCGCCCGGGCGGCGTGTACCTGGATCTTCCGGCAAAGCTGTTCGCGCAGACGATGGACGCGGCGGCCGGAAAGACCTCATTGATCAAGGTCGTCGACGCGGCGCCGCGCCAGATCCCGGCCCAGGACGCCGTGAAGCGCGCCGTCGACCTGCTCAAGAGCGCGAAGAAGCCGCTGATCGTTCTCGGCAAGGGCGCTGCCTATGCTCAGGCCGACAACGAGATCCGATCGCTCGTCGAGAAGACCGGCATTCCGTATCTGCCGATGTCCATGGCCAAGGGCCTGCTGCCCGACACGCACGAGCAGTGCGCTTCCGCCGCCCGGTCCTTCGTGCTGCCCGAGGCGGACGTGGTGATGCTGATCGGCGCGCGCCTCAACTGGCTGCTCTCGCACGGCAAGGGCAAGACCTGGGGCGGCAAGGACCACAAGAGCTGGGGCGGGCAGAAATTCATTCAGGTCGACATCTCGCCGCAGGAGGCCGACAGCAACGTGCGCATCGACGCCCCCGTCGTCGGCGACATCGGTTCCTGCGTGTCGGCGCTGCTCGCTGGCATCGGCGCGAGCTGGCCCAAGCCGCCGGCGGAGTGGCTAAGCGCTATCGCCGAGCGCAAGAAGAACAACATCGCCAAGATGGCCGAGACGCTGGCCAAGAATCCCTCGCCGATGAACTTTCACAGCGCGCTGAACGTGGTGCGCGACATCATCAAGGCCAACCCGGACGCCATCCTGGTCAACGAAGGCGCCAACGCGCTCGACTTCACCCGCAGCATCGTCGACATGCACAAGCCGCGCAAGCGCCTGGACGTCGGCACCTGGGGCATCATGGGCATCGGCATGGGCTTCGCCGTCGCGGCCGCCGTGGTCAGCCGCCAGCCGGTGATCGCGATCGAGGGCGACAGCGCCTTCGGCTTCTCCGGCATGGAAGTCGAGACCATTTGCCGCTACAACCTGCCGGTGTGCGTGGTGGTCTTCAACAACAACGGCGTCTACCGCGGCACCGACGTCAATCCGACCGGCGGCCCCGACGTGGCACCCACCGTGTTCGTCAAGGGTGCGCGCTACGACAAGCTGATCGAGGCCTTCGGCGGCGTGGGCGTGCACGCCACGACCCCGGCCGAGCTGCGCAAGGCCATGGAAGAAGCCATCCGCTCGCGCAAGCCCACGCTCATCAATGCCGTGATCGACGAAGCCGCCGGCACCGAAAGCGGTCGCATCACGAGCCTGAATCCGAAAAGCGGGGAAAAGAAATAATGGAAGCACTGAAGGGAGTCCGGATCCTCGACATGTCGCACGTGCAGGCGGGGCCGACCTGCTCGCAGTTGCTCGCCTGGATGGGCGCCGACGTCATCAAGTTCGAGAATCCGCAGGGCGACGCGACGCGCGGGCAGCTGCGCGACGTGCCGAACGCCGACAGCCTGTATTTCACGATGCTCAACTGCAACAAGCGCTCGATCACGGTCAACATGAAGACCGCCGAGGGCAAGCAGGTGTTCGTCGACCTGCTGGGGAAGTGCGACATCATCATGGAGAATTTCGGGCCCGGCGTGCTCGACCGGCTCGGCTTCAGTTGGGAGAAGATTCACCAGATCAACCCCCGCATCGTGATGGGCTCGATCAAGGGCTTCGGCTCTTCCGGGCCGTACGCGGACTTCAAAGCCTACGAGAACGTGGCGCAGGCGATGGGCGGCGCCATGAGCACCACCGGCGTGCCGGAGGGACCGCCTTTTGTGACCGGCGCCCAGATCGGCGACACGGGCACGGGCTTGCACCTGGCCATCGGATTGCTCGCTGCCCTGCACCAGCGCGATCGCACCGGAAAAGGGCAATACGTCGAGGTCGCGATGATGGACGGGGTGATGAACCTGTGCCGCGTCAAATTCCGCGACCATCAGCGGCTGACGCGCGGGAACCTTTCCGAGTACTCGGTGCCGACGCGGCAAGGCATGGGTGACGTGCCGCGCGCAGGCAACGACTCGGGCGGCGGCCAGCTCGGCAACGCCATTCACTGCAAGCCGCACGGGCCCAACGACTGGCTTTACGTGGTGGTGCAGGAAGCCGTCTGGGAAGGGCTGGCCAACCGCATCGGTCCGGAACTCGGCATGCCGGGCCTTGCGACCGATCCACGCTTCGCGAAGATCGCCGATCGCCGCAAGAACCAGAACGAGATGTGGGCGCTGATCACGAAGTTCGCCGCGAACTACACCAAGCGCGAATACATGGCGATCCTGAACCCGCTGGACGTGCCCTGCGGTCCCATCATGGGCACCGAGGACCTGGCGAACGACGAGCACGTGAGGGGGCGTGACATGTGGGTGGAGCTCGACCATCCGCAGCGCGGCAAGTGGTACAACGTCGGGATGCCGATCAAGCTCTCCGATTCGCCCGCGCGCATCGAGCGTTCGCCGCTGCTGGGCGAGCACACCGACGAGGTTCTCAAGGAAGTTCTCGGCTACGACGAAACCAAAATCGCCGGTCTGAGGCGGGCGGGCGCTTTCTCGGTACCCCCGAAGAAGGCGTAGCGATGAAGATAGCGATCATCGGGCAGCAGGACTTCGGCAAAGCCGTGCTGGAGGCATTTCTTGCGCGCGGCGACGAAGTCGCCGGCGTGTTCTGCGCTCCCGAGAAGGAAGGCGCAAAGGCCGATCCGCTGAAGGTGGCGGCACAGGAAAAAGGGCTCAAGATCTTCCAGTTCGCGTCCCTGCGCAACAAGGAAGCTATGGACGCGATGCGCGCACTGAACGCGGATCTCGGCATCATGGCCTTCGTGCTGCAGTTCGCGCCGCAGGAATTCGTGAAAATCCCGAGGAAAGGCACGATCCAGTATCACCCGTCGCTGCTGCCGAAGTACCGCGGCCCGAGCTCGATCAACTGGCCGATCATACGCGGCGACACCAAGACCGGACTGTCGATCTTCCGGCCGACCGATGGTCTGGACGAAGGCCCCGTGATATTGCAGAAGGAAACGCCGATCGGCCCGGATGACACGCTCGGCAGCGTCTATTTCGATCGCTTGTTCCCGATGGGGGTGGCGGCGATGCTCGAAGCGGCCGACCTGGTGATGGCGGGCAAGCAACGCGAAATAGTCCAGGAGGAAGCTCGCGCGAGCTATGAAGGCTGGTGCCGCGCCGCCGAGGCCAGACTGAATTGGGCGAGCCACGTCGATTTCATCTACAACCTCATACGCGGCTGCAACCCCGCTCCCGGCGCCTGGACGACGTTGAACGGAAAGAAACTGCAGATCTTCGACAGCCGCAAGCATGTGTTCCGTACCTTCGGCGCAGTGAAAGGCAAGATCGGCGAGATTTCCGAAATCGGCGCCGCGAGTTTCTTCGTGACCGCCCAGGGGGGGCGGATCGAAGTCCTCAAGGCCAAGCACGAAGACGGCAAGAAACTCTCCGCGGCGGAATTTGTGGCCCAGAACGGCCTTACTCCGGGCACCATGCTCGGAAACTGACCCGGGCCCGAACAGGCCGCTGGCGGCCCGCGGCTAAAGCGCCCGTCTCGCGTCGCGTTTTTCCTTCGCGGGTGCTCCTGAAAATTTGCGCGCCCCGCGCAAACCATCGCGCCCATCACGGCTCCCCAGCCGGCTCCGGTCCGGGTGCGGGGCGCTCAGGATGATTTGACTGTTCCACTATTCACTGTAAAAATGTCGCCTAGGATTTTGTTTATTCAATAACTTACGGACTTTCAGGTACGGCCTCAGGAAGCGGTTTCTGCCGGGCCGACGAGCTTCTGTATTTATCCCGTCGGTGCACCCGCGAAGCAGCGCCCAGCCGCTCCGGGAGGGCCGATTTCAGAAGGGGGTTAGCGTAAAATGCAGGGGCAACTCGGGGGCACATTCCCTCGTTGAACAACAATAAGAACAAACCGGAGAGGCAATGAGCAAAGCGGGGTTCTGGAAAAAAGACTGGTTTCTCGGTCTGGGGGTTACGCTCGTGCTGCTGTTTGCAGGCGGCTCCCAGCTCATCCAGGGCCTCGAGCGCTCGGCCTACGACTGGGGCGTCCGGGCCTCTTCGCGTGCTCCGTCCGACAAGGTGGCGATCATCGCGATCGACGATCAATCCTTAAGCAATATCGGCCGGTGGCCATGGTCGCGTGAGGTCATGGCAAAGATGACGGATAAGCTTGCTGTGGCTAAGGCCAAGCTTATCGCCAATACCGTGCTGTTCTTCGAACCGCAGCTCGATCCCGGTCTCGTCTACGTAAACAAGCTTCAAGAGATTTACGGTCGGCTCGTTCCCGCGGGTACTGACCCGAACAAGCCGCCGCGTGGTCTTTCATCCGAGTTGGCGCAGATCGGGACAACGCTGCGCGAAGCCGAGAGCGCGCTCAACCCCGACCGCAAGCTCGCCGAGAGCTTCGAAAAAGCCGGCAACGTCCTGCTGCCCATAGACGTCGCGTGGGGCGAACCGCGCGGGAAACCCGACAGGCCATTACCCGAGTTCGTCGTGAAAAACGCGCTGCCGAAAGTATCAACGGGCGAAGATCTTCCGCTATTGACTCGGGCCTTGCAATATCCGATCGAGAACCTCGGCAAAGAAGCTGTTGGTCTCGGCCATCTCAATCTCTGGAAAGACATCGACGGCACTGTTCGATCCGAGCCGCTCGTTGTTGCTTATTTTGATCACTATTTTCCATCGCTGTCGATGATGATCGCGGCGAGGAGCCTCAATCTGGGGGTCGGCGACATCGCGGTCCAGCTTGGCGAGGGCGTGCGGCTCGGCAAGCTCAAGATCACGACCGATTCGGCCTTGCTGATGAACACATATTTCTACAAGGATCGCGACGGCCGACCGGCGTTCCAGGTCGATTCGTTTTACGATCTTTACTCCGGCAAGATCCCGGTCGACAAGTATCGGGACAAGATCGTCCTGATTGGATTTACCGCATCTGGCCAGACGGAGCTTCCGGCCACACCGATCTCGCCCGCAATGCCGCCGGTGCTGACGCTCGCGCACGCGGTGTCGTCGATACTGCAGGAACATTTCTTTGTGCGCCCGACCTGGGGAATCTGGGTTGAGTTCCTGGTGTTTGTCTTGATCGCGGCCTACCTGATCGTGCTGCTGCCACGGCTCTCCGCGGGCGTGGGGGCTGGGGCGACTATCGGCGTTGCGGCGCTTCTGCTCGCCGCGCACTTCGTCCTCATGACGGGCCAGGGCGTGTGGCTGCAGTTGATGCAGCCGCTCGCTCTCTTGGTGGTCGGCCACGTTTTGCTCGTGACGAAACGCTTCGTCGTCACCGAGCGCGGCAAGGAAGTGTCCGACGCGCAGTCGGCCGCCAATGCGCGCATGCTCGGCCTCGCCTTCCAGGGGCAAGGCCAGCTCGACATGGCCTTCGACTACTTCCGCAAGGTGCCGCTGGACGACACCGTGATGGACAATCTCTACAATCTCGCGCTCGACTTCGAGCGCAAGCGCCAGTTCAACAAGGCCGAAGCGGCGTTCCGCTACATGGCCGACTACAACCCGAAATTCCGGGATCTCGAGGCGAAATTGTCGCGCGCCAAGCAGATGTCGGAAACGGTCATCCTCGGCGGCGCGCAGACCCACCCCGGCGGCACGCTTGCGCTCGGCGCAGGCACCGAGAAGCCGATGCTCGGTCGCTACCAGGTGGAAAAAGAGCTCGGCAAGGGCGCCATGGGCGTCGTGTATCTCGGCAAGGACCCGAAAATCGGGCGCGTCGTGGCGATCAAGACCATGGCGCTTTCGCAGGAGTTCGAGGCCGACGAGCTCGCCGAGGTCAAGGAGCGTTTCTTCCGCGAGGCCGAGACCGCGGGGCGCCTGAGCCATACCAATATCGTGACCATCTTCGACGCCGGCGAGGAGCACGACCTGTGCTACATCGCAATGGAACTCCTGAAGGGCAAGGACCTGGTTCCGTTCACCAAGCAGGGCAATACGCTGCCGATCGAGAAGGTCGTGTCGATCATGGGGCGCGTGGCCGATGCGCTCGGTTACGCGCACAAACAAAACGTCGTGCATCGGGACGTGAAGCCGGCCAACGTCATGTACGAACCGGAGAACGATGTGGTCAAGGTGACCGATTTCGGGATCGCCCGCATCACCGATTCGTCCAAGACCAAGACCGGGATGGTGCTCGGGACGCCCTCCTACATGTCTCCGGAACAGCTGCAGGGCAAGAAGATCGACGGCCGCAGCGACCTGTTCTCGCTCGCGGTGAGTCTCTACCAGCTCGCCTGCGGAAAGCTTCCTTTCGAGGGGGATTCGATGGCGCAGCTCATGTACAAGATTGCCAACGAGCACGCGCCGGACATCCTGCAATACAACCCGTCGCTTCCGCCGGCGTTCGTCGCTTTCCTGGACAAAGCCATGTCCAAGGAAGCGGGCGAGCGCTACCAGACGGGCGAGGAATTCGCGGCTGCGTTGCGGGCCACCTCGGGCGGCGCCGCTGCGGCGGCGACCGGTGCCGGGGTTGACATCAGTCTCTGAGACTCTTTGAGCATCATGACTTTATCGGGGGCGCTGGAGATCGCGAGTTGCACCGATCCCGGAATGGTCAGGTCCCACAACGAGGACTCGATCGCTTCCGACGGGGACAAGGGCCTCGCCGTGCTCGCCGACGGCATGGGCGGATACAACGCGGGCGAGGTGGCGAGCGGCATGGCCACGACGGTGATCATTACCGAGCTGCAGCAATTGCTGGAGAAGAAGGTGCCGTACCAGACCGATGCACACAGCGGCCAAGTGATCGCGCACCAGCTGCTGCGCGAACAGATCGCCAAGGCGAACACGTCGATCTACCAGGCCTCCCAGAGCCAGCCCCAGTACGCGGGGATGGGAACGACTCTGGTCGTCGCGTTGTTCTACGACAACAAGATGACCGTCGCGCATATCGGGGATTCGCGCCTGTACAGGCTGCGAGGCGGCCAGTTCAAGCAGGTGACCAGAGACCATTCGCTCCTCCAGGAGCAGATCGATAGCGGCGTGATCACGCTGCAGCAGGCCAAGCAGTCGCAGAACAAGAATCTGGTCACCCGCGCGCTCGGCATCGACCCGATTGTCGAGGCGGAGATCCACGACTACGACACGCAACCGGGCGACATCTATCTGCTCTGTTCCGATGGCCTTTGTGATATGGTGAGCGACGACGATATCGGCCTGGCGCTGCAGACGCTCAGCTCCAACCTGAAATTATGTGCCCAGCACCTGGTGCAATCGGCCAATGACAACGGCGGCCGGGACAATGTTTCGGTGATATTGGTCCGGGTGCTGCGAGGCTATCCGGCGCCGCGCGGCATGATGGGCAGGATGATGGGCTGGTTTAGATAGTTCGAGCAGAGGGATACTGCTATGGCGAAGCTGATACTCAGCATGGACGCCCTGATACTCAAGGAGATCACCTTGAGCAAGGAACGTACCACGATCGGCCGCAAGCCGCACAACGATATCCAGATCGACAACCTCGCGGTGAGCGGAGAGCACGCCGTCATCGTCACCATCCTGCAGGACTCGTTTCTCGAGGACCTCGGAAGCACCAACGGCACCGTGGTCAACGGCCAGCCGGTCAAGAAGCACTTCCTGCAGAACAACGACATCATCGAGCTCGGCAAATACAAGCTGAAATATGTGAACGAGGCTCCTGCGCCTCAAGCCAAGGCGGCCGATTTCGAGAAGACCATGGTGCTTCGCCCCGGGGCGGCGAAGATCGCCGCCTCGGCGGCCGCGCCCGCCGCTGGCCCGGCGGCGACTGCCGGCGGAGCGAAGAGCTTCGGGGACACGATGGTGAGTCAGGGTGCGACAACGGGCGCGCCGGTCGCAACCGCCACGCCCGCGGCGCAGAAGAACGCGGCGCTGCAGCTTCTTTCGGGCCCCAACGCCGGCAAGGAGCTCGATCTCACCAAGCCGCTTACCACGCTTGGCAAACCCGGTGTCCAGGTCGCCGTGATCACGCGGCGGCCGCAAGGGTTTTTCATCACCCATGTCGAGGGGGCAAGCTTTCCGGTCGTCAACGGCAAGCCCATCGATGCTCAGGCGCACGCTTTGAACGACCATGACGTGATCGAACTGGCCGGGGTCAAGATGGAATTCTTCTTCAAGACCTGAGATCCAGGTCTCACCGAGCCCGCCCGGAGGAGGGAGCTTGAAGCAGCACATCGTCCGGATCGCGCTCGGCCTGCTGGTCGCGCTGGTATTGGTAGGCCACGCCGCGAAGCTTTACCAGGTCGGCTTCATCACCCAGCTCGACAACATCATCTACGATTACCGGCTGCGGCTGACCATGCCGGCAACCGTCGATGACCGCATCGTCATCCTCGACATCGACGAGCGCAGCATCGACCCGCGTGCTCTCGGGCACTGGCCTTGGGGGCGGGACAAAATCACGGCCTTGCTGCAAAAGCTCTTCGACAAGTACGGCGTACTTCTCGTCGGTATCGACGTGATCTTCGCCGAGCCGGACACAAGCTCGGGTTTGCCGGTGCTGGAACGGCTGGCGAGGACGAAGCTGAAGGCGGTCCCGTCGTTCCAAGCGGCCTTGAACGAGCTGCGCTCTCAGCTGGACTACGATGCGATATTCGCGAAATTCATCCGGGGCCGACCGGTTGTGCTCGGCTACTACTTCAGCAGCGAGGAGAAAGCGACGGAAAGCGGCGCGCTTCCGGAACCGGTCCTGCCCGCGGGCACGTTTGCAGGAAGGGCGATCGCTTTCACCACTTGGAAAGGCTACGGCGGAGTTTTGCCGGAATTCCAAGCGAGCGCCGCAAACACCGGGCACACCAATCCCCTGGTCGACCCGGACGGCGTGTCGCGGCGCGTGCCGATGCTCGAAGAATTCAAGGGCGGGTATTACGAAGCGTTGTCGCTCGCAGTGGTACGTCTGTACGTCGGTATGCAGGAAGCAGCGCGCAGCAACAGCAAGATCGTTACCCTTCCCAAGGTCATACCGGGGTTTCCTCCGGAGCGCTTCATCACCAAGGGTTATTCCGGACTGGAATGGCTTGAAGTCGGGCCGCTGAGGATCCCCGTAGACGAAAACGTCAGTGCGCTGGTGCCTTACCGCGGCGCCAAAGGCAGTTTCCCCTACATTTCACTGGCCGACGTCTGGCTCGACAACGTGCCGGCGGAAAAGCTGAAAGGGAAGATTGCCCTGATCGGCACCACGGCACAGGGCCTCTTTGACCTGCGGTCCACGCCGGTGGCCGAGGTCTATCCCGGCGTCGAAATCCACGCCAACCTCATCGCGGGGATGCTCGACGGCAAACTCAAGCAGAAGCCGCCGTACATGCTGGGAGCGGAGGTGGTCTTGCTCGTCATCGGCGGCGTCGTGCTGTCGCTGCTGATCCCGATGCTGGCACCGCTTTGGGCCACGGTCGCCGCGGTAATCGGCATGGCCCTGATCACCCTGATCAACCTGGGGGTCTGGTCGTATGCGGGATCGGTGTTGCCGCTCGCTGCATCGATCCTGATGACGGTTACCCTTTACACGGTCAACATGGCCTACGGTTACTTCGTGGAGGCGCGCTCCAAGCGCCAGTTCGCCGAGCTGTTCGGGCAGTACGTCCCGCCCGAGCTCGTGGACAAGATGGCCGAAGACCCGGAAAAGTACAACATGGAGCCGCGCAACGCCGAGCTCACCATCCTGTTTTCCGACGTGCGCGGCTTTACCGGCATTTCCGAGGCGCTCAGCCCCGAACATCTGCGCGAGTACATCAACGAGTACCTGACCGAGATGAGCACCATCATCCGCAGCAAGTACAAGGGGACGCTCGACAAGTACATGGGCGACGCCATCATGGCATTTTGGGGAGCGCCGGTGGAGGACCCGGATCACGCGCGCAACGGCGTGCTCGCCGCGCTCGAGATGCAACGCGAATGCGCGGCCTTGAACCAGAAGTTCGCGAGCCGCGGCTGGCCGCCGCTGAAGATCGGTATTGGCGTAAACTCCGGCGGCGTGCGCGTCGGCGACATGGGGTCTCAGGTGAGAAGGGCGTACACTGTGATGGGTGATCCGGTCAATGTCGCCTCCCGGCTCGAAGCCCGCACCAAGCACTACGGCGTGGGAATCCTTGTGGGCGAGGCCACGAAGGCGGCTGTCAGAGACGTCGTGTTCCGCGAGGTCGACCGCATAAAGGTGAAAGGCAAGGACGATGCAGTGACTGTTTATGAGCCCGTTGGCTTGGAAGTCGAAGTCGACAGGAAGACGCGGGAAGAGCTGAAACTCTGGAACCAAATTCTGAAGTCATACCGCGCGCAGCACTGGGACGAGGTGGAGGTAGGCCTTCTCAACCTGCAGCGCATGAATTCCGGCTGCGCCCTCTACGAGCTCTACGCCCGGGAAGTGGCAGACAAGCGCCGCAACCCGCCGCCGGCCGACTGGAACGGCGTGACCGTGTTCGACGAAAAATAGCGGTGGGCGCCGGTCCATGAAGCTGAGGATCCTGGGATGCAGCGGCGGAATAGGCGGCCGGCACCTGCGCACCACGTCCATGCTGCTTGACAGCGATATCCTCATCGATGCCGGAACGGGGGTCGCCGACCTCTCGCTCACCGAGCTCTCCCTGATCGATCACGTGTTTCTCACGCACTCGCATCTCGATCACATCGCGAGCATTCCGTTCATGGTCGATACCGTCGGGGGGATGCGCAACCAGCCGCTCACGCTTTGGGCGGTTCCGGGAACGCTGGAAATCCTCCGCAGCCACATCTTCAACTGGAGCATCTGGCCCGATTTCGCGCAGATCCCCAGCCCCGAAAAGCCGTTCCTCCGGTACCGGGAGATCCAGGTCGGCGACACGGTCGAGCTGCAGAAGCGCAGGCTCACGGTGCTGCCCGCCAATCACGTCGTGCCGGCGGTGGGTTATCAACTCGACTCCGGCAAGGGAAGCCTGGTATTCACGGGCGACACCACCACCAACGATCCGCTCTGGGCGGTGGTCAACAGGATCTCCAACCTGAAGTATCTGATCATCGAAACCGCTTTCTGCAATCGCGAAAGGGAGCTGGCGGTCACTTCGAAACACCTTTGCCCGAGCATGCTCGCCGAGGAGCTCGCGAAACTCGAGCGTACCGCGGAGATCTACATCACGCATCTGAAGCCCGGTGAAATCGAGCTCACGATGCAGGAAGTCGAGGAGGATGCGGGCCAATACCGGCCGCGCATGCTGCAAAACGGCCAGGTTTTCGAGTTTTGACGAAGGAGCACGCGGAACCTCCGGTATCCGTGATGAACCAGGAACGGGCGATGTGTGCAGCCACGGTACGCGTTGAAACGCTCATGGCCCTTGAGCCCATCGCTTCGCTGTCCGAAGCCAGGCTCAGGGAGCTGGCCGGCCTGTGCCGCATGGAGAGGGTGAGCAGGAATTCCGATCCTTTTCTGGAGCGCGGTATCGCCGGCCAGACCGTATACCTCGTGAAGGGCGAGCTGGCGCTCGCCTATCCCGACGGCTCCTCGACGGTGCTGTCAGGCGGCTCCGATCAGGCGCGAACCCCGCTCGGGCGGCGTGGCGCAATGTTCACCGGCGCCAGGGCGGTCACCGACGTCGAGCTGGTACGCATCGACGATGAACTGCTCGACATGATAGTGACCTGGGATCAGCTCGCCACCCCCAAACCCCCGGCCCGGCGGGAAACGAACGAAGGCGGACAGTCGCCGCTCGCCGACTGGAGCATCCTGTCGGGAATGTTCAGCGTAAACAATCTCAAATACGGCGCATTCTCGCAGCTGCCGTCGGCTCACATCGACGAGCTGCTGCGGCGTTTCAAGCGCATCGACGTCAAAAAGGGCGACACCGTCGTTCGCGAGGGCGCCGAGGGAGATTTCTACTACGTCATCGAAACAGGCAGATGCAAGGTCGAGCGCATGATCGGCGGCGTGTCGATGTTCCTTGCGGAACTGAAAAGCGGCGACGCCTTCGGCGAGGAAGCGCTCGTCTCGGAAGCCAAGCGCAACGCCACCATCGTGATGAAATCCGACGGCGTGCTGCTCCAGCTCGCCAAGAAGGATTTCAGCGAGCTGCTCCGCGAACCGCTGCTTCATCGCGTTGCGGTGGAAGAGGCACGCGAGAAGATCGCCAATGGGGGCCAGTGGGTCGATGTGCGGTACCCCTCGGAATATCAATATGACAAGCTCGTGGACGCCATCAATATACCGTTGTCGGAGATCCGCAACGCCTTCGGCTTGCTGGACAAGGGCAGGGAGTACGTGCTCTATTGCCAGAGCGAGCGGCGCAGCGCCGCCGCGACCTTTCTCCTTGCCCAGCGCGGCTACCGTGCCTTCCTGCTCGCTGGGGGGCTTTGGGGAGACGCAAAGGGGAAAAGTGACGGGGAAATGCCCATAAGCTGACTTCGTTCCTCCGCCACGAGACAGAACAGTGGTAAAGTAATTGATTCTCGGGATATTTTGGGGTGGTGAACTTTAAGGTGGATTGCCTATGAGCGCGGTATTGCAAACTCACCCGGGCGCGGCCGCTGACGTCAACAGCCGGCTGACGTTTCAAAAGAACCTCCAGATCGTCACCAACAAGATCCACGCTACCAGCAACGTGGACGAAATCATGCTGGAGGTCAGCGCCGACATCTGCACCCTGTTCAACGCCGACCGGCTGACGATCTACACCATCGGCGAGGACAAGCAGACGATCGTCTCGAAGGTCAAGACCGGCCTCAACTCCTTCAAGGACCTGAAACTGCCGATCGCCGAGCACTCGATAGCGGGCTACGTCGGGTTGTCGAAGAAGATGCTCAACCTGAAAGACGTCTACGACGAGGCTGAGCTCAAGTCCCATAACGCGCACCTGCGCTTCCTGCAGGAAGTCGACAAGCGCAC
>WNGF01009084.1_pt1 | contig 16325 bp, 10 predicted proteins | sample 5400641 | NCBI WGS metagenome assembly WNGF01 (sample SAMN13153371, study PRJNA577476) | soil metagenome | isolation source: 80 cm soil or saprolite under grassland replicate 2 | place: USA:California | collected 2016-06-15
ACCTATTAGGCACAGCTGCTGGTTAGGTGCAGGTGGTGCCCTCGCCGCTAGCGATGGCGTTGTGGTGCAACGGGTTGGCGGTCTCGGCTCGTTCCTGGAACTGCGCATAACGACGATGCTCGTTGCCTCTTGATCGTTCTCGAGGTGAGGAGCTTCTGATGACGACGCGTGATGAGCAGACGGTGCCGTCGTTGCTCGCAGCGTTCGATGAGCACCTGCGGCGGCGCCGAGGGCTGTGTCCCGGGGTCCGCCGGAACTACGTCGGGCACGTGCGCGCCTTCTTGGTGAGGGTGGCCTGGGACCAGCAGGTGGACCTGTCGGCAGTCACTGTCGCCGACGTCGTCGATCACATCGGTGAGTTGACCGGCCGCTATCGCTCCTCGACGGTGGAGCTGGCCGCGACGGCGCTCCGCTCGTTCTTTCGGTTCCTGCGGGTGGAGGGCCTGCGCAGCGACCGGCTGGAGAACGCGGTGCCGGTGGTACCGCACCGGCGTGGGAGTCTTCCGCGGCATCTGGACGGGGAGACCTTCGCCCGACTGATCGCCGGCTTGGACTTCAGCACCCCGCGCGGACAGCGTGACCGAGCGATCATCTTGTTGATGGCCCGGCTGGGCCTACGCAGTGGTGAGGTCACAGCGCTGACTTTGGAGGACATCGACTGGCGTAACGCCACGATCCGGGTGCGGGCGCGCAAGACCGGCCACGGTGCACTGCTGCCACTGCCGCACGAGGTCGGCCAGGCGCTGGTGGACTACCTGCGCGATGGCCGCCCGGCCACTGCGGCGCGGCATGTGTTCGTGCTGCATCGCCTGCGTCCAGGAGCACCGATCAGCAGCAGCATCGTCAACCGTGCGGTCGACAACGCACTGGACAGGGCCGGTATCGACGCCCCGCTGCGCGGAGGAAATCTGCTGCGGCACTCCTTGGCCACCGACCTGCTGCGGCACGGGGCGAGCCTGCCCCAGATCGCCGACCTGTTCGGACACCGCGCCCTGACCAGCACGGCGATCTACGCGTCGGTGGACCTGGCCGCTCTCCGCGAGGTCGCCCTGCCTTGGCCGCAGACGACGCGGCTGACGCGGGTGATGTCGTGAACGGCCTGCCCGATCGCGAGCCGAAGGTCGGTGAGGTCCGCGGACGGGTGGAGGCCTACATCGCGCTGCGCCGTGGTCTGGGCTATCGCTCTCGCGCGCCGGAGCGGCTGCTGCGAGGGTTCGCCGAGGCCCTGGACGCGGCCGGTCACCACGGCCCCATCGGGTTGGAGGCCAGCCTGGCCTGGGCGGCAGCGACCAGCTCCACCGATCCGCACCACCCGTCCCGGCGGCTGACGGTGATCCGCGGGTTCCTGCGGCACCTGTCCGCCCTGGACGGGGCCACCCAGGTCCCCGCGCCGGGCCTGCTGGGCCCGAGCTTCCGCCGCACGTCGCCCCATGTCTACTCCGAGGTCGAGATCGCCGACCTGACGGCCGCCGCGCTCGACCTCGACCGGCCCGATCGGCTGCGCCCACACTGCTACGCCACGCTGTTCGGGTTGCTGGCCTGCACCGGGCTGCGGATCGCCGAAGCCCTGGCCCTGTCGATCGATGACGTGGACCTGACCGCGGGGATGCTCACGGTCCGGGCCGGCAAACGTGGCCGGACCCGGTGGGTGCCGTTGCACCCCACCACCCTGGCGCCGCTGCGCCACTACGCCGCTGGTCGTGCCCGCTACGCCGGTACGGCCTTCTTCCGCACCGACGGCTGGGCTGGACCACCCAGGGCCGCACCCGACTGCCGCGCATCCACGACCTGCGTCACCGGTTCGTCGTGCGGCGGATCCAGGCCTGGCACGCCGACGGCGTCGACGTCGACGCCAAGATCCCCGCCCTGGCCACCTACCTCGGACACGTCCAAGTCAGCGACGTGTACTGGTACCTGTCCGCCGTCCCCGAACTGATGGACATCATCAGCGCCCGCTTCGAGAGCTACGCCCATCCCGACGACGCCCATCCCGACGACGGTGGACGTGGGGCAGACCGATGACCGGCGTGGGGACCGGCGCGGGGGCCGTCGGCTTCCCGGTGCTGGTGCAGGACTTCTTCCTGCGCCGCCTGGTGCAGCAGCGCGGCGCCAGTGCCCGCACGATCGAGAGCTACCGCGACGCCATGCGGTTGCTGATCACCTTTGCCGAGCAGCGCACCGGCAAGCCTCCCTCGGCGCTGCACCTGGCCGACATCGACGCACCCCTGGTGCTGGACTTCCTGGACCACCTCGAAAGCGACCGCGGCAACAGCGTCCGCACCCGCAACGCCCGGCTGGCCGCGATCCACTCCTTCATGCACTACGCCAGCCTGCGCGACCCCACCACCGCGGTGATCGCCGGACGGGTGCTCGCGATCCCTGCCAAACGCCTCGACCAACCGGTCCTGGGCCACCTGACCCGGGATCAGATCGCCGCCATCATGGCCGCTCCCGACCGCAACACCTGGAGCGGGCACCGTGACGCGGTGATGCTGGCCACCCTCTACAACACCGGCGCCCGCGTCGCCGAGATCACCGCGCTGCGCCGCCGGGACGTCCTGCTCGACCGGCAGACCGCCGTCCACCTGCACGGCAAAGGCCGCAAGGAACGCGTCCTGCCGCTCTGGAAGAGCACCGCGGCCCAGCTGCGCGGCTGGCTCCAGCAGGTTGCCTCCGCACCCGAGGCGCCCGTCTTCCCCAACCGCTACGGCCAACCCATGACCCGCGGCGGCGTCCGGGACCGACTCACCCTGGCCGTCACGACGGCCGAGCGATGCTGTCCGTCGCTGAAAGGCCGACACGTCACGCCGCACACCCTGCGCCACTCCTGCGCGATGCACCTACTGCAATCAGGAACCGATCTCGCCCTGATCGCTTTGTGGCTCGGGCACGCCAGCCCCGCGACCACCCACCACTACATCGAGGCCGACCTCGACACCAAACAGGCCGTCTTGGCGAAACTCAACGACCCGACACCGACCACCGCCGGTAAACGCTACCAACCCAGCGACCAGCTCCTGGCCTTCCTCGACAAGCTGTGATTATGCGCAGCTCCAGGAACGAGCCGAGACCGCCAACCCGTTGCACCACAACCCCATCGCTAGCGGCGAGGGCACCACCTGCACCTAACCAGCAGCTGTGCCTAATAGGTATTAGGCGCAGCTTGACCTAATACCTACGTCAAGACCTGGGACGGGCTGGGCGTATCTGGCCACGGTGATCGACCTGCATTCACGTATGGTAGTGGGCTGGGCGATAGCCGATCACATGCGTACCGAGCTGGTCACCGCCGCCCTCGACATGGCTCTGGCCAACCGCAAGCCATCGGCGGGTGTGATCTTCCATTCCGACCGCGGCGCCCAGTACACCTCCGCAGCCTTTGACACCTACTGTAAGGGACACGGGATCCGCCGTTCCCTGGGCCGTACCGGGATCTGCTACGACAACGCCGTGTCCGACGTTCTTCGCGACCTACAAGCGCGACCTACAAGAAGGAACTGATCCACACCCGTCCGTGGCCTGGGTGTGTCAAGTACCCGAGCGTGGAGTGACGTCTTGTGGTGTTGTAGTAGTTCTCGATCCAGTCGCGGGTGTGGCTCGTGAGGTCGGCGAGTGTGGGTGGCGCGCGGTCAGCTAACCGCTTTCCGTGGCGAGAGCACGGCCGCCCTCCCGGGGACGGATCATGGCCTCTCGGGCGATCTCGACGCGCGAGCGGACTCGGAGCTTGGTGAGAATGTGGGAAACGTGGGTCTGCACCGTGCCGCGAGCGAGGAACATCTCGGCGGCGATGTCGGGATTGGAGCGGCCCTCGCCGACGAGGTAGGCGACCGCGAGTTCGGTAGGGGACAGTGCGTCCCAGCCCGTCGTGGCCCGTTTGCGCGGTCCACGCACGCCCCGGCGGATGCCGTGGGCGCGCAGCCGTGTTTCGGCGCGGCGCAGGCACCAGTCCGCTCCCAGACCGGTGTAGATGTCCGCCGCCTGGTTCAGCAGCGTCCGGGCACGGGCGCTGTCGCCGTCCGCGGCAAGCCGTTCCGCGACGTCCTCGAGCGTCTGGGCCAGCTCCACCGGCCGGCCGACCTCCTGGTAGTGGTTGGCGGCGGTCAGCAGCGCGTCGGCATCGGGGACCAGCAGGCCGCGACAGCGGTTGGCTGCGGCGACGGCACGCGCCGGGATCTCCTCCCGGGCCGCCTCGGCCGCGCACCGGTCGAAAGCGGCACGCGCCGTAGCGGTGTCGCCGACCGCGACCGCGATCCGGACCAGGTCCGGCAGCCACTGGTGAACCAGGGTCATCTGGCCCGGCCGGGTGTGCAGGATCGGGGCGAGCAGCGAGACGGCCCGGCCCAGGTCACCGCTGCGCTCGGCGTCCTGCGCTCGTGCGGCGAGCAGGAAGTCGGCGTTCTCCCACGCCGAGACCGTGTCTAGCGGCTCGGCGAACCCGGCCTCCAGGTGGAGTCGGGCGGCGTCGCGGTTGTCCCGGTGGACGGCCATCAGCGCCGAGATCCCGTGGTAGAGCAGGATCGGCCCTCTTTCCCGTAAACCGAAGTGGGTGATCTCGGGGCCGTGCTCGGCCACCGACCCGAGCTCGGCCAGCGCGTCGTCCCACTGGCCCACCCAGTAGCGATGGACCGCCGCTCCGAGATGTAACGCCGCCCGGGGGTCTCCGGTCCGCTCCGCGTACCGGCGGGCATCGTTCAGGCACGCGCCCGCCTCGGCCAGTCGGTCGAGGTTCTGCAGCGTGAACATCCTGTTGTCCAGCGCGCTGGCCCGCAGGTCCGGGTGTTCGGTGTCCTCCCCCAGCACGGCGAGGGCCTTGTCGATGAACCGCAGGGCGCGGGCGTGCTCGCGGTGGACGGCCGCGATCGTCCAGCGGACGCAGAGGGCGGAGCCGATCGCGAACGCATCCGCGGCGCGCTCGCCGAGCGTGAGCGCCTCCCGCGCCGCGGCCTCGGCGGCATCCAGGTCGCCCAGCACATCGCGCAGGAACACGGTGTGCACGATGTGCATCCGGGCCCGCCACATCGCCGGCAGGCCCGGGTCCCGCAGCGCCTCCTGGACGACGGACAGGGCTTCGTCGTTGCGGCCCGCGCTGAACAGCAGGCGGGACAGAATCCAGCGCGCTTCCGCCGTCACCACCGGGTCGGCGGCGTGCAGCAGCAACCGGCGGGCGCACGCTTCCGCCTCGGCGTGCCGGCCCAGCCGGAACTGCACCCTGGCCAGGCTGCCGTAGATCACCTGCCAGTTCGGGTCGTCCGCGGCCAGGTCCTGCGCGGCCCGGGACAGCAACTCGGCGGCGATCTCCGGGAACCGGTCGGTCAGCGCCGACGCATGCTCGGCGACCCAGCGGATCGTCCAGAAGTCGAGGGTGGCCGTGCCGGAAAGGAGCTGTCCGGCGACCTGCGACACGTTGGCACCCGCCTCGGCAAGTGCCTGCGCCGCGTGCCGGTGCAGCGCGACCCGCATCGTGGCGGGCATCCGCTCGTAGAGCGCCTGCCGGATCAGCACGTGCCGGAACCCCAGCCCGGAGGCTGACTCGACTACGACTCCGGCGGCTTCAGCCTCCCGCACCTGCTCCATCAGGTCGGTGGGAGGTCGGCCGAGCACGACGGCCAGATCGGCCACCGAGAACTCCGCGCCCAGCAGCGTGGCGGTGCTCAGCATCGACAGCGCGGCCGGAGACAGGAAGCCCAGGCGGCGGGCGATGGCCGACCCGAGCGAGGCCGGCGCACCGTCCTTCGACGGCTGGGCGAGTTCGGCGGTCGCCGGCCCGACCCGCACGCCCTGCTCGCGTACCAGCGTGTCGACGATCTCCCGCAGATAGAGCGGATTGCCCGAGGCGCGCGCCGCCAGCCTTTGCAGGCCCGGCCCGGGCGGCGCCCCGACCAGGCTGGCAATCATGTCGGACACTTCGGCCCCGGCCAGCGGACCGAGGCCGACCAGCACGGCGTCGTGCGCGAGCAGCCAAGCCCGCAGCTTGTCGACCATCTCCCGCTGCGGCACCGGCCGGCACGCGGCGACCAGCAGCAGCGGCAACTGGGCGACCCCGAGCGCAAGCTGATGCCACGCCACCAGGCTGGCATCGTCCGCCCACTGCAGATCCTCCAGCACCATGACCAGCGGTGAGGACGCGCACAGGTGGTCCACCTGCGCCAGCACCCACTCGATGCCGGCCGCCACCGGATCGCTGCCGCCCAGGACGCCGGCCACCATGTCGGCCGGCCGGAGATCGGTGATACCGGCCGGTCCCTCGACCGGGGGGTGCGCGAGCCCGCGCAGGCATTTCAGGATGGCCCGCAGCGGGAGCCGCTGGCTCAACTCATCGCCGACCGCCCACGCCGTCTGGCAGCCGAGTTCGGCCGCGTCCGCAAGCCCCGCCGCCAGCAACGACGACTTGCCGATCCCGGGCTCGCCCTCCACCCAGACAGTGCCGCCACGCCCGCCAGCGACTCCCCGGACCAGGTCGCGCAGCAGGTTGAGCTCGCCTTCGCGTCCGACAAACGGCTCGGGCAGAGTTGTCGGCACCATGGCAACCAAGAGTAGGCCGAGCGCGCATTAATTGGGGCGGCCGGCGCGGGGCGCCCAGAACCGGACGCGGCTGCCGGTGGACGGGCGGGGTTCCGCCCCGGTCCGGCCGCGTCCCGGGGGCGGTGCGGATCAGCCCAGGTCAGCCTGCCGTTGGAGGGCTCGCCGCAGGTGCCGCATCGCGTAGTACAGGCGGGACTTGACGGTTCCGGCGGGGACGCCCAGGATGGCCGCGGCCTCGCCGACGGTGCGCCCGCAGAAGTAGCACTCGTACAGCGCGGCTCGGTGGTCGGGGCTGAGCCGGCTGACCGCCTCCCGGACGATCACGCTCGTGGTGACGTCCTCGGCGTGGTCGCGGTACGCCGGGATCGACGCCATGCTCACCCCGTCGAGCTCGACCGGGTGCGCCTGCCGGGCCCGCAGCTTGTCGATGGCGAGGTTGTGCGCCACCCGGAACAGCCAGCCGCGGACCGATCCCTTGCCCTGGTCGAACTTGTCGATGTTCTGCCAGGCACGCAGCATGGTCTCCTGGACGATCTCCTCGGCCAGGCCGCGGTCGCCGATGATCCGGCTTGCGTACGCGGTCACCGCGGCGCCGTGCCCGGTGGACAGGTGGCGGAGGAACGCATCGGCGCCGTCCGACCGGGGGGTGCTCTGGCGCGGGGACGAACGGCGCGCGGAACGGGCGAGCACCGACTCCACCGGGAAGGACTCTGCGGTGCACATGTCATCGGCTCCTCGTTCGTACCTGCCGGTCGGGCGGCGGACTGCTACCCCACGATGCCGGGAGGGGATGCCGAAGACATCAGTGAGCCTGCCTATTTCTGGCCGCTCCGGCCGCTCACCCGCCCGGCCGATGGGTCTGAGGAGCCGATGACAGGCTTCGATCCGACCCGGAGCCGGGGTAGCCGCCGAGCGGGCGCTCGGAGCCGGTCGGGGTTGCCGGCCACCCGCGGTCAGCCGTCGAGCTCGGCCGGCGTCGGGGGCGACGTCCGCCGTTCCACCCCCCAGGACCGGTCCGCCGGGCCCACCGGTGCCGGCTGAACCGTCCGTGGCGCGGGGCGCGTACATCCAGCATGGCCGCGTGCCGGACGGCGCGCCCCGGGGGCAGGACTGTCGCCTTGCTGGCGAGGGTGGAGGTGTCGGCGATCGTGTTGGCGACGGGACTGCGGGCCGAGTGGGTTGGCGCCGCGCTGCTGGTGCGGCGCGCCGACCCCCATCCCTGGACGGTAGGCGTCGCCCAGCTGCTGCCTGCGGAGCCCGGGCGCACGCCGGTCGTCGTCGACGCCGATGCGGTGCCCGCCGGTCGCTGGGCGGACCTGGCCACGCTGCTGGCCGAACTGCCGGCTTCGTGGCGGCGCAGCCTCCGGCTGGTGTCGTCGTGGGCGGGGTGCGCGGCGGAGGAGGCCCCGGCGCGGATCCTCGCCGAGCGCCTGGGGGCCGAGGTGATCGCCCCGGACGGGCACCTGGTGCGGCGCGCCGGCCTGCTGTTCGTGGGCCGGTCGGAAGGGGGCGGCGGGTGGCTGCGGTTCGCGCCGGGTCACGCCCCGACACCGGCCGGCATCCGGCATCCGGCGCCCGCCTGGGAGCGACTCCTGCCGGACCGCCCGCTGTACTCGCGCACCGGCCTGGTCGCTGAGCCAGTACCGGCCGGCCTGTGGGTGCACCAAACCACCGACGAGGCCCCCTTCCCGGACCGGCTCGACAACCCCGCGTTCACGGTCACGCCCGACCCGCATCGGATCGCCGTCGTCCTCGGCGGCCCGGCCGGCAGCGGAGTGGACGACGATGCGCTCGCCCACGTAGTCGGGATGCTGCCACCCGCCGCCCGCAGCGCCGTCGCCGTACTCCCCTACACCCGCACTCCCGCGACTGCCCCGGCCAGCACGCCTGGCACGGCGGTGCCCGCCTCGCCGGCAAGCGCCCCTGCCATGCATGCCCTGACCCCGTCCGTCTCGGCGCCGACGGCGACTGTCCCGCTCCTGGCTGCGCATGCTTCGGTGCCTGCCGCGGCCGTCCCGCCGCCGCTTGCCCAGGTGCCTGCCGCGGCCGTCCCGCCGCCGGCCCAGGCATCGCCCCCCGCACCGGGTCAGACACCCGCCTTGCCTGCCCTGACCCCGCCGGTGCCGGCGCGTACGGCTGTACTGCCGCCTTGTTCGCCGGCGCCGGTGCGCGTCGTGGTCGGACCGCGGCAGGGCCCGGTCGTGACGCTGCCGGTCGGGCAGCCGATCGAGGGCGGTGTCGCATTCGGCGGCGGGCAGCCGCTGGAACCGTCGGACGTCGCGCCCTGGTGGAGCCCGGCCGCGGAGCTGTTCACCGTGCTGGTGCGCTACGACGCGCGATCGGCTCGATTCCGGATCGGGCCGCGGCTCGTGGACCCGCTCCGGCTGGCCGAGGCGGTCGCCGCCCGGCCCGACTGGCAGGGCCGCCCGGTGCTGCTGGTCAGCGACGGGGTGCCCACCGGGCCGGTCGTCCAGGCCGTGGCGGATGCCCTGCAGGTCGCCACGATCGCCGGCCCGCAGCGGCAGGGGCGGTGGTGGGTCGCGCTGCCGCAACGCCCGGGGACCCCCGGCGCGGCGCTCCGGGACATGGGTACGGCCTACCCGTTCGGACCGGCGGACATCGAGGCACTGTTCGCGCCGCCGCCGAAGCGCCCGGCCACATCGCGCCGCCGACGCAGCCAGTTGGTGCACGACGCCACCGACCGGCAGGGCATCCTGCTGTCCGGCCCGGGGGATCCGTCGTACGGCACGCTGCGGGTACGGCTCGCCGCGTGGCACCGGCAGCAGCGCGGCGCTGGCGCGTTCGGCGTGGCCGTCGGGGTGGACCGGACCGAGCCGTCGGCGCCGTTCCGGGCCGGCGGGCGGCCGGCGACCGCCTGGGAGGTGGCGTCGGCGCTGGCGGACCTCGGCGGGCCGTTGGCTGCGGCCCGGGAGGTGGCGCTGCTGGCCGATCCGCCCGGCGGGCTGCCGGACCGCCAGGCCCAGCTCCTCGCCAACTACCTGCAGCGCGCCGTCCTGGTCGTGGACCGTCCACTATGGACGCGCGATGTGGACAACTGCGCCGGTGAGCTGGTGCTGCGCACCCGGCCTGGGGGCCGGATGGTGCCAGCCGTGGTGCTCGCCGACGGGGGCGGGTGGATACGGGTCGATCCGATCCTGCCGGCCGGCCCCGACGCGGTCGCCGGGAAGCCGGGCGCCGCACGACGCAGGCCAGCCGTCGAGTCACCGCCTCCGCCGTCCGATCCGCGACTCGCCGCGATCCTCGCCGGCAGTGAGCCGGTACCAGCCGGACGCCGCTTCGAGCCGGACGCCGACCGGGACCCGCGCGCGCAGCGGCTCTACCGTCGCCTGCTGGCCTACCCCGACCGGTACCTGGTCACCATCGCCGCCGACCGGACCGGCTACCGGGTCGGCGACCAGCCCGTCACGGCCGCGGATCTCGGCACGCTGCTGGCCGCCAGCCCGGGCCGCGCCGGGCGTCCGGTCCTGCTGGTCGCCGCCCGTGGCGGTGAGCCGGTGGCCGTCCAGCGGGCAGCGGACAGCCTCGGCACCGCCGTCCTCGCCACCCGCGGTGCCGCGTTCGCCTCGCCCGGCGGCCTACTGACCCTCGACGGAGCCGTGTACCGACACGCGCCGGGCGATACTCCCGACCGTGCCGAGCCGGCCCGCCTGCCGGGTGTCCGGCTCGTCAGGTTGGGTGGATGGCTGTTCCGCCGCGGGGGCGGCCGGCCGCACGTCCCCGCTCGACCGGCCACGATGATCACCACCCGGGTGGCAGAACCGCTGGCGCCGCCGCCCCCCGCCCCGGTGGCCGTCGTCGGACCGACTGGCGACGCGGGGCAGTACCCGCCCCCGGCGATCCTGCACACCGCACCGTCCGTCCCGCACGACCAGGCCGGCCGGCAGGCTGTACCGGTCACCGCTAACGCTCGGCCGGCGCCACCGGGGTGGCCGGCACCGGCCTGGCAGCCGCCGTCCGCCCGCTGGCCGGTACCCGTGGGGTCGGCGACGGTTCACCCGGCTGCCGGCCAGGTCACGCCAGGTCCCGACCTGCCGACGGCCGCAATGGCGGTAGCTCTGGCGCAACCCCCGACGACAACCCCTCACCTGGTCACGCTGCCTCCCGCGCCGCCCCCGGTTTCGGCAGCGGCCCCGCGGAGACCGCAGGCGGTGGTGGTGTCGCACGGGATCCGTCCCGGGCACCGCAGCACTCCGGATGAGCAGGCTGACTTCCGGGTGCCGTTCGCCGGCCGGTACGACGTGCATGCCCGCTCGGTCATCCGGACGCTGGCAGCGCGGCCCGGCATGCGGGCGGCCGGCGGCGGGGCGAGCGACCAAGCGCTGGTCGTCGACCTGGTCGCGGTGCGGGCCTACGCCTCCGACGACGGTATCGAGATCGACCGGGCGCTGCGGTCGGCGGACCCGTCGGCGGCGCTGACCGCGGCGGCCTGCGTGGCATCCGGCCTGAACCGGTTCCCCGCCTTCCGCGGGATCGTTTACCGGATGGCCGCGCCGCAGGAGCCCGGCTCGCCCTTGCCCGGTCCGTACCAGCCGGGCGCCGTACTGACCGAGCCGGCGTTCCTGACCACTGTCTCGGCCGGAGCCGAGGTCGCCCCGGCCGGTACCGCATTCGTGATCTGGTCGTCCACCGGCCGCCGGATCGGCAGCCTGGAGCTGGCCGGTGGGACGGACCACGTTGTCTTCGCCGCGAACACCGCGTTCAAGGTGCTGGCGGAGCATGCCTCCGGCGAGCCCGGCGGCTACGTCCTGCTGCGCGAGCTGCCCGCACCGCCGCAGGGGGCTGATGCCGGGCTCGACGACGAGGACATCGCGATGGCGGACCGCATGGAGCGAGCGATGTCCGGCCGCGCCACCGACACCGACACCGGTCGCGCCAGCCAAGCCGTGTCGTACCGGCACACGTTCCCGGTGGGGCGCAGCGACACCGGCCAGCCCTACCGCCCGGCCAGGTCGGCCTGATGGCCGCCGGGGTTCACCAGCAGACACCGCCTCGTCCACCGGGACGAGCGCGGGCCACCGCCCCGCGACCCCGCCGGGCGTCCGATGAGAGGGAGATCGCATGAACGCACCAGGAGACGCGGTGGCGCAGGAGCAGGTGGACTTCCACCACCTGCTGCTCCGGCTGGCCGGGAAGATGCCGGACGGCCTGGTCGCGCAGGCCCGGGAGTGGCTGGCGGCCGGCCGGCTCGGCGACGCAGCGCGGGCGGTGGCGTTCACCGCGCTGACCCAGCGCGTGCCGCTGATGGAAGAGGACGCCGCCCTGCTCGACGAGCTGCTGGAGGCCAGCGGCGTGGACACCGCTGCGCTGGCCGACCTGGAGATCGCGGAGTACGACGTGCCGCCGTGGTTCGGCTTCGGCGCCGGCCGGCCGGACACCACGCCGCCGGCCCGGGGGAGTGACGTCCCGCTGGACGACATCGACACGGTCGCGCTCGCGGCGGTGACGGAGGCCTCGGGGGTGCGCGGGCTGTGGCGCGCGTGGCGGTACCCGGTGGACGGCTCGCCGTGGCCGCCGCCGCGGAAGGTGTACCTCGTGGAGGCCGACCAGGACGTCGACACGGTCGCGCTCACCGACCGGATCCAGCGGCGGCTGGCCGGCGCGGGGGAGACCGAACCGCAGGTGGAGACGTACCCGGTGGACGCCGACCTGCCGGCGTACCACCGACTGGCCATCGCCTACGGCGCGCTGCTGTGGGCGAGCACCCCGGAGCCCGACATCCGGATCGCCTCGGTGTTCGACGACGTCGACCCGGAGACCGGGCCGCTGTTCACCGACTCGCACCCGCGGATGGAGGACGCCGAGGAGACCGAGCAGGTCATCGAGTACCTCAATGCGGGCGAGCCGCTGCTGGTCAGCACCGCCGCGATGGACGACGTCGTCGACCGGTCCCGGCGCAACGTCGTGCCGATGAACTTCCGCACCGACGGCACCTGGATCTGGACCGACACCACGACGTACTACCTGGCGCGGCACAACCTGGCGCCGGACCCGGAACTGCTCGACCACATCCGGGCCGCCGACTACAGCCTGCCGAGACTCGACGGGGTTGCCATCCACCGGGCGATGGCGGTGCTCCAGGAGCCGCCCGAGGAAGAGCCGGTGTGGACCTTCAACGGCTCCGGTCCCGATCGGTCCCCCGAGGAGGACGCGGACGAGGAGGCCGAGGGCTGATCACGGCAACCGGTCACCCGCGCGTCGCGGACGAACCGGCCTGCGTACCCGGCGTCAGCCCACACCAGGGTGATCGACGAAGGCCCGTCAGTGGTGGTCGCCGTGCCGGCCGAGGGTCTCCACGGGGGTTGCGCCGGGGCGGGTCCATTGCGGCACGGGCCGGCTGGTCGGGCCCCCAGGTGGCGACGCCGTCGGCGTCCGAGCGCCAGTACCAGCAGATCGGCGAGCCATGCCCACCGACCGGCGAGTCGGCCTGAGGGGCCTCGGGCCAGCCCTCGGGGTTGTCCTCCCACGCCTCGCGGCGGCCGTAGGGCGTCATGTCGAGCACGTTGCCACGGCCGGTCGTGGAGTAGGTGAGGAACACGCGGTCGCCGTCACGCAGGAAACAGGTGATGGTGCAGCCCTCGCACTGCCCCTGGTGCGGCGCGCCGTCGTACCACATGTGCTGGTAGACCACGAGCTCGTCGCGGCCCTGGAACAGGTCCAGGAACGGGACCGGGCCCTCAGGTCCGACGACCTCGACCGCCCCGTCGAGCTCTGCCGGGTAGTGTCGTACGACGTCCTACGACGGTCACAAGAACAGACGCGCACACGGCCGGAACTCATCGCGGCGGGAGCGCCCTCGGCCGAGCCTGCACGGACCACATCGGGCTGACAAGTTAACAGACGCGCTTAGGGTGTGTCCTACGGGACACGCCCTAGTGGCGCTCCTCCTCGATGGCCAGCCGGAGCCGGCGCAGCGCGTAGTACAGCCGGGACTTGACCGTGCCTTCGGGGATGTCGAGTACCTTGGCCGCCTCGTTGCAGGTCCGGTCGTTGAAGTACACCTCGCGTAGCACGGCGCGGTGGCACGGGCTGAGCGTGGCCAGCGCGCGGGCGACGAGCACCGAGTTCACCGCCAGATCGGCGTGGTCGGTGACGCTCCAGGTCGCCGCGTCGGTGTAGGCCTCGTCGACCTCGGTGGGCCGCGCCCGCTTGGCCCGGATGCGGTCGATGGCGATGTTGCGCGCCACCGTGCACAGCCAGCCACCGATCGAGCCACGCTCCGCGCTCAGCGTGTCGAACTTGCGCCACGCCCGCAGCATCGCCTCCTGCACGACGTCCTCAGCCTGGTGCGGATCGGACAGCATCCGCCCGACCTGTGCGCGCAGGCTCGCCGAGTGCTCGGCGTAGAGCGACCGGAGGAACGCGTCCTCGTCGTCACTGGCCGGCCGGCGGTCCGCCGGCGCGGTGCGTGCCCGCTGCGTGGGGGTGACGGCCCTGGCGGCGCGGGACCGGTTACCGGCGGGGCGGGGCTGGCGGTCCATCGCGAAGGAGGTCATGCACACAGGGTGTCTGTGCGGGCCCGCCGACAACATCGGTGAACTCATAGAACTGCCTCGTGGTCCCCCCCACCACACACCGGCGATCGCTGTCGGTCCGACCTCGCCGACGACCCGTGAACCAGCCGCGCTCCGCCCGCCGTAGACCTGTCATGGTTGTCGCGGGGACCGGCATGGCCGCCGGTGCGCTGTGGTCGCGGGGCCGCCCAGGATCGGTGGCGGCACCCGGGTGGCCCGGCCCGGCTCGGGCCCGGACGGTCGGCGACTGATGGGCATGTACCTGCCACCCGAACTCATCCCGCTCTTCAGAGTGGTGATGGGGATGGAGTGGGAGAACATCGACACCGATGCCTTGCGGGACGCCGCGCAGGCCTGGCGGGAAGCCGGGGATCAGGTCAGGAACGAGCTGGCCGCGGAGATCTCCACCGCGGTGCTCCGGGTGCAGGAGGGGATCGAGGGGCAGGCGAACCGGGCGTTCGCCACCACGATGGCGCCCTATGCCACGACCGAGCCGCACTACCTGAGGTCCGCGGCTGACCAGTTCCACGGGCTGTCCGCATTCCTGCTCGATTCCGCGACGCAGGTCGAGTACGTGCAGCTCATGATCGTGAGCCAGATGATCCTGCTGGTCGCCCAGATAGCGTGGGCGTACGCCGTCCAGGAATGGACCCTCGGCGGGAGCCTGATCTGGCTGGCCGGGGAGTTCGAGATCACGAGGGTCTTGGTGTCGAACTGGCTGGGCCGGCTGCTGCTGACCCTCATCGGGGAAGTGGTGACCCAGGCCACCCTGATGATCGCCATGACCTCGATCGTCCAAGAGATCCAGATCGACATCCTGCACACCCGCGACAGTTTCGACCCGGGGCTGGTGAAAGAGTCCGCGATTGCCGGAATGTTCGCCGGAGCGCTGGCGGTGCCCATCGCCGGGTTGGCCAAGGTCGGCGGCGAGTTCCTGAACGCCCCCTTGCAGCGGCTGGCCGGCGGCACCCACCTGAATCCCGTGCGGCCCATCCAGGCGGCCGCGTTCGGAGTTTCCGGAATTACCGCGGCCGGCGTGCACGGCCTGTTCACCGGTGCCCTTTTCAAAGCGAGCCAGGGTGAGGGATTCTCCTTCAACCCCTTGGACTTCGTCGGCGGCGTCATCGGAGGCGCCGGCTCGATGATCGGTCACGGACTTCGCGAGCTCACGCCCGGATCGCTGCCCGGTGGAGCGCTGCGGCCTGGTGGGGCGCCGCTCCCACACGGTGCCGGGGAGAAGGGCGCGCCGGAACCGTCGGCCCGGCCAGACACCCCACCGCCCGCCTACACCGCCCCGCCGACGGGGCCGTTCGCCGACGTACCGCCGGTCCGGACCGTTCACGAGGTGCCGTCGCCCCACTCGGTCGTTGACGTACCGCCGTCCCACTCGACCGTCGAGGTACCGCCGGTCCGGACGGTTCAAGACGTAACGCCGTCCCGGTCTGTTGCCGAGCCGCCCACGGCTCGATCGACTGCCGAGCCGCCACCGGCGCGGCCGGTCGAGGGCCAGCGGAGCGCGGGTGCCCCCGGGACTCCGGATCGCCCGGCCACCCCGGTCGTCCGCTCCGAATCGCAGCCGGAGCAGGGCCGGCCGACTCCTGCCGGGCCGGCCCCGGCCCGCGAGACCGGGGTGGGCGGGCCGCAGGCGCCGACCCGCCCGACGGAGCCCGGGTCGGTTCCGACGCACACTCCGTCCACTGCGGTTCCGGTCAGCGAGACCAGGTCGGGCGAGCCGGAAGGGCAGGGCCGTCCGTCGGCGACCGCGGACGCGCCGGCCACCGCGGGCGGGCGGCCGACCCCGGCCAGCGAGCCGCCTCAGTCGGGTGGGTCGAGCCGCCAGCCGGGGCCCGGGTCGTCGGGCTCGATGGACACGCCGACCACCTCCACGACGGCCCAGTCCACTCCGGTCAGCGAGACCAGGTCGGGGTCGGTTCCGGCGGATACGCCGGCTACCGTGTCCGCGTCGAACCGGCCGTCCCCGACCAGCGAGACCAAGCCGGACCGCACCGGCAGGAACGACGCTGCTGCCATCCCTGACCCGGCTATCACCGCGGACCGGACCACCACCGCGGACCGGACCACCACCCCGGACCCGGCCAGCACCCCGGACCGGACCACCACCCCGGACCCGGCCACCACCGCGGACCCGGCCAGCACCGCGGACCGGGCCAGCACGCTAGACACGGCGTCCACAAGGGACTCGGCCGCCACGCCGGACCCGACCCCCATCAAGGACTCGGCGTCCACCACGGACACGGTCGTCACCACGGA
>WNGF01006386.1_pt1 | contig 16319 bp, 16 predicted proteins | sample 5400641 | NCBI WGS metagenome assembly WNGF01 (sample SAMN13153371, study PRJNA577476) | soil metagenome | isolation source: 80 cm soil or saprolite under grassland replicate 2 | place: USA:California | collected 2016-06-15
GGGGGCGCCGGCTCGGGTTTGGATGCGAGAATTCGCCGAGGAGGGTCCCGCAACTGAACGGAGCCGATCGAAAAGACGCGCTGAAGCGCCTGGGCGCCTTCACCGGCGAGTGGACCATGGAGGCCACATTCCCTGGGGCGCCCGCCGGACCGGGCGGACATGCGGTATTCGAGTGGGTGTTGGGCGGGCAGTATTTGGTCGAGCGCGCGGAGATCCCCGGCGCTCCGGACAGCATGGCGATCGTTTCCGTCCACCCCGACAAAGACTCCTACACCCAGCACTACTTCGATTCGCGAGGCGTCGTCCGGGTGTATGCGATGACGTTCAGCGACGGCCTCTGGACGCTCTTGAGAGATTCGCCGGACTTCACGCCGCTCGATTTCTGGCAACGGTTCAAGGCCACCTTCAGCGAGGATGGCAACACCATCACGGGTGCCTGGGAGAACTCAGCGGACGGCGTGAGCTGGGAGCACGACTTCCACCTCACCTATCGGAAGGTGAAGCCGAAGCGCGAGGAGACCGCACGCCGATCCAACCGGTAACCACCCCGAACGAACGCGGCATGAGTCAGATCACTATGTCTCGACACCGAGATCGTCCGGGTAGCAGTACCGCCAATGCTCGCCGGGCTCGAGGGAGCGGATCACCGGATGTTTCGACGCGCGGTAGTGCTTCGTGGCGTGCTTGTTCTTGGAGTCGTCACAACAGCCCACCCGCCCGCAGGTGAGGCAGAGGCGGAGATGGACCCATTCGTCGCGAAGCTTCAGGCAGTCTTCGCAGCCGGCAGGCGTGTTCGGCGAGCGATCGGTCGCCGCCATGAGGTGCGCGCAGAGGCGCGTGCGCGCGCTCATTCCCGCCGGCCGGAGAAGCGCGCGCTCGCGAGATCGACCCCTCCCCAGAAGAATTGGACAGGGCTCGCCTTGCCGAGGAAGCCTGCCCGGAGGCGGTCGAAGACGACCTGCGTGTCGATCAGGATGGAGTGGAGACGCCGCACCTGGTCACGATCGTAGGGCGGACCGCCAGGTCTTGCGGGAACGGAACGGCACCGGATCCGTGACCCCGTTGGGGATCGGCACGATGCGAGGATCGGGCACGTTGAGGCGAGCGAGCGCCTCGGGCACCGCCTGATAGAACCGCGCGACCGACATCGGAGCGAGCGGGATCGTCGAGCGGCCGCCATCGCTCGTGACGATGACGACGGCCAACGGGCGTCGGCAACTGCGCGATGATTGCCCCCATGGACCAGCCTCGCCAGAACGCAGCCCTGGGCCCCGAGCCCATTCGGACCATCAGCCGCGAAGAGCTCAAGGGGAAGCTCGACCGTGGCGAGCAATTCCAGCTGATCATGGCCCTCAATCGCTGGGCGTTCGAGGCCAAGCACATCCCAGGCTCGATCCACTTCGACAGCCCCGACGAGCTTTATGCGGCGGTACGGCCTGACGATGAGATCGTCGTCTACTGCTCGTATGTCGACTGTCTCGCGAGCGTCGCCCTCTACCGCGACCTTGTCCGGCGCGGCTATCGCAACGTGAGGCGCTACTCGGGCGGGCTGCTCGACTGGGAGGACGCCGGACTTCCCCTCGAGGGCAAGTTCGCCGCCGCGCGATGACGCTCCCGCGTCGGTGATGCCGAGCCCTTCACGCCACATGTTCGATATCCGGGCTCGGGCCGGTCATCACCGCGGAACTGTCAGCGGAGGACGAGATACAGATCGATCGCCGGCGCCCCCTCCTGCTTGCCGATCACCAAGAGGCCGGTCCCTTCCGCGGGCCCGACCGTCAACGTCGTCGAGTTGTTGATGAAGTTCTGTCGAGTTGTTGATGAAGTTCTGGTTTCCGGCGAGCCTGCCTCTCGCGTAGCTCGGCAGACCGTCCAGAGCCTTGTCCTTCGCTCCGATCGATCCGGCCACCGTGATGTTGTTCTGGGTGAACGGGATCCCGGCGGAAAGACCGAGGCCGAAGACCCCGTTGAAGAGGCTCAGCGCACCTCCGAACACGAAGACGAGCAGGAAGCCGCCGCAGCCGGACCAACATCCGCAGCCACGGGGACGGAAACGCCTCGTCCTGTCCGCGTCCATTCCTGCCTGCGGACTCTACGGCCACGCGGACTGCGATGAGTCCCTTGGCCTTGGCCGGCACGAACTCGTGGGGCGCGTGACCCTTGGGTCTCAGCGCCTGCACGTGGCTGGCCACAGCGGCCTCGGGATCCCGACCAGCCCGCGGCGCGGACGTCTTCGCGACGCGAGGAGCGGCGCGGCCCCCCTGGCACGCGCGCCCGCGTGCTCAGGCGCGATCGGCCTGACGCAGCCACGCTTGATCCCAGTCGGCCACGTCGACGCGATTGCCCAGCGACAGTGCCGGCTTGAGCGCCGTTCGGCCACGGACAAGATCGAGCGCGGTCAAGACGGTGTTCATCGCCTCATCGACGGACACGCGTGAGACGGTGATGCGTAGCGCAGCGCCCTGATAGGTGTGGTGGCGAGCGAGATACATGCGATGGATCTCGGGAACGGACTTTCCCTCGAGCAGCGGGCGGCCTTCGGCGATCTCGGCCAGATGAGTGCGAAGGTGGCTCCACGGAACATGCAGGTGAACCAACGCTGTCTCGCGCTGCAACAGTCGGCGGGATGCGGGATCGAGGAGGGCACCGCCGCCCAATGAGATGACGATGGGCCCTCGAGCGACGAGATCGCGGATGACCTCCGCCTCGAGCCTCCGGAACTCGGCCTCCTCGCCGGCGGCGAAGAACTGGTTCGGGGTGCGTCCGCTGAGTGCCTCGACCTCGCGGTCGGTGTCGACGAAGTCACGCTCAAGTGCCTCGGCCAGAAGCTTGCCCAGGGTCGACTTGCCGACGCCCATGAACCCGGCGACGGCGATCGGACGGTCGAGGACGCGGGCGCGCCCAGCGACCATGTGCCTACCTGCGTCCGCCTCTTCGTGATCGGTCCAGCCCATGGCTACTTCGGCCGCGACGCCGCTTCGACATTCACGGCGTCGATCGCGGTGCTCAAGACGATCATCGTCTCGGCTCTGACAAAACCGGGTAGCAGGGCAAGCCGCCTGGTCAGAAGGCTCCGAAGGTCCTCCGGATCGGTCGCACGGACCTTGATGATCCAGTCGTACTGGCCGCTGACCGCGTGTGCCTCCTGGACCTGGTCGAACTCACGGATCAGATGGTCGATAGCCTGATAGCTGTCCTCGGTCTGAGCGACCCGGACGATGAAGAACGCAGTGATCGGAAGTCCGACGCGATCGGGCGCGATCCGCGCTTGGATACTCGCGATGACGCCGCTCTCGCGCATCCGCTCGATTCGCTTTGTTGCATCCGCCTCGGAAATGCCCGCGGCTGTAGCCAGCGATGCGACGGCAGGCGCAACCGCGTCCCCCATCAAGCTCAACAGCTGCCAATCGATCGGATCGAGCGCTCCCACGGACGAAGCGTACCAAACAGGCGGTCAGAGATTTGGCATGACACGCGATCGATCGATCACATGCCGAGGTAGATCTGACGGACGGCGGGGTCGGACTGAAGAGCCACCGACGTGCCTTCCTTCACGACTTTGCCGTTCTCGAGGACGATGCAGCGGTCGGTGAGACCGAAGGTGAGCTTGGCGTTCTGCTCGACGAGCAACATGCTCACGCCCTCGGTGCGGAGGCGCCGGAGCGCCGCGGCGATGTCGTCGATCAGCACCGGAGCAAGCCCCATCGATGGTTCGTCGAGTACCAACAGCTTCGGTTCGCATATGAGCGCTCGGCCGATGGCGAGCATCTGCTGCTCTCCCCCGCTCAACGCGCCGGCGAGGGCGCCGTCGAACTTCTTCAACGCCGGAAAGAGCTCGTAAACGCGATCGAGACGGTCACCGAGGTGCCGCCAGCTCGAGCGATACGCACCCATCATCAGGTTCTTGCGCACCGTGAGGCCGGTGAACACGCGACGTCCCTCGGGGACATAGGACATTCCCAACGTGACGATGTGATGGGCTGGAGTGCTCTGCAAGGATGCGCCCTTGAACTCGATTCCGTCTGCGCTGGAGTCGATAAGGCGGAAGATCGCTTTCAGCGTCGAGCTCTTGCCGGCGCCGTTCGCGCCAATGATGCCGAGGCTTGTGCCGTCAGCCACGGAGAACGAGACACCAGAGACGGCCTGCACGCGGCCATAGCGCACGGCGAGATTGCGCACGGTCAAGCCACCGTGGGTTTCGATCACAGCGCCGCGGCCGCCGTCTCTGCGGCGCCCTGACCGAGATACGCCTCGATCACTGCCGCATTGCTCGAGACCTCGCGTGGCGTTCCCGCTGCGATCACCTTGCCGTGAGCGAAGACCGTGAGCCGCTGGCAGATATTCATGACGAGACTCATGTTGTGTTCGATGACGACTACGGTCACGCCGGCGTCACGGATCTTGCGAATCGTTGCCTTGAGTCCTTCCTGCTCGGCGGCGTTCAGTCCTGCTGCCGGCTCATCGACCAAGAGGATCGTCGGCTGGGCGGCGAGCGCGCGCGTGATCTCAAGCCGCCGCTGGCGACCGTACGAGAGGTTCACCGCGATCTCGTCCGCGACATCGACCAGATCGAACTGCTCCAGCATCTGGAGTGCGCGCACCCGGCGCACGCGCTCGTTGCGGAGCACGACCCAGGGGGCGACCAGATAGCGGATATGCGCACGGGCAGGATCGCGGTCGAGCGCTACCATCACGTTCTCGAGCACAGTGAGTTGCCGGAACAAACGCAGGTTCTGGAACGTCCGCGCGACGCCCAGACGCGACATCCGGAAGGAACGCTGGCCCGTGACGTCACGGCCCCAGATGGAGACCCGGCCTCCGCTCGGCCGATAGATCCCGGAGATGACGTTGAAGAGCGTCGTCTTGCCCGAGCCGTTCGGGCCGATGACGCCGTGAATCTCGCCCGCGCACACCTCGAGTGACACACCATCGAGTGCCTGCAGTCCTTTGAATCGCTTGCTCAGGTTGTCCACCCGCAGCGCCACGCCCTCGAGCGCCGGCCGGGCGGTCTCGAGCACGCTCGCGCGCGGCGCGATCGGACGACGTGACCACGGGATCGGGATCGAGGGCCAGGGCAGATCGAATCGACGCCGCAGGTCCATCGCCGCACCGGCCAGCCCGCGAGGCGCGAATACGACCGTCCCCACGATGAGCCCGCCGTACGCGAGCTGCTGGAAGGCCTGCACACCGCTCAAGAGGTTGCGCGCGGTGATCAGGAGTACGGCGCCGGTCACCGCGCCCCAGACGCTGTCTTGTCCGCCGATGATCACCATCGCCAGCAGCAGGAACATGACCCCAAGACCGAACGTATCCGGACTTACGTAGCGCGCGTTGTGCACGTAGAGCACGCCGGCGACGCCCCCGACGAGACCCGCGAGCACGAACGCCGTTAGTCGGTAGTAGCGGATCTCGATGCCCGAAGCCGCCGCTGCCAACACATCGTCGCGCATCGCCTTGAACCGCCGGCCCAGCGTCGTGTTCGCAATGAAGAGCGCGAAGCCCACGGCCAAGATGAGGGCGAGCGCGACCAGGTAGTAGTAGTCATGCTTCTCCCCCAGGTTGACGCCGGGCAAAGACAACGGAGGGACCTTGGAAATGCCCGATGCGCCACCGGTGAGGTCGCTATTCGAAAGCAGACTCGAGAATGCGACAGCAAGGCCCAGGCTGACGATCCCGAGGTAATGCGATTGGACGCGCAGTGCCGGAACGGCCACCGCGAGTGCGACCACGCAGGTAGCCAGGACGGCGGCGGCCGCTGCGAGCCATGGATTCCACCCGTAGGTCGTGGTCAGGAGCGCTGAGGCGTACGCGCCGGTACCGAAGAACGCCGCCTGAGCGAGATTCACCTGGCCCGCGAAGCCCATGACCAGACTGAGACCAATGGCCACGATCGCGAACAGCATGATCAGGATCGCGACGTGGATCGTGTACGAGTCAAGGACGAGAGGCAGCAGCAGGAGCAACACGACCAAGAGCGGCTTGCCGAATCCGATCCGGATCATGCGCGGTCTACCGTCCGCTCACCGAAGATGCCCGTCTGGCGGACCATCATCCCGAGCGCGAAGACCACGAAGGTCAGCAGCTCCGAGTACGCGGACAACGGCCCTGCGGCGAACGCCTCGATGAGGCCGAAGATGAGCCCGCCAATGATCGCGCCGGGGATGCTGCCGAAGCCGCCGAGGATCGCGGCGGCAAAGCCCTTGATGCCGACGTACACCCCGAGGGTCGGATTGACATACAGCAGCGGTCCCACGAGTGCACCGGCCAATGCCGCCATCGCGGACCCGATGACGAACGCAATGGCGTTGGAGTTCGCGACGTTCACACCCATAGCCGTCGCGGCCGAGCGGTCCATGGCCGCAGCCTGCATCGCCGTCCCCAGCTTCGTGCGATCCAGGAACAAGTACAGCAGGAGCATCGCCACGGCGGACACGCCGAGGACCAGCAGTTGATAGGTCGTCACGATGACGCCACCGAGATCGAGCGGGATATTCGGGATCGGCGTCGGGACCGCGACACCGAAGGAACCCCACACGAGGATCGCGGCACTCTGGAGCATGATCCCGAACCCGATCGTTCCGAGGAGCATCAGGTTGAGGTCCTTGCTCTCGAGCGGACGGAGGATGCGCTCGATGGCAAAGCCGAGCACGCCTGTCAGGACGATCGCGCCGACCAGGGCGACCACGAAGGGAAGATGCATGGTCACAAAGAGGGTTGCCGCGAGGAACGCGCCGATCATGACCACGTCAGCGTGGGCAAAGTTCACCAGTCCCATCGTGCGATACACGATCGAGAAGCCCATCGCCACGAGCGCGTAGACGGCACCCATCCCGAGGCCGCCGACGAGGGTCTGAAGGAAATAGATCACGGCAGGAAGGCGCCGCGTGGGCCGCGGTACGTACCGCGGCCCACGACTGACGATCGGCGTTCGTGCCGACTACTGCGCAACGATCTTGCCGCCCTTGATGATGCCGATCTGGGTCGCGTGCAAACCCAGACCCGTGTTGTCGAACTTGAACTGGCCGAGCAGCCCGTCGTAAGTGACGGAGCGAACGGCGTCGGCGAGCTTCTGTCCGCTCAGGTCATTCGGCGTCGTCTTCATCGCCATGATGAAGATGGTCATGCCGTCGTAGGACTTGGCACCGTGGAACTCGGCCTCAGAGTTGTAGGCCTTCTGGTATGCGGCCGCGAAGGCCTTGGTCTTCGCGTTGGTGTCGTTGCTGAGGTACGGCGAGGTCATCACACTGCCTTCAGCCACATCCACACCGGCAGTCTGCACGTATGTGGGCGTGCCGATGGGGGCCGCGCCGACGAAGGTCGCGGTGATGCCGAGGCTGCGGGCCTGCTTGGCGATGAGTCCGCTCTGGACCTCTTCCGCGCCGATGAACAGGACCTTGGGGTTCGTGCCGCGGATCTCGGTGAGCACCGCCGTGAAGTCTTTCACGTCGGGGGCGATCACCTTGTCCGACGTGGGGGTGACGTTCGCCTTTTGCAGCTCGGCGAGGAAGGAGTCGTGCTCACCTTTCCCGTAGGTGCCGTTGTTCGAGATCATCGCGATCGAGGTCGCCTTCATCGTGTTCAGGACGTACTTGGCGAGCGTCTGGTCGAATACGACGCTGGTCGTGCTGTCGATGAAGATGAACGGCGAGTTCTGCTGGAGCAGAGCCGGAGCCTGGCCCGAGGTGATCTGCGGGACCTTCGCGGCGGTGATGATCGGGATCATCGCCAGTGAGAGTGTGCTGAGGTTGGCGCCATAGATGAACGTGGTCTTCTCGCTGATGGCGCGCTGGGTCAGGTCCGTGGCCACGGTCGGCTGACCCTGATCGTCGTACTTGACCAGGTCGATCTGCCGGCCGCCGACGCCGCCGGCTGCGTTGGCCTCATCGACCGCCAGCTTCGCTCCATTCCACATCCAGTTGCCGAGATCCGCGTTCTGTCCGGTGAACGATCCGATCAGGGTCACCCGGATCGGCGGGCCTGCCGTCGCCGCGGCCGCCGAGCCCGTTGCGGCGCCACCCGTGCTTGCGGGCCCGCCGCACGCGACCGCGACCATCGCTGCGGTGACGAGTGACGCGAAGATCTTCAGCCTTGCCATCGGATTCCCCTTCCGCGTATTCGGATGCGACTCAGGTGTTCGGCGTCTCGCCAGGTGGCGTGTAGGTGAACGTGAGCCAGAGCGGCTCATCGCCGGTGTTCACGTGACGGTGGAAGACGCCCTTCGGGATGAACATGAAGGAGTTCGGTCCAAACTCCTCGTCCTCTCCATCGGAGAGGACCTTTCCGCTCCCGCGGACGATGTAGTTGATCTCCTCGGACTCTGGGTGGTTGTGCAGCGAGCTCGACTCGCCGGGCTCGAAGATGGTCAGGCCGGCGACCATGAACTCCGAGTTCACGAGTTCGCGATCCACGATCTTGAACACCTTCCGGCGGTAGCCGGGCTCATTCAGGCCGAGCCAGAAGGGGTTCGCGTCCCGGAACGGATTGATCGTCTTGATCTTCAATTAAAACCTCCCTTCGTAAATGTCGTTGATGTTCCAGTGACCGGGCGTTGGCACCGGGTCGTTGGTCATTGGCACGTCGATCAACGCGGGTCCACCGACCGCCAGGGCTTCACGCAGCGCGCCTTCGAGCTCAGACGCGCTCTCGAGTCGTTTGCCCCACATCCCGCACGACCGAGCGATGCCGGCGAAATCGGGCGTGTACGGCGCACCGCCCGGCTGCTTGAACGTGGTGCCGTGCTGGACCCCGTAGTGATTCATCTGGAGGTCGGCGATGGTCCCGTGCGCGGCGTTGTTCATGACCAGCCAGACGACCGCGATACCTTGCTCGACGGCGGTCGGAAGCACTGGCAGTTGGCTGCTCATCGCTCCATCGCCGACCAACGCGATCACCGCGCGCTCGGGCGCGCCGAACTTGGCGCCGATCGCGGCACCCGGTCCGAATCCCATCGTTGCGAGGCCACCCGGCGTGAGGAACACGCCGTCATCGGGCAGCCGGTAGCGCTGAGCGACACCGTTCTTGTTCCAGCCCACGTCCGTCACCAGAACGGTCGAGGGTGGAACGACCTTGCGAACGTCCTCGAGGATGCGCTCGGGCTTCAGCGGGAAGTCGTCGAGTCGACCTCGGACAGCGGTCTCGTCCCAGATCTTGCTGCGCGCCTTTGCGATCTCGTCGCGGAAGCTTGAAGGCACTCTTGCAGGCACGGCGTTCGCCGCCGTCGCCAGCTGCTTCGCAGCGTGGCGTAGGTCGGCGACGGCGCCCCAGGCGACCGGGAAGTTGCGGCCGATCTCCGCGGCGTCGATGTCGATCTGGATGAGCTCGGTGGTGCGCACGTTCCAGGTGAAGCGCTCGTCCCATGAGCTCGAGTCGGTCTCCGCAAAGCGGGTCCCGAGGGCCAGAACGAGGTCGGCCTCCCGCGCATAGGCGTTGGCGAGCGGCGTGCCCCAGAACCCGCTCATGCCCATCAGAAGGGGATGGCTGTCCGGCAGCGCGCCCTTCGCCATGAGCGAGTGCGCGATGGGCAGGTCGAGGCGCTCCGCAAGGCTGAGTACAGCGGTCCTTACTTCAGGGTTGCGAACTCCACCTCCGACGTAGAGGAGGGGACGCTTGGCGCCAGCCACCCGAGCCAAGATCTGCTCGGCCACGCCGGCGGGGAGTGCGGGTGAGGAGGTCTTGGCGGGCAGTGGATAACGATCTGCCTCTGATCCATCGAGGCTGCGGGACCAGAAGTCCATCGGAACGCTCAGCAGCACCACGCCCGGGCGACCGCTGGTGGCGGTCCAGAACGCGCGCTCCGTGAACCGTGGCAGATCCTCGACGCGATCGACCCGCCAGCTGCGCTTGGCGAAGGGGCGGTACAGCTGCCACTGCTCGCCCTCGGCGTGCAGATTCAGCTCCTGGTGCGGCCCACGACCTCGGTAGTAGGACGGCGAGTCGCCCGCGACAACAACGAGGGGGATCGAGTCGAGCGCCGCGGTCGCGGCGCCGGTGATCGCGTTCATCATCCCGGGTCCCGTGTGCACGAGCATGACGCCGGGCTTTCCGGTCATGCGCGCGTAGCCGTCGGCCATGTGGGCCGTGGCCTGCTCGTGGCGCGTCGTCACGAACTTGATCCGGCTGCGCGAGAGCGCATCGAGGACGGCGATGTTGGTGTGGCCACAGAGACCGAACACGACCTCGACGCGGTAGTTCTCCAGTTGCCTGACAAAGACCTCAGCTCCGGTGGTCGGCAGATCCCCAGAGGAGCGCCGCTCATCACGAGTCAGCGTGGTCGTCATACGCCCTCCAGCGCGGAATTCACGGTGATCCAGGACTTGCCGGGCAACGTCGGCGCCTTCCTCAAGGCGCGATCCGCCTCCTCGAGCCTGAACGCGTGCCTGAGCACGACGCCGGGTCGCAAGGCGCCGGACGTGACCAGATCGATCGTCGAAATGAAGTCGATCGGGTGCTGATAGATCAGCGAACCCACGATGCGCAGCCGCTGACGAACCACCCACGCCGCGTCGAGGGTCGCGGATTGATGGCCGAGGCCGACGAGCACGACAGTCGCGCCAGGCCCGGCCACCGCGATCGCCGCGCTCACCGCGGTCGGCGCGCCTGAGGTCTCGAACACGACATCCGAGTCCGGCCCCTCCGGCGCCTCGAGCGAGGTCGACGCGGCTCCGAGCCCGCGCGCGATCGCGAGCCGCTCGGGCTGAGGGTCAACGACGTGCGGGGCAGCGCCTTGCGCGGCCAGCGCGACCGTCAGCAAGAGACCCTGGGCGCCGGCCCCAAAGACCGTGACGTGAGCCCCTGGCTGCGCTCGAGCCTCGCGGATGGCCGCCAGCGCGACCGCGAGCGGCTCGATGCACACCGCGTCCTCGGGCCGAATCCAGTCCGGCAGCGGCCAGGCGAACTGCGCCGGGACCTTGGCGAACTCCGCGCACAGGCCGTCGCTGCCCACGCCGATCGAGCGCTTCTGCACGCAGAGCGAAGACCGGCCCCTCCGACACAGCGCGCACTCGCCGCAGACGATGTTGGGTTCGACCACGACGAGCGATCCCAACTCGCGGTCCTTCACGGCGGACCCGACCCCGACGATGCGACCGAAACCCTCGTGCCCGATGACGAACGGCCTGGCGAAGCCCCAGTGGCCGGCGTACAGCGCGCCGTCGCTGCCGCAGATCCCGACGCCCCAGATCTGGATCAGCACCTCTTCGGACTCGCACACGGGCGTGGGCCAGTCGACGACCTCGAGTTGGCGGGGACCGCTGAGCACTGCTGCCTTCATCACGCCCACAGCGGCATACCCCGGAAGTGCACGGTCTTGAGGTAGGTCAAATCCTCGATCATCCAGCGTGGGCTCTCGCGACCGATGCCGGAGTCCTTGATGCCACCGAACGGGAGGTGATCCAGACGGTGGTTCGACGAGCCGTTCACGACCAGACCACCCACCTCGAAATCATGGATCGCCTCGAACACCCGACGCAGGTCGAAGGTGAACAGCCCACCTTGGAGGCCGTATCGGGTCGAGTTCGCCTCGCGGATGGCATCGGCAAAGTTCTCGAAGGGCAGCACGGAGACGAGCGCGCCGAACACCTCTTCCGACACGACCTTCGCGCTGCGCGGGGGATCGGCGACCACCGCGGGCGTGAGCGTCGCGCCGTTGCGCACACCGCCGGTCTCCAGACGAGCGCCCGCGGCTACCGCTTCATCGATCCAACCCGAAACGCGCTGAGCAGCATCAACATCGACCATCGTTCCGATGTCGGTCGCCGGATCCATCGGGTCCCCTACGCGGAGCGAGCCGACGTGCGCGCAGAAGAGGCCGACGAACTCCTCAAAGCGCGGTGCCTCGACGTAGATGCGCTGCACCGAGATGCAGCTCTGGCCCGAGTTGCTGTAGCCGGTCCGCGCGCAGACGCGCGCGGCCTCCGCCAGGTCCGCGTCCGCGCAAATGATGGTCGCGGCATTGCCGCCGAGCTCGAGCACCAGGCGCTTCCCCGCCGCGATGCTGGCCACGCGGTGGCCCGCAGCGGCGCTTCCCGTGAACGCGACCGCGCCGACTTCGGGTGCCGCGACGAGCGACGCTCCGAGGGCGGCGCCGCCGTGAAGCAGCTGCACCGCTTCCGCGGGCATGCCGGCATCCATGAGGATACGAATGAACAACGTCGTCGCGCCCGGCGCCTGGGGAGGCGACTTCACGATCGTGGTGTTCCCCGCCGCGAAGGACGCGGCGATCTTGTGGGCCAGCAGGTTCACCGGCGCGTTGAACGGCGTGATCGCGAGGACCACGCCGACCGGTAGTCGAACTGCGACCGCGCTCGAGCCGTGCCCTGTCGGCCATCCATCGGTCGGAAGCACCTCGCCGCCGATCCGGCGCGCTTCGGCTGCAGCGATCTGCAGCGTCTCGGCGGCGCGAACGACCTCATGCGTGGTGTCCTTGATCGGTTTTCCGAGCTCCGCTGTCTCCCAGCGGGCGAGCTCGTCCCGTCGCTGCGTCAGCAGAACCGCAGCGCGCTCCAGCGTTTCGGCGCGGCGGTACGCCGGCATCCTTCTCATCGCACGGGCGCCCTGCTGCGCGTACCGGCGCGCAGCGAGCACCTCGCCGTCACCGGCCAACGGAACGCTCGACACCTCTTCTCCGGTGTATGGCGATCGACGTGTTTCCATGCCGCCCGTGGTGTCGTGTCTCCACGCGCCCGCAATGAAGGCATCGGCCATGGAGGCTCCCCCAGCCATCTCCGCTCCGGACAATAACGCATCGACCAGCAGGTGGACAATTTGGACCACGTAGTGGTCTACTAACCGGATGGACCAGGGGAGCGGCCAGCTCGCAGGTCTGCGTGTCCTCGAGATGGGAACCTTGATCGCGGGCCCCTTCTGCACGCGCCTGCTTGCTGACATGGGTGCTCGCGTGATCAAGATCGAGCCGCCCGGCGGCGATCCGCTCCGCACCTGGGGCATGGTCACCGACCAGGGCTCGTTGTGGTCGATGGTCCAGTCCCGCAACAAGGAGTCGGTCGTCATCGACCTGCGCGTGCCGGAGGGCCAAGAGCTCGCGCGCCGGCTCGCGGCAACGGCGGACATCCTGGTCGAGAACTTCCGCCCGGGACGCCTGGAGTCGTGGAATCTCGACCCGGTCGCCCTCCGCAAGGAGAATCCGAAGCTCATCGTCATCCGCATCTCGGGGTACGGGCAGAGCGGTCCGTACCGCGATCGACCGGGGTACGGCAGCAGCGGCGAAGCGATGGGCGGATTGCGCTTCATCACTGGATTCCCGGATGGCCCGCCATTGAAGGTAGGGATCAGCCTCGGCGATGCGATCGCGGCCCTGTACGCAACGATCGGGACGCTCGCCGCTGTGCACCGTCGCGATGTGAGCGGCTGCGGCGAGCTCGTCGATGTGGCGATCTACGAGTCCGTCTTCTCGCTACTTGAGGCGATCCTCCCCGAGTACGGGTACGCGAACTCGGTCCGCCAGCGGCGAGGCAATGCGCTCTTGGGCTCGGCGCCATCGAATAGCTACCCGACGGGCGACGACCGTTGGATCACCATTGGCGCAAATGGCGAATCGATCTTTCGCCGATTCACGGCAGCGCTCGGACGGCCCGAGCTCGCGTCGGACCCGCGTTTTTCAGACAATCAGGCACGGCGCGCCAATGCGGCGGCACTCGACACGCTGATCGAGTCGTGGACGCGCCAGCACACGTTGCGCGAGATCTGGGAGACCTTGGTGCAGGCAGAGGTGCCATCCGCGCCCGTCTACAGCATCGCGGACATCGCGAGCGATCCGCACTATGAGGCGCGCGACATGATCCTCCACCTACTCGGACCCGACGGGGTCGGAGAGTTGCTCGTACCCGGAGTGGTGCCGAAGTTCTCTGGCGCGCCGAGCAGCGTGCGGTGGCTCGGGCGGGCCGCGGGCGCGGAGAGCGAGGCCATTCTCCGGGAGATCGGGCTGGATGATGCAGAGCTTGATCGGCTCGAGCGCGCGTCGGTGATCCAGCGCGACGACACACCGTCGATGGCCGCGAGTGTCACCACGGCGATCGAGTGAGCACGGCACCTGACAATCGTGACGGCGTTCGCAGCGTGCATCGCGCGCTGTACCTCCTGACCCTGTTCGACGAGGAACACCCTGCGCGCACGATGCGCGAGCTTGTCGAGCTGGCGGAGCTCCCCAAGACGACCGTGCTGCGGCTGGTCCAAACGCTTGAGCATTCGGGCTATCTGTACGACCGGCCGGACGGGCGTATCTGCCTCGGCCCGAAGCTCATCCGCATATCCCGCGCGGTGGACCTTGTGTGGAGACTCCCGGTGGCCGTCGATGCGACGATGGAGCGCCTCCGTGAACGCAGCCGCGAGACCGTCAATCTGTACGTGCGCGAAGGGCAATTCCGAGTGTGTGCCGCGCAGAAGCAGGGCCCGCAAACCATTCGATACGTCGTGCCGGTCGGCATGCAGCTGCCGCTCTGGGGCGGCGCTGCGGCCAAGGTGCTGCTCGCCCACGCGCCCACGGATCTGATCGATCACGTCCTCAAGGAGGGCGGCAAAGACGCCACGTACCGCGAGTGGCTGCTGCACGAGCTCAGGCGCGTGCGTGAGGCGGGATTCGCAGCCAGCCACGGCGAGCGCGAGCGTGGCTCGTCCTCCGTCGCGGCACCGATCCGTGCCGGCGACCGGACCGTGGCCGCACTGGCGATCTCGGGACCGACCATGCGATTCACCGACACGCGCGTGCATGAATTCGCCGAGCTGCTCCGGAACGCGACAGAGGATATGGAGCGATCGTTCACCAAGGACATGGACCAAGACGGACTCGGAACGGCATGGGTCGGCTCGAACGCAGCGCGCTGACCAAGTTCCGCGAGGGCGGTCATGCCTGGTGGGAAACCGCCATCAGCGACGTGCACCCCGGCAAGATCATCTTGCGCGGCGAACCGATCGAGCATCTCATCGAGACGGCCTCGTACGCGAGCGTCGTCGGACTCCTCGTGGGGAACCTAAGGTTGTCGCTCGTCCAGGCGAGGCTGCTCGAAGCTGCCCTGGTCGCCGGTGTCGATCACGGCGTGCGGGCACCGTCCATCGCCGCAGCACGGATGGCTGCGACCTGCGGTATTCCACTCAACTGCGCGGTCGCGACCGGGATCAACCTTCTCGGTGACGACCACGGTGGCGCCGGCGAGCAGTGCATGGAGTTGCTGTACGAGACAGCGACCGCCGCTGCCGGCGATGCGAAATCGCTCGGCGCTGCGGCCGAAAAGATCGTCGCGGCTCGCCTGGGCGCTGGACAGAAGATGCCTGGCTTCGGCCATCAGCTCCACAAGGAGCGAGACCCGCGGCGAGCCTCAATGCTGCGGCTTATCGATGAGGCGATCGCCGCCGGCGAGATCGACGGCTCGTTCGCGCGTGCCGCGCTCGCGCTCGAGGCAGCGTTGGCTCGCGCGAAAGGCCCGACACTTGGCATGAATGTGGACGGAGTGACCGCCATCGTGTACTGCGAGCTCGGACTGCCACCCGCTGCCGCGAAGGGTCTGTTCTGCCTCTCACGCGGCGTGGGTATCGTGGCCCACGCACTCGAAGAGATGCGATCCGGAGCGCGCATCAAGGGTCCGCTGCCGTCGGGTGATGGCGTGAAATACATCGGACCCCCAGAGAAACGTTGAAGATCCTCGTCCTGCACGGCGTCAACCTGAGCATGTTCGGCAAGCGCGACCCTGCGCAGTACGGGACGATCACCCTCGCGGAGATCGACGCGCAACTGCAGTCACTCGGCAAGGAACTCGGGGCCGACGTAGCGACGTTCCAGACCAACCACGAGGGCGCGCTGTGCGAGCGCATTCACGAAGCCAATGGCGACGGCGCGGACGCGGTGGTGATCAACGCCGGGGCTTGGACGCACTACAGCTACGCGATCCGCGACGCCCTGGCCATCTTGAAGGTGCCGATCGTCGAAGTGCACATGTCCAACGTGCACGCGCGGGAGGAGTTCCGTCACCACTCGGTCCTGTCAGAAGTCGTGAAGGGCCAGATCTGCGGATTCGGCCTGAACAGCTATTTGCTGGCACTTCGAGCGGCCGTGTCTGCCGCGAGCGAAGCGCCCAAGAGCTGACCGCGAGGCCGCCCCGCGGATCGGCGGCCGGCCGCGGCTGCCGCCGTTGTTCAGTTGCCCTCCAGTGCACAAAAGCGCCTTTCGTCGGCAAGCTGAAATCGCGACGACGGCCACTTCGGGCCGTCGTGATTGCGGAATCTGGTGGGCAGAGAGGGAATCGAACCCCCACAGCCAAAGGCGGCTGATCTACAGTCAGCGGAGCTCACCACCTGCTCGATCTGCCCAT
>WNGF01010675.1_pt1 | contig 16315 bp, 14 predicted proteins | sample 5400641 | NCBI WGS metagenome assembly WNGF01 (sample SAMN13153371, study PRJNA577476) | soil metagenome | isolation source: 80 cm soil or saprolite under grassland replicate 2 | place: USA:California | collected 2016-06-15
GCCGCCCACGATCTACCTGCCGAGGGGACCGGGCTACGTAGTTTCCGACGGTGTTCCTCCGTGCAGCGTCGGAGTCCGGTCCCCTCGGCAGGTGGGCGGCACACCAACGTAGCGAAGCGGGGCCGGGTCACGCGCGCTCTTTGCGCGTGACCCGGCCCCGCGAGCGTGCTGAGCTGCGGTAACGGCTAGAAGACGGCGCCCACAGGTACGCGGTCGCCTGTGTACCCATCAGGGTAGGGATCAGGGTACCCATCAGGGTAGGGATCAGGGTAGTGCTGAGGGTACCGATCCGGGTACCTTACGGCATGCCCAGAAATAGCCAACGAGCGGCCTTGTACAGTCGCCGGAATTGTAGACAGCATTCCCGTGCCCGGGACGGTCCGAGGGCAGGAAGGCCGGCGGGGCTGCCTGGCAGCCCCGCAAGCGCGATCGAGGCATGCGGCCAAACTCGTCGGCTGCAAGGAGCCGCCTTCGGCGGCGAATTGACCCATCCAGCCAACGAGCCCGGCCGTCCCATCGCGCTTGCACGCGCGGCATCGCGCCGTACCGGCACCGCTGGCCCCCGGGCGAGCAGGATGGCCAGCATCCGGGGGGAGGAGTCCTCCCCCCGGCGCCCCCCTCCTCGGCGGCGCCTGGGAGCCCGAGGGCGGCCGGGTGCCCGGGACGCGAGCAGGCCCCCGGCAGCTGCCGGGGGCCTGGCGTCTCGTGCCGGGCCGGCGCCGCTCAGCCCGTCGTCGCCTCCTCGGCGGCGGTCGCGGCCGGCTGGCCGTTGCGCTGCGCAGAGGCTGGCGGCCGGGCGTCGAACTCGGCGGCCAGGGCGCGGGCGTAGCTGGGACTCAGCCCGGCGGCCTCGGCGAGCTGGGCGCCGCTGACCGGCGTCCCCTCGGCGGCGAGGTCGGCGTAGGCGCGCTCGGCTAGCGCCCGCTTCGTCGCCGCCCCGGCGCCGGGCCGTTCGGGCTCGGCGCTGGTTAGCGCCTGACCGGTGCCGGACGTCCCTCGTCCGGCGCCGGTCGCGGCACTCTCGGCGCCGCTCGGCGCCTGCGCACCGCTGGTGGTGCCGGCGCGGTAGAGCAGGCTCAGCACCGCGAAAGAGCCCAGCAGCCACACCGGGGTGGCGCCGGCGGTGACGTAGCCGACCAGCGTCGGCGGCGCGACCGCGACCTGCAGCACCGTGGACAGGGCGACCGAGGCGGCCAGCAGGACCCACGACAGGACCAGCACGGCGCGTTGCCGGAGCCGCTTGGCCTCAAGCACCGAGACTTCCATGGCCAGGGCGAGCGCTTCGGTCCCCAGCGGCCACAGCTCGGGGATCGCCCGGCCGCCGGCGCGGGCGGCTGTGACCATCGCGCCGTAGCTCTCTAGGAGCAGCACGGCGGTGATCACCGCGACGATGGCGGCGATGCCGCGCTGGGCGTGGCTCACGGGGAGGGCACCTCCTTCCCGGCCTGGCCGACCGTGGCCGTGCGCCGCAGCGCCGACAGCGCGAACGGGGCCATCCCAGGGTCTTGGAGCGAGGCGAGGTGGGCTTGGAGTTTGCCCCAGCGGTAGGGGTCGCTGGGGTGGGTGCCGAGGGCGTCCAGCTCGGCGGCGACCAGGCGCAGCGCTTCGCGCAGCTCGGCGGCGCGCAGTGGCCGGGCGTTCACCAGGCCACCTCGGTGCAGACGGGGCAGGCGCGGCGTTGGCCGCGGCGGTCGCAGCGGGCCTGGGTGCGGGCGCTGGCGAGCTGGTAGCCGCAGGCGGGGCAGGAGGCGACCCAGCGGCCGTGCAGCAGGTGCAGCGCGGGGCCGGGCTGGGGCCGGGTCGGGTAGGATCGCGGGTGCATCAGCGGACCTCGCTTTCTCGGTTGGTGCGCGAGGCCGGGACGGGTCACAGCCGCCCCGGCCTCACCCCGTGCCATGGTCAGAACGGCGGCTCGTCGGCGAACTGGCTGGTCTTGGTTCCTTCGCCGTTGCGCTCGGGGCGCTGGGGCTTGGCGACCGCCCACCGCAGCGACGGGGCGACCTCGTCGGCGTCGACCTCGACCACCGAGCGCTGCTCGCCCTCCGGGGTCTCCCAGCTCCGCGACTTGAGGCGGCCGACGACCACGGCGCGGTCGCCCTTCGAGAGGGAGTCGGCGACGTGCTCGGCGAGGGTGCGCCAGGCGTTGACGCGGAAGAACGAGGTGTCGCCGTCGCGCCAGGTGTCGCCGTCGCGGACGCGGCTGGTGACGGCGATGCGGAAGTTGGCCACCGCGGCGCCGTTGGTCGTGTACTTCAGCTCGGGGTCGGCGGTCAGGTTGCCGGTCAGGGTGACGTGGGTGTCGGCCATCGAAGTGCCTCCTCGAGGTGGCTCGGACGAAGCGGGGTCGTGGGCGGGCAGGGCACGGAGGGTCAGTGGCGCACCTCCTCCCGGTCGGCCCAGCGCAGCCGGCCGCCCAGCCCGGCTCGCCGGACGCGCTCGACGTCGGCGCGGTGCTGCGGGCAGGCGGTCCGCCAGGCGGGCCCGTCGGCCACGCTGGGGGTGCCGTGCCGGCCGCACCGCTGGTAGGCGGTCAGCCGGGCATCGAGGGTCAGGAGTTCGCACCGGCTGGCCTGGTTCACCTGGGCCTCCTTCGATCGGACGGGCGCTGCTTGACCGCGCAGCGGGGCCGCTTGCGGCCCCCGGCCGAGTGGGCTCGGACCACGGCCCGGCCGGGTGCAAGCAGGAAGGGCGCAGCCGGCCGGGAGTTGTTCGCGGAATCGATCGATCCGCCGCCGCAGGCGGCTCCGTGCCGCGAAGAAGTCGCGGCCGGGTTCGCCCGGCTTGCAGCCGGCGGAAAGGGCCGTGGTACGCGCCTGTCCGATCGATCGGCCGGGCCGGCTGGGAGTCGGGGGGTGCCCAGCCGGCAGTGGAGCGTGTAGGCCGATCCTCCCCGCCACGCTCGCGGTGCCCGAGGTGCCGCGCTGCCGGCACGGCCAGGGCGTGGCCGGGGCATGCGACCGGAGCGCGGTCACCGTCGTCCCCTGGCGGGTGCAGGCCGCCAGCCGAGGCGGCGCCAGGCTGGAGAGCGCCCCGGCTGCCTGGCGGGCCGCCGCCGGCGTCTGGCAACCCGCTGGGCGGCGCGGCGGACGGTGCGGGTGGTCCGGGCCACGGCCGCCGCGATCCGCCCGGCGCCGGGCGCCTGGGCGACCGTCAGTGGCTCGGTGTCCCGCTCGCCAAGCGGCAGCGCGGCAGCCGGCTCGACCGGCTCGGGCGCGACCTCGGGCGGCGGCAGCACGCGCAGGTGGACGGCATGCCCGGCCTGGATGATCCAGGCCTCGCCGGGCTGAGCGGCGCGCACGAGCTCGCAGTCGATGCGGGCGCGGTGGACCATTCGCACCTTGCCGCGCCCGTGGGGGCCGTAGCGGTCGACCTCCCAGTTTTGCTCGACGTCGCGCACCGTCCCCGCCAGCGCCAAGAGCCGTTCGGGGTCGGGGCACTGGTGCACGACGACGCCGCCAGCGCAGGCGGCGAGCAGGCGGGCCGCCTGGTGCTGGTTGCCCAGGCCCTCGACCGACTGGGCGGCGACGATGAGCTGCACGCCGACGTCGCGGACCCGTTCGCCGAGGTTGATCGCCGAGTCGACGCCCGAGGGGAGTGCGCTGAACTCGTCCAGCATCAGCACGGCGTCCTCGCCGGTGCGGGGCTTGCGGCCGGTGGCGTAGTGCCCGTAGTCCTCCAACACCACCCGCATGGCCGCGTCCGCCTCCGCCTTGGACAGCAGCGTCGGGACGGTGAGCACCGCCAGGTCCACGTCCTCGTAGGACCAGAGCCCGCGGTCGAACGCGCCAGCCAGGGCGGCGAAGAAGTCGGCGTAGCGGAGCCGCGCGCCTGGCAGGTGCTCGGCGATCACCTCGACGTCCTTCAGCTCCAGCGGGTGGCCCTCCCACAGCGACTCAAGTTCGTCGGCGTCCAGCCGCCGGAGCAGCTCGTCCGACCCGTCCACGGGCGGCATGTCCGGCGCGGTGAGGGCCAGGCGCAGGCCGGCGCTGGCGACGCGCTGGTAGAACGGCTCGGTGAACCGCTCGACGCTGAGCAGGCGCGATTGGACCTGGGAGGGGGTGCCGCGCCACATGTCCATCGCCGTGGCCGGCCACCGGCCGACGCGGGCCTGTGGGTTGCCGAGGCGGTAGGCCGCGATGAGCGCTGGCACCAAGGTCGGGTCGGTGCCCTTGCAGTCGGCAAAGCACACCTTGCGGCCCATGCGGCCGGCGACGTAGGCGAGCCGGGTCAGGGTGACGGTCTTGCCGGCGCCCGGGGCGCCGACGATCGCCATGGCCTTGCCGCGCAGGTGCGCGGGCGGCACCACGTGCCGTCCCTGGACCCAGCTCGGCAGGTCGCCGTCGAGCGCGATGCCGAGCACCGGGGCGTCGAGCTTGTCGTCGCGGGGGTTGGCGAGTAGCCGGTTGACCTTGCGGTCGGCGGCGCGCTGGTCGACCAGCGCGCGGCGGCGGACGAGCGGGCTCCACTCGGCGCCGCCGGCGGCGTGCTCGGCGAGGGCGACGGCCAGGGCGGCGGCGAGGATGCCCACGGGCACGCCCAGCCAGAGCTGGGTCAGCACCGCGTCGCGGACGACCTGCCAGACCGACAGCTTGGTGCCGGGCGGGCCGAAGCCGAGCATCAGGGCGACGTACTGCCAGAAGTGCTGGTGGACGTAGAAGTGCCGGCGCAACGCCGCCTGCGGGCCGAGCACGGCCAGCACGTAGCCGATGTAGGCCAGGGCGCCCAGGGCGAAGCGGTGCCAGTGCCAGCGCTTCTGCGCCAAGATCACGAGCTGCCCGGCCAGCCACACCAGCAGGCTCAGGGGCGAGAACCAGAACAGCAGCAGCACCGCCCAGCCCAGCCCGCTCGGGCTGGGCTGGCGGGCGGCCCTGGGGGTCGGCTGCCAGGGGCCGGACGGCGGCGGCCCGGCCGGCGGGCCAACCGGGTTCCACGGGGCGGACGGGAAGTTCACAGGACACCTCCGGGGCGCGGGTAGGTGACGCCAGGCACCTCGGGCAGCGGCCGGACCTCGATCGGGTGGCGGGGGCGGATGCGCGCGAGCTGGCGGTCGAGGTAGGCGGCGACCTCGGGCGGGGCGTAGTAGACGGTCCTGATCCAGCGGCCGTGCCGAGGGCGCTGCCAGGACTCCCGGAGCCGCGCCGAGTGCTTGCGGGTCAGCTCGACCTCGACCGCGACCCGCTTGGGCAGCGGGTCGACGTCCTGGCCGTACAGCCCGGTGCCGGCGGCGACGGGGTCGTCGGGCAGCTCGACGGCGCCGTCGGGGACGTGGCGGGCGCTTTCGCCGCGTAGCTCGCGCTCGGAGACCCAGCGGCCACCCGGCGGGATGCTCGGCTCCAAGGCGAGGCGGACCACGCCAACGGCGTGGACGTGGGCGAGCTGCGGGATGACGAACGACCACGGCCGCACCTCTAGGCCGACCAGGCGCAGCGCCTTGCTGGTCGGGGCGGCCCACACGTGGCCGAGCAGGCGGTCGCGGGCGACCAGGCCGCGGCCCTCCCAGCGGTCGAGGATCTGGCGAAGGGTCTGCTCGCCGACCGTGCCTGCCACCTGCGGGTTGCCGGGCGACAGCCGGCCAAGCAGCACGCGCAGCACGTCCGAGCGAGCGGCGTACTGCTGGCCAAGCCAGACCAGTGCCGCGACGTCGCGCGCGGTGACGCCGGCGTCGGTGTCCCAGCGCGGCCGGCGCGACTGCCCGCCGTCCCCACCGGCATGGCGGTAGCCGGGACCCGAGCGAGCGCGGGAGGTGGTGCCGCTCACGCGGCATCACCCCTGGTAGCTCGTCTCGCTCTCCGAGCCTTGGCGGCGTTGAGCGACAGGCGAGCGAAGTAGGCGCTACGGGCATGCTCGGCACGCCGTGCGCGTTCCTGGGGCGGCAGGGTGCCGTCCGGGTCCACCTCGCGCTCGAAGCGAGCGAGGAACGCGGCGCGGGCCTTGGCGGTCGTCTCGCGGGCGTCATGGCGGGCGTGCATGGAGTGGGCGGCCAGGCGCGCCCGGAGGCGCCGTTCAGCCGGCGACAGAGGCGGCCTGCCGCTCGTGGGCGGCAAGGCTGAAGAGGTACGCTCGTCGCGCATCTCGGGGTCCTTTCAGTGGGTCGCCTGAGGTGCCTGGCCCCGGCGCAGGTGCATCTGCGCCGGGGCCGCTCTTCCTCCCTTCGCTAGAGGGACGCCCCCCTCCGAGCGCTCATGTTCGGCGCTCGATGACTAGCGCATGCGAGAAAAGCCTGAGAAAGAAAAAGGGCCAGGGATTCGCATTGCGCTTCCCTGACCCGTGTTGCCTTGAAGGGTCCGCTACTGCCAGGTCCCGGTTGCGGCTCTCAGGCTTTCCCGAGTTCCGGCCTTGGCATCATGCGGCTACTGCCCTGGCTACTCGCAGGCCGAGATCGACCGCCGCCGCGCCTGGGGCCACGATGGTGCTTGCGCGAAGCGCACCTTGCCATCGGGGCTCTAGCGCCAGGTCGTGCCGATCCAGGTTGACGAGCTGGACCCATCGCTGATCTGGTAGCAGCTCCGCCTGCTGACACTGCTGCATAAACTCGTCGCAGATCCGCAGCTCGCCGCACTCGTGCTCATACCAGCCAGGATCGTTGATCACGAGCACCGTGCAGATCTCATGGCGCAGTGCGAGCAGGTTCACCGCCACACCGGAATACAGCAGCGCGGCATCGCCCGCCTTTAGCATGGCCTCAAGGAACCGAGCCTCTCGGCGACGAAAGATCGCGTCGGGGTCGACTCGGCCGTCGCCGGTCTCGAGCTCGTGGACTCCGTACAGCTCCTCCACGAACTCACGGACCACCGTGGCGGCCACCGAGAACTGGCCTTGTAGCAGGTCAGCCGACTCGCTTGGGATGAACGGCTGGAACATGCCCGACGGCACGACGTGATAGCGGCGCCGCTGGGTCGCCACCGTGACCGAGCGGGGCGACAGGAACATCTTGTAGCCATCAAACGACCGGTTGCGCACCCGCACGATCGTCAGGGTAGATACGCCGATTGCCGCCGAGCGATGCCGGCCATCGGCCACCGGGTCCGACGCCCGCTCGTGGAGCCACGCGCGTCGCTCAAGCCGCGGCCAAGTGACTCCCGGCGTAGCGTCCGGCCAGGCCGCATACGCCTCGCTCAGCTCGGCGTCCAGACACTCCGAGGTGCTGAGCGAGTGGTAGTAGGTGCCGAGCTTGCAGTTCAGCCGCAACCGGCCTCGCTCGTCCCGGGTCATAGCACCGAGGTCGTAAGTGAGCTGGTTCCAGGTGTCCTGGTGTTCACGCCGGCCGGCGCGGACCTCGCGGAGCTGGCGGTCCCAGTCGTCCAGGTGGCGTTTGAACTCCTCCTCGCCGCGAGGGTCACACAGCTCCCAGTAGCGCCAGGTCCGTACGTCGGGAGTCGGCTTGGAGAGATCGAGCTGGCCAAGCGGCGCCTCAATGTCTCCCCACTCCTCCGTCGGCGCCAGCTCGGCCCAGACGGGCAAGGGTTTGGCGTCGTCACCGAACAACCGGACTACCGGGTACGCCGGGTACCTCTCGCGGAAGAGCTGGTAGACCCCGGGGCCATCGAGCGCCCGACCGTGCCACTCCTCAGGTGACCGCACCACCAGGGCGGGGCGCCGCTGGCTCCCGTTGGTCGGCAGCGCTTCGTAAGCCGACGCGATCTGCCGACGCAATGCCTCAGTCGGGGCGAGCGCGCAGTACCGTTGATGGGTCGCGCGGTCGGGTCGCTCCGTGGCCGCCTCGAACCGAGAGACCATCGACACGCTCCAGCCAAGTAGCCGGCCAAGCTCCTGCTGCGTCTCACCGCGCAGATCGCGGAGGTCACGGAGGGCTTGGGCGTACTGCTGCTCGGCTTCGCCGATCCCTTCTCGGAAGGCGGCGCGTCTACGACCCATTCCGCACTGCCATCCCTTCCACATCTCATTCGAGCTAGAGGTCTCCGAGGTTCAGGCTCTTAGCCTCGGCGGCAGCGCGCTCGCTGGCGGTCGCTGCGGCGTACCGGTCGAGCATATCGCGGCGTGCCCAGCCGGCCACGGCCATGAGGCCGCCCTCGCTGCCGCCGGCTGCCAGCCAGCGGTGCGCGGCGGTGTGCCGGAGCACGTGGGGGTGGAAGCCCCGGATGCCGGCGGCCTCGGCTCGCTGGCCGAGGGCGAAGTGCAGCGCGTCATAGCCGAAGCCCCTGCCGCGATCGCCGAGCCACAGCGGCGGGGTGTCGGCGAGGCGGTGCTGCCGGCGAAGCCGCAGGTAGCGGTCAAGCGCGCGGGCAGTCTGCGGGCCGAACGGCACGAGCCGCCCCTTGCCGCCCTTGCCGCGCCGGACGTGGAGCGTCCCGACGCGCAGGTCGACGTCCTCTGCCCGGAGGGCGATGGTCTCGCCAGCACGCAGCCCTGTCTCGGTGAGCAGCCGCACCAGGGCCTCGTCCCGGCGGTCACGCAGCTCTGGCCCGTGGCAGGCGGCGAGCAGGGCGCGGAGCTGCTGGGCCGAGAGCACCGGGACGACCTTGCTGTCGAGCTTCGGCGGCTTCAAGCCGCCCAGCGGGTCGGCGTCCAGCTCGCCCTCCTCGGTGAGCCACGCGGCAAAGCGGCGCAGAGCGAGCTGGCGGGCGCGGGCCGTGGCCGCCTCCCTGCCGTCGTTCAGCAGCTCGGCGACGAAGGCGGCGACGCTCGCCCGGTCGAGCGTCGCCGGCTGGCCCCGCCGGTCGCACCAGGAGAGGAAGGCGCGGACCCCGGTGGCGTACAACCGCACGGTGCCCTCGGCCTTGCGCTCGGCGCGCAGGTGGATAGTCCAGCTCTCCAGCAGCGCACGCAGGTCGAGATCAGCCATGCCGATATCTTGACTGAGAGCGCTGCGCTATGCCAGACCGTTCACAGGAATCTGCGTCGCCGCAGGTAGAGGCGTGATTCTGAGCGCCAGAGCCGGCTGGCCTACTCCAGGTAGTCGCGCAGCTTCTGGCTGCGCGACGGGTGGCGCAGCTTGGAGAGCGTCTTCGACTCGATCTGCCGGATGCGCTCCCTGGTGACGCCGAACTCGCGCCCGACCTCCTCGAGGGTGCGCGGGTGGCCGTCGGTCAGGCCGAAGCGGAGCTGGATGACCTTCTTCTCGCGCTCGCTGAGGGTGTGGAGGACCGAGTCGAGCTGCTCCTGCAGCAGGATGAAGCTGGCCGCGTCGACCGGGACGACCGCGTCGGAGTCCTCGATGAAGTCGCCGAGGTGGGAGTCCTCCTCCTCGCCGATGGGCGTCTCCAGGCTGACCGGCTCCTGGCTGACCTTGAGGATCTCGCGCACCTTCTCGGGCGAGAACTCCATCTCGCGGCCGATCTCCTCGGGCGTGGGCTCGCGGCCGAGGTCCTGCAGGAGCTGCCGCTGGATGCGGATCAGCTTGTTGATCGTCTCGACCATGTGCACCGGGATGCGGATGGTGCGCGCCTGGTCGGCGATCGCCCGGGTGATCGCCTGGCGGATCCACCAGGTCGCGTACGTCGAGAACTTGTAGCCCTTGGTGTAGTCGAACTTCTCGACCGCGCGGATGAGGCCGAGGTTGCCCTCCTGGATCAGGTCGAGGAAGAGCATGCCGCGGCCCACGTAGCGCTTGGCGATCGAGACCACCAGGCGGAGGTTGGCCTCGATCAGCTTCTTCTTGGCGAGCTGGCCGTGGCGCTCGACGCGCTGCAGCTCGCGCAGGCGCGTGGAGCCGAGCTTCTTGGCCTCGGCGGCGGCCTTGTCGAGCTCGGCGGTGGCTGCCTCGCCCTCCTCGATGGCCTTGGCGAGGATGACCTCCTGCTCCGCGGTCAGGAGCGGCACCTTGCCGATCTCCTTGAGGTACATGCGGACGGGGTCGTTGGTGGGAGCCTTGAGGGCCAGGTCGTCGTCGCGGGCCGAGCGCGCCTCGCGGGCGAACTCCTCGGCGTCCAGCTCGTCCACCATCTCGACGACTTCGATGTTCTCGTCGGCGAGCACCTGGTAGACGTTGTCGATCTGCTCTGCGGTCAGATCGACCGGAGCGAGCGCCTCGATCACCTCTTCAGTGGTGATGAAGCCGCGTTCCTTGCCCTTGACGACGAGATCCCGCACCTCGTCGAGCTGGGCTTCCTTGGCCATGGCCATAGAGTGTCCGTACCCCTCGTGTAGTCCGGACGACACAGGACGCCGGTGGCTGCCTGGTGCGCGCTCAGGGAGGGACTCCTCCCCTAGCCTCCGGGCCGCGGCTCCCGCAGGGCTCGCCGTCGGGCCTCGAGGGCGATGAGCTCTTCGAAACGTTGAGTGTACTCGTCCGGCTGCTCAACTGGGTTCATCCGCTGCAGGGTCGCCTTCAGCTCGTCGATCCCGCGGCTCGCCGGAAGACCTCCTCAGCGTACCCGCGCTCCTCCGCTCCGGCGAACGCCTCCACCGCCAGTCCCCGCAGGTAGCCGCGCTCCTTCTCGTTGGCGGCCTGCTCCAGCACCAGCTCCAAGGTAGCGCCGGGGCCGCCCGCCTTGGCCAGGGCGACGAACGAGGCGACCGTCGAGGGGGTGGTGAACCAGTCCTCGCCCCAGCGGCTGGCCACGTCGTCGGTCCACTCCGGGTGCTGCAGGGCGAGCTTCAGCGCCTCGCACTCGACCTTCATCTGCGGGCTGCGCGAGCGGGGCGCCACCCGGGCGGCCGCGGCGGCCGCGCGGGTGCCGGCCACCAGGGCGCGGTACTCCGGGCCGTCCTCGCGCAGCTCCAGCCGCAGCACGATCGAGCGCGCGTAGGCGCTGCGCTGCACCATGTCGGGCACGTTGCGCATCACCGGGATGAGCTCGTGCACCGCCCGGGTGCGGCCCTCCGGCCGGCGGTAGTCGAAGCCGGCCAGCTTCCAGTCGATCCACCATCGCAGCAGCGGCTGCGCGCCGGCGACCAGCTCGCGGAAGGCCTCGGCGCCGTGCCTGGCGACGTAGTCGGCCGGGTCGAGCCCGCCGGGCATCACCAGCACGTGGGCGGAGAGGGCGGCGTTGGGCTCGGAGATCAGCTCGGGCAGGCCGCGCTCGGCCGCCTTGGCGCCGGCCTCGTCGGCGTCGAAGGCGAGCACCACCCGGTCGGTGAAGCGGGCGAGCAGGCGGAAGTGCTCCGCCCGCAGGGCGGTGCCGCAGGCGGCGACCGCCTGGGTGATCCCGGCAAGGTGGCAGGCGAGCACGTCGGTGTAGCCCTCCACCACCAGCGCGAAGCCGGCCTGCACGATCGGGACCTTGGCCCAGTTGAGCGCGTACAGGGCGCGGCCCTTGTGCCACGCGGAGGTCTCGGCGGTGTTCACGTACTTGGGGACGTGGCGCTCGCCCTGGCCGTCGTCGAGCACGCGGCCGCCGAAGGCGACCGGGTCGCCGGCGACGTCGAAGATGGGGAACAGCACGCGGGCGTGGAAGGCGTCGCGCAGGCCGCGGCTGCCGGTCCTCGCCAGGCCGGCCTCGACCAGCTCCTCGGGGCGGAAGCCCTTGCCCCGCAGGTGCTCGGTGAGCGCGTCCCAGCGGTCGGCGGGCGCCCAGCCGAGCTGGAAGCGCTCGGCGACGGCGCGGTCGTAGCCGCGCGAGGAGAGGTAGGCGCGCGCCGCGCGGCCCTCGGGCGCGTCGACCAGCAGGCGGTGGTGGAAGGCGACCGCCTCGGCGTGGGCGGCGACCAGGCGGCTGCGGCGGCCGAGGCTGCCGCGCTCCCCGGCCGAGCGGCCCTCGTAGCGCAGCTCGATCCCGGCGCGCTGGGCGAGCCGCTCGACCGCCTCGATGAAGGAGAGCCCGTCCTGCTTCATCAGGAAGTCGAGCGCGTCGCCGTGGCCGTCGCAGCCGAAGCAGTGCCAGGCGCCGGTCTGCGAGTTGACCGTGAACGACGGGGTCTTCTCCTGGTGGAAGGGGCACAGCCCCTTCATGCGGGTACCGCCGGCGGGCCGCAGGGTGACGTACTCCCCGATCAGGGCGACGATGTCCGTCGCCTGGCGGACCTCCGCGATCGATTCCTCCCGGATGCGGCCGGCCACGGTCCTTCCCCCTATCCGTCCCACACGCCGGGCGCGGCAGGCATGATGCTTGGCTCCGCGCCGGAGCGCCACCGATCGAACGACCCGAGCCCGGTGGGTACGCCGCTGGGGGAAGGACCCGTTGCGGGCTCTCCGGCATTGTACGCACCCGTCTGCGGGCGGATGGGCGAAATGGCGGTCCGGCCGAGAAGCTCACGCGCCGACTCGGGCGCCGGACTGGCAGAAGCTCAGAATATCGAACACATGTTCGATCCGCCAGCCCCTTGTCCCCGCCGGCGCCGCTCAGGTGCCCGGCGAGGAGGCGACGTCCCAGGCGGCCAGGGCGTAGCGGTCGGTCATGCCGGCGATGGCGTCGACCGCCTGCTGCTCGACCGGGTCGGACGCCAGGCTGGCGCCCATCGGCATCGTCTCGGGATGCTCCAGGTAGTGGTGGTACAGGTCGATCAGCAGGCGCCTGGCCCGCTCGGTCTGCCGCTCGGCCTCCGGGCGCAGGTAGACGCGCTCGAACATGAACGCCCGCAGGGTCACCATCGCCTCGGCGCAGGCCTCGCCCTGGACCACCCTCGGCGCGCCGCGGGAGTGGCGGATCACGTCCTCGACCAGGACGCCGACCATGTCCGACGGGGTCTCGCCGAGCACCAGCCGCAGCGGCTCGGGCACCTCGGCGATGCCGCCGAGGACCTCGGCGCGCAGCGCGTCGCTGAGGTCGGCGGTGAGGTAGGCGATACGGTCGGCCAGGCGCGCGCACATCCCCTCGAGGGTGGAGGGCGGCTGGTGGCGCCAGGAGTGCCTGGCGATGCCGTCGAGCACCTCCGCGGTGAGGTTGCGCGGCTCCAGCAGGGTGAGCAGGCGGGCGCCCTGGGAAGCGTGGTCGAAGCCGCTGGGGGCCACCTCCTGCAGGGCGGCTTCGCCGCCGTGGCCGAAGCAGGCGTGGCCGAGGTCGTGCCCGGTGGCGATGGCGCTGGCGAGCGGCACGTTGAGGGCGAGCGCCTCGGCGATGGTGGCCGCGATGCGCGCGGTGTGCTGCATGTGGGTGGCGCGGGTGACGAAGTGGTCGCCGATGTAGGGGCCGCCCTCGCGGCCGGCGGCCGGTCCCTCGGAGAAGGCCGGGATGAACGACTGCGTCTTGCCGTGGGCGCGCATCATCGCCCGCGAGAAGATGATCCGGTCCAGGTCCCGCATCCAGCAGGTGCGCACCGGGTCCTCCGGCTCCGGCTGACCGCGCCCGGCCGACTCCGCCGCCCGCGCCGCCCACGGCGCCAGCGCGGCAGCCTCGGCCGCCTCCAGCTCGGCCCGGACCGTCCCCTGCTGGACCCAGTCCCGCGTCGCCCTCACCAACGCATCCTCCGCATGCTCGTCCACCGACGTCCCGATAGGGTCAAGTCTCCCCAAGCCGTGTGACAGCGACCCAGGTCCCGAACGCGCCGGCCTACTCCCCCCGCAGCCTCGAGTACAGGGCCATGTCGTGGAAGGCGCCGTCGCGGAACTGGGCGCGGCGCAGCACGCCCTCGCGGGTGAAGCCGGCCTTCTCCAGGGCGCGCTGCTCGGCCACGTTCTCCACGTCGGTGCCGGCCTCGACCCGCTCCACCCTGGTGTTGGCGAACAGGTACTCGGCCAGCAGCCGCTGCGCCTCGGCGCCGAGGCCGCGGTAGCGGTGCTCGGGCAGCAGGGTGATGCCGACGTTGTAGGCGACCGAGCCGCCGCCGGGGCCGTGCTTGACCGCGTGGTAGCTGACGTCACCGACCAGGGTCCCGTCGGCCAGCTCGACCAGCAGGTTGCCGCCCTCCTCGCCGAGCATGCCGTTCTCCTCGAAGCGGCGCCGCAGCCACCCGGGCGGCGGGTAGCCGAACCAGTTGAAGCGGCTCTGCACCTCCGGGCTCTCCCACCACCGCTCCAGCGTGTCGAGGTCCTCCCGTCGCACCGGCCGCAGCCGCAGCCGCGGCGCTTCGCTCCTCGAGTCCCCCGGACCCCCGGCGTCGCCGGGCCGGAGCGGGCCGGCCTCCGTGTCGACCACTACTTCGACGCCGAGCTGGCCTCGCCGAGGGCCGCCTGGCCGGCGGCCAGGCGCGCGGTCGGCACCCGGAACGGCGAGCAGGAGACGTAGTCGAGGCCGAGCTCGTGGCAGAAGCGCACCGAGTCGGGGTCGCCGCCGTGCTCGCCGCAGATGCCGAGGTGCAGGTCGGCGCGGGCGGCCCGCCCCTCCTCGCAGGCCATGCGCATGAGGCGGCCGACCCCGGGACGGTCGATGGTGACGAACGGGTTGGCCGGGACCAGCTTGCGCTCCTCGTACAGAGCCAGGAACTTGCCGATGTCGTCGCGGGAGAAGCCGAACGCGGTCTGGGTCAGGTCGTTGGTGCCGAAGGAGAAGAACTCGGCCACCTCGGCGATCTCCCCCGCCGTGACGGCAGCGCGCGGCAGCTCCACCATGGTGCCCCAGAGGATCTCCAGCTCCTGGCCGCGCTCGCGCAGCACCGCGGCGGCGGCCGGCTCCAGCTCCTCGCGGAGCTGGGACAGCTCCTCGCGGGTGGCCACCAGCGGGATCATGATCTCCACCCGCGGGTCGCCGCCGTCCGCCTCGACCTGGCAGGCGGCCTCGACGATGGCGCGCACCTGCATGGCGTAGAGCCCGGGCTTGACGATGCCGAGGCGCACCCCGCGCAGCCCCAGCATGGGGTTGTCCTCGTGCAGGTCGTTGACCTTGGCGAGCAGCTCCTCGGCCTCGCCGAGCGCCAGCGCCTCGCCCTCCACCCGGGCCTCGCGTGCGCCGGTCTCCCGCGCCACCGCCACCGCCACGGCCAGGTCAACCTGGTTGGGCAGGAACTCGTGCAGCGGCGGGTCGAGCAGCCGCACGGTCACCGGCTTGCCGTCCATCTCGCGGAAGATGCCGACGAAGTCGTCGCGTTGCAGCGGCAGCAGGGTCTCGTAGGCCGAGTGCTCGTCCTCCGGGGTGGTGGCGAAGATCATGGTGCGCACCGCGGCGACCCGCTCCTCGCCGAGGAACATGTGCTCGGTGCGGCACAGGCCGATGCCCTCGGCCCCACGAGCCACGGCATTGGCCGACTGGCTCGGGGTGTCGGCGTTGGCCCGCACGCGCAGCCGCCGCACCTCGTCGGCCCGCGCCATGAAGCGCTCGAAGGCCCGCCAGATCTTGTCCTTGCGGGCCTCGGCGTCACCCGCCCTGGCACGCTCGATCGGCGAGTCGGCCAGGTCGAGCTGGCCGGCGTAGACCTTGCCGGTGAAGCCGTCGATGGTCAGCCAGTCGCCCTCGGCGACGGTGCTCCCGCCGACGGTGAAGCGCTTGCCCTGGCGGTCGACGCGGATCGCGTCGGCGCCGCAGACGGCCGGGATGCCCTCGCCCCTGGCGACCACGGCGGCGTGCGAGTTGGTGCCGCCGGCCGAGGTCAGGATGCCCTGGGAGCGGATCATGCCGTGGTAGTCGTCCGGGGTGGTCTCGCGGCGCACCAGGATCACCGGCTCGCCGCGCTCGGCCCAGGCCTGGGCGTCGTCGGCGGTGAACACCGCCCTGCCGACCGCCGCCCCCGGCGAGGCGTTGAGGCCGGAGGCGATCGCCTCGCCCTCCGAGCCAGTCTCGATGACCTTCTTGAACAGCTCCTCCAGGCGGTTGGCGTCGAGCCGCAGCACGGCCGTGTCGAGGCCGACCAGGTCCTCGTCGAGCATGTCGAAGGCCATCACCCACTCGGCGAAGGCGGTGCGCTTGCCGACCCGCGTCTGCAGCAGCCAGAGCTTGCCCTGCTCGACGGTGAACTCGATGTCGCACATGTCCCGGTAGCGCCGCTCCAGGTTGCGCATGTGCTCCTGCAGCTCCCGCCACGCCTGCGGCTGCACCTCGGCCATCTGGTCCAGCGCCAGGGTGTTGCGGATGCCGGCGACCACGTCCTCGCCCTGCGCGTTGGGCAGGTAGTCGCCGTACGGCTGGGGGTCGCCGTTGGCCGGGTTGCGGGTGAACGCCACCCCGGTGCCTGAGTCGTCGCCCTTGTTGCCGAAGACCATCGACTGGACGTTCACGGCGGTCCCGAGCGAGTCGTCGATCTTGTTCTTGCGCCGGTAGTCGACCGCCCGCTTGTTGTCCCAGGAGCCGAAGACCGCCTGGATGCCGAGCTCGAGCTGCTCGCGCGGGTCCTGGGGGAACTCGCGGCCGGTGGCGTCGGCGATGATCCGCTTGAACTCGGCGACCAGGCGGCGCAGGTCGCCCTCGTCGAGGTCGACGTCGTTGCGCACGCCCCGCGCCTCCTTGGCGTGGTCGAGGGCGGCCTCGAAGTCGTCGCCGTCGACGCCCATCACCGTCTTGCCGAACATCTGCAGCAGGCGCCGGTAGGAGTCCCAGGCGAAGCGCTC
>WNGF01006600.1_pt1 | contig 16304 bp, 20 predicted proteins | sample 5400641 | NCBI WGS metagenome assembly WNGF01 (sample SAMN13153371, study PRJNA577476) | soil metagenome | isolation source: 80 cm soil or saprolite under grassland replicate 2 | place: USA:California | collected 2016-06-15
CGGACCTGAACACCCAGCACGCTCGAGCCCTGGCCCTCGGCGCGCGAGTGCTGCGCGACCGCTCCGACGACCCCGACGAGCCCCTGCGCGTCTACGCCGACCCCGCCGGACACCCGTTCTGCATCTTCGTGGCCGCGCCCTGAGCTGAGCGCTCTCGCACTCCGCTCGTAACGTTCCCGGGACGGGGGGCGGCGATACTGGCAGCGTGATCACGACCTGGGAGGAGCGGTGCCGCGCGAGGGGAGCACGGCGGTGACCAGGGCGCCTCGAACCACCCGCGCGGCGGTGGTGGCGTGGTCGCTGTGGGCGCTGGCGATGCTCGGCCTGGCGGCGCTCGCGTGGTTCGACCACCTGCTGCGCCGGGTGGGCAGGGCCGGCCTGGCCCCGCTGGGCACCAGCGACGCCGCGCCGTAGGTGGTGGCGGTCCTGAGCTCGGCGACCGTCGGGGCGGTGCTGGGCAGCCGGCGCCCCCGCCATCCCGTGGGCTGGCTGCTGCTCGCGCTTGGACTGTCGGTGGTGGCGTCGGGGGTGGCCACCGGGTACGCAAGCTACGCGCTGCTGGCCCGGCGGGGTGCGCTGCCGGCTGCGGTCTGGCCCGCCGCCTACACCGATTTCAGCGTCGTCCTCTGGGCGGCATGTCTGGGTTTCATCCTGCTGCTCACCCCGACCGGCTCGCCGCCCTCGCCGCGCTGGCGGTGGTGGGCCACCGTCACGGTGGCCGCCGCGGCGGTGGCGGTGGTGTCGACGACGCTCCTGCCCTTCGACGAGCCGTTCCGGGCGGTCGCCAACCCGCTGGCGGTCGATGCGCTGCCCGGCCCGCTCTCGGTCGCCAGCGTGCTGGGCTGGGTGGTCACCGGCCTTTCGGTCCCGGTCGGCGCAGCGTCGCTGGTGGTCCGCTTCCGCCGCGCCCGAGGGGTCGAGCGTTTGCAGCTCCAGTGGCTGGTGCTCGCCGCCGGCGTGACGGTGGTGGCGGCGCTGGTCCTGGTCGCGCTGCTGCCCACCGGGAACGAGGTGCTGCTGGGCTGGGCGTCCGCGGTCTGCGTGGCGCTCCTGCGCTACCGCCTCTACGACCTCGACCGCATCATCAGCCGCACGCTTCAACCGCCGCCGCTACGACGCCACCCAGACCATCGCCGCCTTCAGCGGCCGCCTCCGCGAGCAGGTCGACCTGGACACCCTGACCGCCGAGCTGCTGGCCGTCGTCGACCAGACCATGCAGCCCACCAGGGCGTCGCTGTGGCTGCGACCCTCGCCCGACTTCCGCGCCGCGGCGCGTCGGTGACCGTCCAGGGCGACCTCAACCGCGGGCGCTGGACGAGATCGGCGCCCGCCACGGCGCCCGGCGCTCGGGCCGCCGATCCGCGCCGCGCGATGAGCTCCGTTGGTATGTGAAGCTGGGTCCACCAGCAGCGCTGAAACGGAGGAATCGCGTGGCCGAGATCACCGACGAATTCATGCGGGAGATGCTCACCAAGTCCAGGCCGTACAGCCTGATGATCCTCAAGGTCGGGCCCAACTACCGGACGGACGCCGCCGAGGGGATCATCTGGGAGCACGGGCGGCGGAACTTCTCGCTGCGGGCGGACGGGCTGCTGTCGATCGTCTGCCCGGTCCCCGACGAGAGCGAGGTCTGCGGCGTCGGGATCTTCAACGCCGACCTCGACGAGACGCGCAAGCTCATGGACGGCGACCCGGGCGTCCAGGCGGGGGTCTTCGTCTACGAGGTGCACCCCTGCCGCAGCTTCCCCGGCGATGCGCTAGCTTGAGCCGTATGGAGGCGCAGACGAGTCCCACCACGAGCAGGCCGATGCTGCTCACCGTCGACGACGATCCCTCGGTGTCCCGCGCCGTCGCGCGTGACCTGCGGCGCCGCTACGGCCAGGACCACCAGGTCGTGCGCGCGAGCTCCGGCGCCGAGGCGCTGGAGGCGCTGCGGGAGATCAAGCTCCGCGGTGGCCGCGTCGCGGTCATGCTCGCCGACTACCGGATGCCCGAGATGAGCGGCATCGAGTTCCTCGAGGCCGCCATGGACCTGTTCCCCAGGGCGCGGCGGGCGGTGCTGACCGCCTACGCCGACACCGACGCGGCGATCGCGGCGATCAACCTCGTCGACGTCGACTACTACCTGCTCAAACCGTGGGAGCCCCCGGAGGAGAAGCTCTACCCGATCATCGACGCGATGCTGGAGGCCTACACCGGCCAGCCCGACGTCGAGATCGCCGAGACCAAGGTGATCGGGCACCGCTGGTCGGCGCCGTCGTTCGCGGCTCGCGACTTCCTGGCCCGCAACGCGGTGCCCTACCGCTGGCTCGCCGTCGACGAGCCGGAGGGCGGGCGGCTGCTGCAGGCCGCCGGCCTCGGCGCCGAGACGCTGCCGGTGGTGATCACCTCCGACGGCACCACCCTGGTCGCGCCGTCCACTTCCGAGCTGGCCAGCGCGGTCGGCCTCTCCACCACGCCGGCGACCGATTTCTACGACCTGGTGGTGGTCGGCGGCGGCCCCGCCGGCCTCGGCGCGGCCGTCTATGGCGCCTCGGAGGGCCTGCGCACCCTACTGGTCGAGCGGCAGGCCACCGGCGGCCAGGCCGGGCAGTCCTCGCGGATCGAGAACTACCTGGGCTTCCCGGACGGCGTCTCGGGAGCGCAGCTCACCGACCGGGCGCGCCGCCAGGCGGTCAAGTTCGGCGCCGAGATCCTCACCACCCGCGACGTCACCGGGCTCCAGGCCAGAGGCTCCGCGCGGGTCGTCTCGTTCGGCGACGGCACCGAGGTCGCCGCCCACGCGGTGATCATCGCCACCGGCGTCTCCTACCGGGACCTGGAGGCGCCCGGCGTGGCCGAGCTGTCGGGCCGCGGCGTCTACTACGGCTCGGCCGCCACCGAGGCCGCCGACTGCGCAGGGGCGGACGTGTTCATCGTCGGCGGCGCCAACTCCGCCGGCCAGGCCGCGTCGTTCTTCTCCAGGTACGCGAAATCCGTCACCCTGCTGGTGCGGGCGGACTCGCTGGAGCGTGGCATGTCGCACTACCTGATCGAGCAGTTGAACGCGCTGGACAACGTCTCGGTGCGCCTCTGCACGACGGTCGAGGAGGCCCACGGCGACGAGCACCTGGAATGCCTGAGCCTGCGGCACCTGCCATCCGGCGGGACCGACGAGGTCCAGGCCAACCACGTGTTCATCTTCATCGGCGCGGAGCCGCGCACCGACTGGCTGGCCGGCGTGCTGGAGCGCGACGATCGTGGCTTCGTGCTGACCGGGCCGGACCTGATGGTCGACGGTCAGCGGCCGCGCGGCTGGTCCGCCGACCGCGACCCGTGGCCGCTGGAGGCCAGCGTGCCCGGCGTGTTCGTGGCGGGCGACGTGCGGGCAGACTCTGTCAAGCGGGTCGCCTCCGCCGTGGGCGAGGGCGCCATGGCCGTGACCTTGGCACATCGCTATCTGGGGACACCATGACCATCACCGAGGGCACGCAGCGGCTGCCGGTGCAGTCGCTGCGGAGCCTGTTCCTGTTCGAGAAGCTCTCGGACGAGCAGCTCGAGTGGCTCGCCGAGCACGGCTGGGTCACCGAGCTGCCGGCCGACGCCACCGCCCTGGAGGAGGGCGAGCCTGCGGAGCTGTTCATCGTCCTGCTCAGCGGCACCATCACGATGAGCCGCAAGGTCGGCCAGGACGACGTGGAGACGGTGCGCACCGACCAGGTCGGCGTCTACGCCGGGGCCATGCAGGCCTACGTCGCCGACCCGAGCGGCCAGACCTACAACGCGACCGTCCGGGTGATCACCGACGCCCGCTTCTTCGTGCTGCGCGCCTCCGATTTCTCCTGGATGATGCACACCTGGTTCCCGATGGCGATCCACCTGCTGGAGGGCCTGTTCCTGGGCATGCGCACCTCCATGCACATCGTCGGGCAGCGCCAGCAGCTCCTGGCGCTGGGGGCGCTGTCGGCGGGGCTCACCCACGAGCTGAACAACCCCGCCGCCGCGGCGGTGCGGGCGACCTCGGCGCTGCGGGACAGGGTCACCGGCATGCGGCACAAGCTGGCGATGCTGGCGAAGGAGGAGCTGGACCCCGGGCTGCTCGAGCTGCTGGTCGACGTGCAGGAGGAGGCGGTCCAGGCAGTCGTGGAGGCGCCCAAGCTGACCGCGCTCGAGGAGTCCGAGCGGGAGGACGCCCTCAACGACTGGCTCGACGAGCACCAGGTCCCCAACGGCTGGGAGCTGGCGCCGATCTTCGTGGGTGCCGGCACCACGCCGGAGTTCCTGGACAAGGTCGCCGACGGGGCGCCGCAGGCGATGCTGGAGAGCGCGTTGCGCTGGCTGGCCTACACGCTGGAGACCGAGCTGCTGATGAACGAGATCACCGACTCGGTGAGCCGGATCTCGTCGCTGGTGGCCGCGGCCAAGCAGTACTCGAACATGGACCGGGCGCCGCATGAGCGCGTCGACATCCATGCCGGGCTCAAGAGCACGCTGATGATGCTCGCCAGCAAGCTCGAAGGGATCCAGGTGGTCAAGGAATTCGACCACTCGCTGCCGAAGGTCCCCGTGTACGCCGGCGAGCTGAACCAGGTGTGGACCAACCTGATCGACAACGCGGTCCAGGCCATGAACGGCCACGGGACGCTCACGCTCCGCACGTCCATGGACGGCGACCGGGTGCGGGTCGAGATCGGCGACACCGGCCCGGGCGTGCCCTCCAAGCTGCGCCAGCGCATCTTCGAGCCGTTCTTCACCACCAAGCCGGTCGGCCAGGGCACCGGCCTGGGCCTGGACATCTCCTACCGGATCGTGGTCGGCCGGCACGGCGGCGACCTGAGCGTCGAGTCGCGCCCCGGCGACACCCGCTTCATCGTCCGGCTGCCCCTGACCGAGCACAGCCAGGCCTGACGCCCATGCCCGCCAGGGCTCGGGTAGGGTTGGCCTGCCGACGACGAAGGGGAACACGCCGATGGAGATCGCCAACGGACACGACGGTGCGTACGAGCAGGGCGACGACCGCAGGTTCAGCGGGCGGGTGTGGCTGAGCCCTGGTCTGGCGGGGCCGGAGGGCACCGGGATGGCGGTGGTGCACTTCTCGGCGGGTGCCAGGACCAACTGGCACCGGCACCCGGGCGGGCAGCTCCTGTTCGGCGTGAGCGGCCGCGGGCGGGTCCGCTCGCGGGGCGGCCAGGGCCACGTACTGCTCCCAGGCGACCGGGTCTACATCCCACCGGACGAGTGGCACTACCACGGCGGCGGGCCGGACAGCCCGATGGCGCACGTGGCGGTGAGCATGGGCGGCCCCGCCGAGTGGGCCGACCCCGTCACCGACCAGGAGTACGACGAGGGCTTCTAGCGTTGCCGCCGGGCGGCGCGGACGCGAGAATGTCAGGTACGGACAAACCAGGCGGCAAGGGGGCTCCGTGACCACCAGACGACTACCGCGCCCAGCGGAACTGCGCGAGCTGCTGAAGCCCCGCCGGCTGCCGCTGAACCCGATCGAGCGCGGGCTGGCCAAGTCGAACACCATCTGGGACCTGCGCGCGGTCGCCAAGCGGCGCACCCCGCGGGCGGTGTTCGACTACACCGACGGCGCCGCCGAGGAGGAGCTGAGCCTGCGGCGCGCCCGTGAGGCGTACGCCGGCGTCGAGTTCCACCCGGGCGTGCTCCGCGACGTGGCCACCGTGGACCTCGGCGTCGAGGTGCTCGGCTGCCGCAGCGAGCTGCCGTTCCTGTTCTCGCCCACCGGTTTCACCCGGATGATGCACCACGAAGGCGAGCGCGCCGTCGTCCGTGTCGCCGAGCGCGCCGGCATCCCCTATTCGCTGTCCACCATGGGCACGACCTCCATCGAGGACGTCGCCGCGGCCGCGCCCCAGGCGCGCAAGTGGTTCCAGCTCTACGTGTGGAAGGACCGCGGCGCCGGCGAGGACCTGGTGCTGCGCGCCAAGGAGCAGGGCTACGAGGCCGTCATCCTCACCGTCGACACGCCGGTGGCCGGCGCGCGGCTCCGGGACGTGCGCAACGGGCTGACCATCCCGCCGTCGCTGACCCTGCGGACCTTCGTCAACGGCGCGATGCACCCGTCGTGGTGGTTCAACCTGCTCACCACCGAGCCGCTGAGCTTCGCGTCGCTGACCTACTGGGACGGCACCGTCGCCGAGCTGCTCGACGAGATCTTCGACCCGACCCTGTCGCTGGAGCACCTGGACTGGCTGCGCGAGCTGTGGACCGGGCCGCTGATCATCAAGGGCGTGCTGAGCGCCGAGGACGCCAGGACGGTCGTGGAGCACGGCGCCGACGGGGTGATCGTGTCCCACCACGGCGGCCGCCAGCTCGAGCGGGCGGTGCCGCCGCTGGCCGTCCTGCCGGAGGTGGTCGACGCCATCGGCGACCGCGCCGAGGTCTACGTGGACACCGGGATCACCAACGGCGGTGACGTCGTCGCCGCCATGGCGCACGGCGCCACCGCGACCATGATCGGGCGCGCCTACCTGTACGGCCTCATGGCCGGCGGCGAGCCCGGCGTCCAACGCGCGGTAGACATCCTGACCGCCCAGGTGAAGCGGACCATGCGCCTGCTCGGCGTCCGGTCCTTCGCGGAGCTGAAGCCGGAGCACGCCAGGCTCCCGGCCGGCCTGCGCCGCTGACGGCTCAGGGAACCGCGCGCTCGCCGGCTCGCGCCCGATCCCGCAGGATCCGTAGTGAGGGATCAAGAATCGGCCGGAGCGGTGACCAGCCCTGCCTGGATGGCCGCCTGCTGCAGCCGTTTGTCCCAGCTCACGAAGACCGAGTCAGCGTCCATCGCGGCCAGCGCCGTGGCGAGATGGATCGCGTCCGCGGCACGCAGGTCGTAATCGGCGGCAAGCTCCGCGGCACGCTCCACCAGGTGGTCCGCGACGCTGACGGCGGTGCAGCGCGCAAAGCAGGCGCGGAACACCCCGACCGCCGCCGCGTAGTTCGCGTCGGTCAGCCGCCGCCCGCGACGAGCGGCTGTCAGCGCCGCCAAGGCCTCGGGCCAGGCCAAGCGCGACACGACGATCTCGCTCGCCTGCTCCCACAGCAGTCTTGCCTGGTCGGCACCGGCTTCGGCGATGACCAGCTTGATCAGCGCCGAGGTGTCGAAGTAGGCGATCACCGCTCGATCAGGTCGCTGACGCTGCCGTCGCTTGGGACCGGAGTCCAGTCGACGTCGCCCTTTGGCTGGCGGGGCGGGGTCGCCAGACCCGCCTCGATGAGCCGATCCACCGGTCGCTCGTGCTGCAGTGCCACCAAGCGTGCGATGGCGTGGCCGTGGTCGGTGATGATCACGTCCTCGCCGCGCCGGGCGGCCTCGACGTACCGCTTGATTTGCTCCCGCAGTTCCCGAATGCCAACCCGCATGCCAGACTCCTTTGGTACACAATTGGCCGCGCAAAGTGTACCGTATGGCGCTCGCGTCCAGGTGCAGCTGAAAGGGGGATCTCCAGCACCACCGGGCCCGGACGGCCGGAGGTGGCGATGCGGATGCAGGAGCGCAGGATCTCGGGGAGGTTGGTGGGTTTGAGGAGGCACCAATCTGCCACGCCTTGTCCAGGGCGCACGATCGCCGGCGGCTCCGTAAGATCGCATCGCACACGTCATGGTGCAGCGGAGCTACAGAGGAGGCGAGGTAGTGGACCAGCGGCCGGCCCCAGCCGAGATCGACACGAGCGTTCCCAACGGCGCGCGCATCTACGACTACATGCTCGGCGGCAAGGACCACTTCCAAGCCGACGAGGCGGCCGCCGAACAGATGATCGCGGCGAACCCGGCCGCGCCTCGCACCGCGCGGGCCAACCGGGCGTTCCTCGGCCGGGCCGTGCGGTTCCTCGCCGAGGACGCCGGCATCCGCCAGTTCCTGGACCTCGGGACCGGGCTGCCCACGCAGCAGAACGTCCACGAGGTCGCCCAGGCCGCCGCGCCGGACGCCCGGGTCGTCTACGTCGACTACGACCCGGTGGTGGTCATGCACGCCCGGGCGCTGCTGGCGACCACCGACAAGGTGACCGTCGTCCAGGGCGACCTGCGCCGGCCGGACGAGATCCTGGCCCATCCCGCCACGCGCAAGCTGATCGACTTCGAGCAGCCGATGGCCGTCCTGCTGGTCGCCATCCTGCACTTCGTCCCCGACGAGGAGGACCCGGCCGGGATCGTGGCGCGGCTGCGGGACGCGATGGCGCCCGGCAGCTACCTGGTCGTCTCCCACACCGCCAACGAGTCACCCGACGAGGTCATGGCCGCTGCCCAGCAAGGCTTCCGCCTCGCCGGCGCCCCCCTCACCCCGCGCACCCGCGCCGAGATCAGCCGCCTGCTCGAAGGCTTCGACCTGGTCGACCCCGGCCTGGTCGAGGTCTCCCAGTGGCGCCCTGACGCCCCCGAAGCCCCCACCCCCTCCGGGTCCCCCTGGACCATCGTCGGAGCCGTCGCCCGGAAGCCATAGCGACACGCGCGCTAGGTGCCGCGGCCGGCTCCGCGCATCTGCTCGAGCATCCGCTGATCCTGTGGGACCCGCTGCTGGAGCAGCGCCAGCAGCTCCCGCTCCGCCTGCAGGAACTTCTCGAAGGCTTCGACGGCGGGCGGAGAGGCCATGACCCGTGGGTCGTGCCTGCCCATGGGCAGGTCCCGGTAGCCGGCCATCTCTTCCCCGAGCACCAGCAACCGCGCGCCGATCTCCCGGTGCTCCTGCGCCAGCCGCTGATACGCCCGCCGCTCCAGCCCGGTGTCCTCGTCCCCCGGGTCGAGCGCCGCCATGTGGATCTCCAGCACCCCGCTTGTCGAGCCGACCAGCTCGCCGAGCTTCGTACGGAGTGGGGAATTCTGCGCCAATCCCTGCCCACAGGTCGGTTGATCCGCCATGTCACGCTCCTTTGGCGCCTGGGGAGTCAGCCCGGTCCAGAATACGGAGCCGCCGCCGCGCCGCGGCGAGGTCCCGACGTCCCGGCACCGACGCCCGGGCATGAGAGGATGTCGCCATGTCCTTCATCGAGGTCGGTGAGCTCGAGGTCCGGGAGCCGCAGCCGGGGTGGCGGGGGCTTCTTCCACTCCGACCACATGACCTTCGCGTACTACGAGATCGAGGCGGGTTCCGAGGTGCACCTCCACCACCATCCCCAGGAGGAGGTGTGGCACGTCGTCGAGGGCGAGCTGGAGCTTCCGGGCGACCGCGAGCAGCCCGGCCGCCGGCGGATGGCCGCGTCGGGCGGGTTCACGGCAGCAGCTCGAACGCGGCGGTGTGACGGGGGCGGACGATGCTGAAGTGGCGGCGGTCGACGGTGGCTACCTGCTGGATGCCGAAGCGCTCGGCGGTGGCGATCACCGAGGCGTCCACGGTACCCAGCGGCAGGTCGCGGTAGCGGCCCACTAGCTCCGCGATGCGCAGCCAGTCGGACGGGTCCACCGGCTCCACCGCGAACGCGCCCGCCGCCAGATCGCCGAGGAACCGGATCTCCGCCTCGACACCGAGCCGGGCGGCCAGGAGGTAGACGACCTCGGTGATCACTAGGGCCGGCACCACCAGTGGGCCGGGGTGCGACTCCAGCAACGCCAAGCTCGCGCGGTGGTGACGGTCGTCAGCGTCGACGTAGGCGTAGAGCGGGCCGGCGTCGACGACGATGGCTATCGGGCCGCCTCCGCGCGGAGGATCTCTTCGATCCGCTCGGAGATGTCGGAACGACCGCTGCGACCGGCACCGGCGGCCATTAGCCGACGGCGCCCACCAAGGTGCGCCTCGATCGCCTCACGGGTGAACTCGGCAATGGTGACCTTGCGCCGCGCCGCCTCATGACGAAGGCGGGCGTCGAGGTCGTCAGGGAGCTTCACTGTCGTCCGCTTCATGGTATGCCAGCATACCACGAGTTCCGGCCGATGCGGGCAGCCGTCAGCGGCCGCTGGGGGAGGAGGTCCAGGGGGCCCAGGGGGGGTGGCCGCTGTCGTGGAGGGACTCGAGGTTCTGCAGGTCCTTCAGGGTGTCCAGGGCGGTCCAGAAGCCCTCGTAGCGGTAGGTGATCAGCTCGCGGGCGGCCATCAGGCGCTGGAACGGCTCCTTCACCAGGTCCTCGCCCTCGCGGAGGTAGTCGAAAATCTCGCGCCGGAAGAAGAAGTAGCCACCGTTCACCCACAGGTCGGCGCCCTTGACGTCGGTGATCCCCGTGACCATGCCGTCGGGTTGGTACGACACCGCATGGAAGGAGTAGTGGGGGCGGACGGACAGGAACGCCGCGACCTTGCCCTTGCGCCTGAAGTCCTCGAGCAGCTCAGCCAGCGGCGCGTCGGTCAGGCTGTCGGCGTAGTTGGCGCAGAAGACGTCCTCGTCCCGCAGGTGGTGGCGGACCGCCATGAGCCGCTGGCCGATGTTGGCGTGCAGGCCGGTGTCGGCGAAGGTGATGTGCCAGTCCTGGATGTCGCTGGAGAGCAACTGGATCCCGCGGCCGCCCTCGGAGAGGACGAAGTCGTTGGACAGCGCCTCGTTGTAGGCGAGGAAGTAGCTCTTCACCAGGTCGCCCCGGTAGCCCAGGCACAGCAGGAAGTCGCTCTGGCCGTGGTGCGCGTAGTAGCGCATCACGTGCCAGAGGATCGGCCGGTAGCCGATGATGGCCATCGGCTTGGGAATGGTCTCGCTGTGCCGCGGCAGCCGTAGGCCCTGCCCACCGCAGAAGAGCACCACCTTCATCGAGCACTCCCCCCTCCGGGACGCGGTCAACGCTACGTCAGTCTACGTACCCGAAACTCGTCGTGAGGGATGACGGGTACTCCCCCCGTACCCGCTAGGCTCGCCTTGAACGCCGGTCACGTATCCGCGGTGCGCGCCGTCGCCGCCTCCCGCCACCGCAGGTAATCGAGGCGCGGCACCGATACATAACCGGCGTTCAAGCGTTGAAGCAGTCCGGATCCGCCGGTCACGGGCCAGACCCGGGGGGGATCGCGACGGGCACATTCGTGTTGCCGGAGCGCCCCGACGCAGCCGCCGCCTCGCGGGCGCCCCACTGCCGCTTCTGTGGGTCGGCGCTCTCGCACCTGGTGGTCGACCTCGGCATGTCGCCACCGTGCGAGCGCTACCTGCGCGCCGACCAGCTCGACGAGATGGAGCCGTTCTACCCGCTGCGCGTGCACGTCTGCGAACGCTGCCTGCTGGTCCAGCTCCAGGAGTACGTCAGCCCGGAGGAGATCTTCACCGAGTACGCCTACTTCTCGTCCTACTCGTCCTCCTGGGTCGACCACGCCCGCCGCTACTGCGAGCAGGTGGTCGAGCGGTTCGGCCTCGGGCCGGAGCGCCTGGTGGTCGAGCTGGCCAGCAACGACGGGTACCTGCTCGGGCAGATGGTGCGGCGCGGCATCCCCGTGCTCGGCGTCGAGCCGGCGCGCAACGTCGCCGAGGCGGCGACCGCCCAGGGCGTGCCGACCATCACCGAGTTCTTCGGGGTCGAGCTGGCCAGGCGGCTGGTGGCCGAGGGCCGGCGCGCCGACCTGCTGGTCGCCAACAACGTGCTCGCCCAGGTCCCCGACCTCAACGACTTCGTGGCCGGGATGCGGCTCCTGCTCGCGCCCGGCGGGGTCGCCACGGTGGAGTTCCCGCATCTGGCGCGGCTGTTCGAGGGCAACCAGTTCGACACCATCTACCACGAGCACTTCTCGTACTTCTCGCTGCTGGTCGCCGAGCGCGTCTTCGCCGCCCACGGCCTGGTCGTCTTCGACGTGGAGGAACTGCCCACCCACGGGGGGTCGCTGCGGCTGTACCTGCGGCACCAGGGCGACGCCTCCAAGCCGGTGCGGCCGTCGGTGGCCGCCGTGGCGGCCCGCGAGGCCGAGGAGGGCTTCGACCGGCTGGAGCACTACCTGTCGTTCGGGCCGCGGGTCGAGGCCACCAAGCGCAAGCTGCTCAGCTTCCTGATCCAGGCCAGGGACCGTGGCCGGCGCACAGCCGGCTACGGCGCGCCCGGCAAGGGCAACACCCTGCTGAACTACTGCGGCATCCGCTCGGACCTGCTCGATTACACGGTCGACCGCAATCCCTACAAGCAGGGGCGCTACCTGCCGGGCACGCACGTGCCCATCCGCGACCCGTCGCTGATCGCCAGGACCCGGCCCGACTACGTCCTCGTCCTACCGTGGAACCTGCGGGACGAGATCATGACCCAGCTCGCCGAGGTGCGCTCCTGGGGAGGACGCTTCGTGGTCCCGATCCCAGAGGTCGCGGTGCTGTGAAGACCGTGCTGTTCTGTGGTGGGCTGGGCTTGCGGCTGCGCGAGCACGGCGACTCGGTGCCCAAGCCGATGATCCCGATCGGCTACCGGCCGATCCTGTGGCACATCATGAAGTACTACGCCTACTACGGTCACAAGGACTTCGTGCTCTGCCTCGGCTACAAGGCCGACGTGGTCAAGCAGTACTTCCTGCACTACGACGAGGCCGTCTCCAACGACTTCGTGCTGCGCAACGGCGGCCGTGACGTCGAGCTGCTGTCCAGCGACATCGACGACTGGCGCATCACCTTCGCCGACACCGGCCTGCACGCCGGCATCGGCCAGCGGCTGCGGGCGGCGCGCAAGTACCTCGAAGGCGAGGAGGTCTTCCTCGCCAGCTACGGCGATTGCCTGACCGACGCCCCGCTGGACGAGCTGGTCGCCGACTTCCGCAGGCGCGACACCGTCGCCTCGTTCGTGAGCGTCCAGCCGGACTACCCGTTCTCGCTGGTGGACCAGCGGGAGGACGGCCTGGTCACCGGGATGAGCGACGTCTGTGGCGCCGGGCTGTGGGTCAACGGCGGCTACTTCATCTTCCGGCGGGAGATCTTCGACCACCTCGAAGAGGGCGAGGAGCTGGTGGTCGAGCCGTTCCAGCGGCTGATCAAGGAGAGCAAGCTGATCACCTATCCCCACGCCGGCTTCTGGGCCCCGATGGACACGCTCGTCGACCACCAGACGCTGGAGCGGCTCGCCAGCGACCCGCGGCCGCCGTGGGCGGTGTGGCAGCGCGACGAACTGGGCGTACCGGTCGGCGGCCGGTTCGGGTAGGGACGCCGGGGTGCTTCCGATGGTCCTCGGCTCGGTGGCTGGCGCTGTCCGGAGGCTGCTGGTGCTCGGCGCGCATCCCGACGACATCGAGATCGGCTGCGGCGGCACCCTCCTCCGGCTGGTCCCGGAGCTCGCGCCGCTGGAGGTCCGCTGGCTGGTCCTGAGCGGCGAGGGCGAGCGCGCCCAGGAGGCGGTGGACAGCGCGGAGGCGTTCCTCGGCCGCGGCCACGACAGCCAGGTCGAGGTGAGGTCCTTCCGGGACGGCTTCTTCCCCTGGGAGGGCGCCGCGATCAAGGAGGCCTTCGAGGAGCTCAAGGGCGGCTTCGCGCCGGACCTGATCCTGGCCCCGCGCCGCCACGACGCGCACCAGGACCACCGCCTGGTCGCCGAGCTGACCTGGAACACCTTCCGCGACCACCTGATCCTCGAGTACGAGATCCCCAAGTACGAGGGCGACCTCGGCGCTCCCGTGCTGTTCGTCCCCCTGGACGAGGCCACCGCCGCGCGGAAGGTCGAGCTGCTGCTCGCGGACTTCCCGAGCCAGCTCCACCGCCAGTGGTTCCGCGCAGACACATTCTGGTCGGTGATGCGGCTGCGTGGGCTGGAGTCGAACTCACCGACCGGGTATGCGGAAGGCTTCGATGTGCGGAAGGTGGTGCTGCCGAGTGGCACGGCCCTTGCTGTCGATCACGATGCCGACCCGCAACCGCGCTGAGCTGCTGGAGGGCGCGCTCGGCTCGGTCCTGGAGGCGATGGCGCCGGTCGCCTCCCAGGTGGAGGTGACCGTGTCGGACGGCTCGGACGGCGACGCCAGCGGCCGGGTGGTCCGCCGGCTGCTGGCGGGGTGGCCGGGCGGGTTCCGGTACGTCTGGAACCGGCCGGCGCTGGAGCTGACCCGGAACATGAACCGCTCGGTGGAGCTCGCCGGCGGCGAGTGGGTCCAGCAGCTCGACGACGACGACCGGATGCTGCCGGGCGCGGGCGCGGCCATGATCGAGGCGATCGGCGCCGCCCCCGCGGGCGAGGCGGTGCTGGTGTTCGGGGCCGAGATCGTCGACCAGCACGGTGTCCGCAAGCGGTCGCAGCGCTTCGGCCGGGAGCGGTACCTGGAGCCCGGGGAGGCGCTGCGTCGGCTGCTGCGCAACTCGTCGTTCGTGCGGGAGCCGATGGTGGTGGTGCGCCGCACCGCGCTGGAGCGGGAGGGCCTGTTCGACACCACGGTGGGCGGTCCCTGCGACACCGACATGTGGGTGCGGCTGTTCTCGCGCTACGGGATCCGCTGCCTGCCGCGATCGACCTGCGCCTACACCATCCACGAGGGCGCGGCGACCACCGGGATGTGGAACCCCGGCACCATCCGCGACCTCGGCGAGATCTTCGACCGCGCGGTGGCGCAGCGGGTCGTGCCGGAGCGCACCATCCGGCGCTGGCAGGCCGACTTCCTCCACCAGTTCATCCTCGCCGGCGCCTATCGCAGGCTCCGGCGGCGCCGGCGCGCGGAGGCCAGGGAGGTCCTGCGGCTGCTCGACCTCCCGGAGGTCCGGCGCCTCGGCGTCTGGACGAAATGGCTCCCGGTGCGTGCCGCGTTCAGCGTCGCCACCGTCGGGGCGCGCGCCCCGGCACGACCGCGCCCCGGCACGACCCTTGGAGCATGATGCGCGCCACCACCGACGTCCCAGTGCTGTTGATGTCGTTCAACCGTCCGGAGAAGACCCGGCGGATGTTCGAGGCTGTGCGGGGCGCGGCGCCGCGGCGGCTGTTCATCGCCGCCGACGGGCCGCGCCCCGGCTACCCGGACGACCTGGACCGCTGCGCACGCACCCGCGGGGTCTTCGACGGCATCGACTGGCCCTGCGAGGTTCGCACCCGGTTCCAGGACCGCAACCTCGGCTGCAAGCTCGGCGTCGGCACGGCGATCGATTGGTTCATGTCCGAGGTGGACGCCGGCATCATCGTGGAGGACGACTGCGTGCCGACGCTGGACTTCTTCCGGTTCTGCGCCGAGCTGCTCGAGCGCTACCGCGACGCCCCCGAGGTGATGATGATCGGCGGGCACAACCCGCTCGATGCCTGGGACGGCGGGGATGCCAGCTACGTGTTCAGCCGCACGTCGCCGATCTGGGGTTGGGCGACGTGGCGCCGCGCGTGGGCGCACTACGACCCGGCGATGGCCAGATGGGCGGACCCGCGGGGCCAACATCGGGTTCGACGACGAGGCGACCCATACAAAGCTGCGGTGGTCCAAAGAGGCCAACGTGCCGACGCACCCGCTGGCGTTCCCGCTGGCTCACCCGTCCTCGACCGCGCCGGACGGCGACTTCGAGCGGGCGCTGTTCCGGCACCGCTTCCCGCTGTCGCGGCGGATCGTCACCGCGCTCCCCCCGCGTGCCCAGGAGCGGGTCCGCGCGACGCTGTACCGCCTGACCGGCGCCGCGGCACGTGGGGGCGCGTGACCCGGTCCCTCATCGGCGGGCCCTTTCCTGTAGCACCTCCGGATCTTGCAGCCGCTCCAGCCAGATCTCCCGCCAGTACGGGTAGATGCCCCGGGGGCACAGGCGGTGGTAATCGGCGGTGCAGACGACCCCCTCCAGGACGATGCAGGGGTTCTTGAGATGCAGCATGCGGCCCGACTGCTCGTCGATGAGCCGCTCCACCCGCCGCAGCACCCGCGCCTGCCGGCCGCAGTACTTCAGCATCTCGGCGTCGAAGGTCATGCCCCGGTTCCTGTTCCCGGTGTCGAGCGTGGAGACGATGGCCTGCTTGCTCTTGACCCGGACCAGGTCCCCGGGCTGGAGGTCGAGCGTCGCATGCGGGGTCTTGGCGAGCTTCCCCTCGATGAAGGGGAACCGGAGGCCGCCCTTGATCCGCAGCGGCCGTGGCAGGAAGCGCCGGCTCCAGTCCTGGAACTCGTTGAACGCCCCGGCACAGACGCTGCGGATCGCGGCGGCGGCGGTGGCGTTGCCGGAACGCACGTCGGCCAGGTACTGCCTGGCGTCCCAGGCCGGGAGCCGGTCGGGGGCGGCCCGGAGCAGCTCGGTCGCCTGGCAGGAGAACCGCTCCTCGCCGTGGGCGCTACCTCTGCGGGCGGCGTCGGCCAGGGTCGCGACCGTGGCGGCCGCTTGCGCCGGCCCCGCCGGTGCCGCGGCTGGTGCGGCGCGGTCGGCCGCCGCGTCCACCCGCTTGAGCCATGCCTCCTTCCAGTAGGTGAGGCAGCCGGCCTGGCAGCCGCCGTGCGCCTGGCCGTCGCAGCGCACCCCCTCGAGGTGGACCGCGTTGCGCATGCGGTACATCCCG
>WNGF01006509.1_pt1 | contig 16302 bp, 15 predicted proteins | sample 5400641 | NCBI WGS metagenome assembly WNGF01 (sample SAMN13153371, study PRJNA577476) | soil metagenome | isolation source: 80 cm soil or saprolite under grassland replicate 2 | place: USA:California | collected 2016-06-15
GCCAGTATCGCACGCTACTTATCGGCACTGGACACAGCCGATCGGCAAGAGGGCGAGGTTGCCGAAGCCAAATCGATTCGGCTAAAGGACAAGCTCGCCCGCCTTAAGTAACAGATGCAGCACCTGCGAGAGATGGAGATCGCCGTTCAGGTCGCGCCAGATCGGCAGATCTCGCTGACCGATCCAGATGCTCGCGCAATGGCGACCAGCGGCAAAGGCACCGGCATCGTCGGCTACAATGTGCAGACCGCCGTCGACGCCGAGCACCACCTAATCGTGGCCCACGAGGTGACCAACCAGGGGCACGACCGCAGCCAGCTCGCGCCCATGGCGCTCAAGGCGCAGGAAGCGACGGGGAACAAGGAGATCACGGTCCTGGCCGACCGCGGCTACTTCAGCGGCGACCAGGTTCTGTCGTGCGAAGGCACGGGCGTCGCGCCGATCGTGCCCAAGACCCTGACGTCGAGCGGGACCAAACGCGGCTTCTTCACCCGGCAGGACTTCATCTACGACGCCGAGCGCGACCACTACACCTGTCCGGCGGGCGCAAAACTCACCAAAATCCATCGCCGCGCGGATCACACGGAAGACTTCGACCGCTACCGCCACCTGAGCGCCTGCGTCACCTGTCCGCTCAGACCCCGGTGCACCCCGACCCCGCGGCGGATCATCAAACGCTGGGAGAATGAGGACGTGCTCGACAGGATGCAGCTCGGCTCGACCGCATGCCCGAGGCCATGGGCGTGCGACGACAGACCGTCGAGCATCCATTCGGACCCCTCAAGGCCTGGATGGGCGCCACCCACTTCCTGACCAGGACGCTCGACAAGGTCCGAACCGAGATGAGCCTCCACGTTCTGGCCTACAACATAAAGCGGGTGATCGCGATCATAGGTGTGGAACCGCTGATGGCGGCGATCAGAACCTGATCGCCTCGCGCAAACCGCGCGTGCCGATCGATCAACGGGCGCCTCGACCGTCATCGCCGAGAAACACAGCGCGCCGTACACCTCCTATCGCGCGTTTTTCCACGGCCTCCACCCGATTCAACAGTTCGCCCGGCAACCCTGAGCACCCGGTTTGCGCCCGATTCTGGACCTTCGGCCGTTCGGCGGGTCACGGTTTCACCAGCCGGCGCGGTGGGCGCTCGCGACGACATTATTGTGGCGGCGGTGGCAATCTTCGTGGGCGCCTGAAAAGCCGGGCTCAATGCAAACTGCGGCGCAATCGACTGGGCGATGGCTCCGGCAAGTTTTAGTCTGCAACGGCTGGCGCATGGAAGACACCTAGCTCGACAAATAATCACGCCGCCGCGCTAGCCGGCGTTTCAACAGCGATCGGCCGGCCGGTCAGATCGGCCGACAATGGACCGGGAGGTAAGCGACATGAGGCGAGGTCAAAGCCTTCGCGCCGGCGCAGCCGGGCTGCTGATCGCGATATCGATCGGTGCGACCGCACTGGCGCAAAAGCCGGGCGGCACGTTGCGCGTGCACGCTCTCGATTCGCCGCCGAGCCTGTCGATGCACGAGGAAGTCGATGCCCAGCCGGCGCGCATGACAATGCCGATGTTCAACAACCTAGTCATGTTCGACCAGCACACCAAGCAGAACAGTATGGCCTCGATCGTGCCCGATCTGGCGACCGGGTGGAGCTGGAACGAGGACGGCACCGCGCTGACCTTCCCGCTGCGCCAGGGCGTTAAATGGCATGACGGCAAACCGTTCACCGCGAAGGACGTCAAATGCACCTGGGATCTGCTGACCGGCAAGGCGGCCGACAAGCTGCGTCTCGATCCGCGCAAATCGTGGTACCGCAACCTTACGGAGGTGACCACCAACGGCGACCATGAGGTCACTTTTCATTTGGCGCGGCCCCAGCCGGCATTCGTCGCGCTGCTCGCTTCCGGCTATTCGGTGGTCTATCCCTGCCACGTCGCGCCGAGCGAGATGCGCCAGCATCCGATCGGCTGTCGATCCCGCTGTTGAAACAGACGCGAACCCAGGCGCCCGACACGGTCTGCGAGGTCACGCCGGGCGGGATCAGCCGCAACCTGATCATCAACCGCGATGCGCCGCCCTTCGACAACCCGGAGATGCGGCGGGCGATGGCGCTGAGCCTCGATCGGCGGGCGTTCATCGACATCATCAGCGAAGGCCAGGGCGATATCGGCGGCGCGATGCAGCCGTTGCCGGAAGGAGTTTGGGGGATGCCGCTGGAGGTCCTGAAGACCCTGCCGGGGTACGATCCCGATGTGCAGAAGAACCGCGCCGAGGCCCGCCAGATCATGCAGAAACTCGGCTATGTGCCGGACAAGCGGCTGGCGCTCAAAGTGTCGACCCGCAATATCCCGCCGTTTCGCGACCCGGCGGTGCTCCTGATTGACCAGCTGAAGGAAGTGTTCATCGACGGCGAACTCGAAATCGTCGAGACCGCGCTCTGGTACCCGAGGATGTATCACAAGGAATTCAAGATCGGCCTCAACCTTACCGGCGGCGGCGTCGACGATCCCGACCAGCAATTCTACGAGAGCTATGGCTGCGGTTCCCCGCGCAACTACACCGGCTACTGCAATCCCGAACTGGAAAAGCTGTTCGACCGGCAATCGGCCGAGGCCGACCAAGACAGGCGCAAGCGGCTGGTGTGGGAAATCGAGCGCAAGCTGGCCGAGGACGGTGCCCGACCGATCATCTTCTACAACCGCTTCGCCTATTGCTGGCAGCCCCGGGTCAAGGGTTGGACGATGATGGCCAACAGCATCATCAACAATTTCCGCCTGGAAGACGTGTGGCTCGACCAGTAGCAAGCGGGAGGAGGACGAAAACCTCCGTCCTGCGGCCATCGCCGATGGGCGAGATGCGGCCGACTCCCGCCTTTCGCGGCGCCACTATCGAACCGCCGGGGTCGACCCTAAGGAGACCCCGAGAAGCCCCGCCCGATAGCGTTTCGCCGCACAAGTCCAAAGCACGGTTACGAGTCGGGTGGGGGTCGCTGCTGGTGGCCGTGGCTCAGCTCATGTAGAAGCTGTTTCGCCGCAGTCAGATCGGCGGTGCGGAAACCCTCCGTGAACCGGTCATAAACCGGCTCAAGGCAGGCGATGGCGTCAGCGGGTCGTCCCTGATTTCGCAGAAGCCGGGCGAGGCTCGTGGCGGCGCGGAGCTCCCAGGACAACGCGCCTTGGCGGCGCGCACAGTCGAGCGCTTGCCGGAAGTAATCCTCGGCCGCTTTGGCGAGAAGCTCGCCCTTGACGCGCATCAACTCTGCCATTGCCCAGCGCTCTTCGGTGCGCTCGGAGTGCGAGATCGCCTCCTCGATCGCGGCGAGCCCTTCGGCGTTCTGTCCGGCATGGCCCAAAGCTTCTGCCATCAGCAGCTCGATGAGCCGGAAGACGGCGGCCCTCGCTTCGCCGAGTTCGCTGAAGCCGACACGCAGCAGCCGCAACCCGGTGATGACATCGCCGCGCTTGATGACGAGCACTCCCTGATAGCTGCGGCCCCAGGCACGCAAAAGAGCCAGTGCATGCCTAGCCGAATGGTCGAGCAGCATTTCCACGTAATGTTCCGCCGCGGCCAGATCGTCGACCAACAGCGCGATCGGGCATGCCGCGTGGGCCAGAGCCCAACACAGTGAGATCGTGTGGTTGGCCGCGTGAGCGTCCTCCACGGTGCTGTGGGCGGCGCGCGTCGCCTGATCCGGAAATCCCTGCAGCCACAGGATCCGGGCAAAGAAAACACGCGCCATCACCCGTTGGTCGGTCTGAAAGCGAATAATGTGCGACGTTTGGTCGGGAGTGACGTAACCAACGAGCACGTGTTCCAGATGGCGCCTCGCGCTGGGCAGGTCGCCGAGGTAATGCAGCGAAGTGCCCATCGCGCGCTCGCCGCTCAGCCGATCGTTCGGGTCGGGTCGCTCCGCGGCCAACGCATAGGACCTTTGCGCTAGTTCGAGAGCAGCGCGATGCCGACCGCTGGCGGTGTGATGAGCCCATAGGCCCCACAGCGCCCGCAACCGATACTCGGCATCGTCAAGGCTCTCCGCAATCTCAAGGACCCTTGTGTAGGCCACGCTGGTCTCGGGGCTGGCAGGACCCCTACTAAAAATCAGCGATGCAGCCACTGCGCCGTGGAGCTTCATCTCGTGGCGCACATCCCGGCTCGCTCCGGACCGGAGAGCGGCGAGCGCTCGCTCGGCGCGACCACGGCACTCCTCGAGCAGCGACAAACGCATCCAGAGGGGGACTGCGGCGGTGGTCAGCGCTACCCCGATCGATCCATCGCCGCCTGGCGAAAAGGCCCAGTCGAGCGCCGCGCGCAAATTGTCGATCTCCGCGGCGTAATCCGCGAGCCATTCGCCCGCCGGTCGCGCCGGCGCTTCACCTTCGGCGCGCTCGAAAACGTCGCGATAGTATTCGGCGTGGCGACGCGCGACCCGGTCACGCTCGCTACTCTCGTCAAGCTGCTCGATCGCGTAGGCACGGGTGGTGTCGAGCAGCCGGAACCGTGGCTTGGCGCCGCTGACATCGGCGACAACCAAGGATTTCGCCACCTGGTCGGCCAGGCGGTCTATCGCATCGATGCATGTCGTCGCTGGGCCCAACGCAACGGCAGCGGCAGCCTCGACCGTAAAGCCGCCGGCAAAGATGCCGAGAGCCCGAAGGAACAGCTGCTCTTCCTCGCTCAGCAGGCCGTAGCTCCAATCGACGACGGCCCGCATCGTCCGATGCCGCGGCATCGTTGTACGACGCCGCGCCGTCAACAGCGGCAAGCTGTGGTTCAGGCCGGCGGCAAGGCCTTCGACCCCGAGCACCTCGACGCGGGGCGCGGCGAACTCGATGGCCAGCGGCAAGCCGTCGAGCCTCTGGCAAATTTCGACGACCGGCTGGGCATTCGCATCGGTCAGCGCAAAGTCTTCGACAATCGCGGTGACGCGTTCGACGAACAGCTGCACGGCGGAAAAGGTCATCGCCTCGGTGGCGGTCAGTCGGGACGAGGTCGGCGGGCTGCCGAGCGGTCCGAGGCGGTGCTCGCGCTCACCCGCGACGCCGAGCGGCTCCCGGCTGGTCGCCAGGATGTTGACCTGAGGCACTCCTGTAAGAACCGCCGCCGCCAGGCTGGCCGCCGCGTCGATGACATGCTCGCAATTGTCGAGCAGCAGCAGCATTCGCCTGTCCCTAAGGGCGGCGATTAGACCGGGAAGCGGATTGTCGGTGCGGACTTCCAGACCGAGCACCGTCGCAACCGCGCTCGGCACCAGGCGTGGATCGCCGAGCGGCGATAGATCGACCAGCCAGACGCCGTGTTCATAATCGGCGATCATGCGCTCGGCAACGGCGAGGGCGACCGTGGTCTTGCCAATACCGCCGGGCCCGACGATCGTCAGCAGGCGCTCGCGTGATAGGCGGGAGACGAGCGTCGCCACGGCTTCCTCGCGGCCGATCATCCGCGTCATCGCGAGCGGCAGATTGTGCGTCCCGGGTTGCGGGACCGCCGGCACCGGCATGGCCGCAGGCTCTGCCGTGAGACCGACCGGGATGACAAATTCGTAGCCGCGACCGGGAACCGTGACGATGTAGCGGTTGCCAACCTGGCCGTCGCCCAGGGCACGGCGCAGCGCTGAGACCTGGATCTTGAGGTTGCTTTCTTCCACGAAGACCTTCGGCCAGACCCTGGCTATCAGCTCTTCCTTCATAACCACCTGGCCGGCGTTTTCGGCAAGAACGGCGAGAATGTCCAAGGCGCGGCTACCGAGGCGCACCGGCTGACCGCCTTCGAGCAGCAGCCGCTGGCGTGGCAACAGGCGGAACGAGCCAAATGAGATCGCGCGTTCGTCCATGAGCCCGCCAGATCCCTCTTAACCTCTTTTTACCGAATTTTACCTTGCCTGAAGTCTAGGCGCTCGGTCGGCCGGATGTCCACGTTGGGTTGAATTTCCCTGTTAGTGCCAGAGATCCCAACAGGACGGCGCCTTGATCCGACAGCTAAGTCGACGCGAGCGAAATTCGGGCGCGGCGTCCATGGGCAGGTGTGGCGGCCTCGGGTTGCCTCCAGCTCCGAATAGGACCGGAATCGGCGCTGAGCTGCCGACGATGCGACGCACGCTACACGGCAGGAGTTGCCCCTCAACGGCCATTGACCGACGCCACCCGGATCCGCTCAGTTGGGTGCACAGCTGCCATTCGCCCAGCGTTTCGATCATCGCTCTTTTGAGCCATATTCCCCACTCAGCCCCCGATTGGAGTGGTCGAGAATGCGGCGGCGTGAGGTTGGTCAATTTCGTCGTTGCCACAGCAACATGACCGCTGGCCGTCCGCGCGCAGCATAAGGCGACGCCGCTGATCGCTTGGACTTACGGTGCGGCAAATCTCTGCTCGCCCGCGCCGACGAGGTGATCGAGTGAGGAATGGCGCGGCTGCGCGCCCTAAACCGCACCGCTTCGCATGGGGTCGCTAGCGCTGCGCCGTGTGTAAAAACAGCCCGGCTCCAGTCGCGCCGATGGTCGCCCTCGCGCCGCTGGTGCCGACCATGAAGTTTGCACCTCCGGTCGCCCGCAGGGCGCAGCGTGCCGCTCCGGGGGTGAAGCCGGCTGGTGGGGCATACCTCCCACCAGCGAGCCTCAGTGCGCGTCACAGGCTATATTGCATGCAATGCAACGAAGGTGACTGGCAATTCGAGTCGCCGGTCCGACCTCGCGCTGCTAACCTCCGAGGGCTGAATCGACGGTGATCGAGATGAGGCGGCGCGAGGTTATCGCCATTCTCGGTGGGACGGCTGTCAGCTGGCCGCTGCCTGCTCGCGCGCAACAGAAGGCGATGCCGGTGATCGGCTATCTCAGCAGCGGCAACGCGGCGTCCGGACCGAATGTCGCGTTTTACCGAGGGCTGAGCGAGACCGGCTATGTCGAGGGCCAAAATTTGGCGATCGAATACCGCTGGGCGGATGGTCGCTATGATCGGCTACCCGCATTGGCCGCCGACCTCGTCGCCCGCAAGGTCGAGGTGATCGCGACGCTCGGTATGCCCTCGGCTTTAGCGGCAAAAAGCGCGACCTCGACGATCCCGATCGTTTTTAACGTCGGCACCGACCCGGTCGCAGACGGCTTGGTGGCCAGTCTCGCCCGGCCGGGCGGCAACCTTACGGGCGTTACCATCATGTCATCGGAGCTGATGCCCAAGCGGCTCGAGCTGCTGTCGGAGGTGGTTCCCCGGCTTGGCGTAATTGCTCTGCTCGTGAACCCGAATAATGCAAGTGCCGAGCCTCAGTCGAGAGGCCTGCAGGAAGCGGCGCGCACGAAAGGGGTACAGCTCCATATCCTGAAGGCCGGCACCGAAAGTGAGATAGATGCGGCCTTCGCCTCTGTTGTCCAACTGCACACCCACGGGCTCGTCGTCGGCACCGACGTATTCTTCTTCAGCCGGCGAGAGCAGCTAGTGACGCTGGCGGCACGCCATGCTGTGCCGGCGGTCTATGAGGGTCGCGAATTCGCAGCGGCCGGCGGCCTGATCAGCTACGGACCCAGCCTCACGGGTATCAATCGCCAGCTCGGCATCTACGCCGGAAAGATCCTCAAGGGCGCCAACCCGGCCGGTTTGCCGGTCGGGCAGCCGGACAAATTCGAGTTGGTGATCAATCTGGCGACCGCGAAAGCGCTCGGCCTGACTGTGCCTCAATCGATCCTCCAGCGCGCCGACGAGGTGATCGAATGATGGCCCGTCGTGGGTTCATCGCAGTAGCCCTTGGTGTGCTAACTGCGCGGGCCGCGGCAGAAACACCCGATCTGCCGCTGGTGGGCGCACTTTTTATCAGTGATCCCGAGCGTAGCTACAACTGGAGACGCCTCGTCGCGGACATGCGGGCCCTGGGCTACGTAGATGGCAGCAGTGTGCGGTATGCGGCGCGGTTTACCTATGATCCGGCAGAGCTTCCGAAACTGGTTTCGGAGATAGTGGAGCTTTCACCTCGCGTCATCTACGCCAATGGCGACGAGCCGGCCCGGGTGGCGGCCTCCCAATCGAGCGCGATCCCAATCGTCGCGCAGACCGACGATCATGTCGGCGCCGGCCTGACCGACAGCTATGCACGCCCCAGCCGCAACATAACCGGCGTGAGTCGGCTCGAGGCCGAGCTCGATACCAAGCGGCTAGAGCTGCTGCACGAGCTGGTGCCATCGACGCGTCTGATATTGGTGCTGCGCGACCCGCAAACCACCTGGGGTAGCCGAGCCGAGGCGCTCAATCGGGCAGCCGCGCGTGCGGGGATCGAGCTCGACATCCGAGACATTCGCGTGGTCGGCGACATCGATAACGTGATTGCCGCAGGTCAAGCCGCGGGCGCGGGGGCCGTGCTGGTGCTGGGCTCGCCGCTGCTGTCGTCGCCGCAGCTGGGCGACCAGATCGCGAGCGCAGCTATCAGCCGTCGCCTTCCGACGATGGTGCAGGTACCGCCATTTGCCGACAAGCTCGGCAATCTCGCCAGTTACGGCATCGATCAAGATGCCATCCTACTGCGGCTGGCGCAGATGATCGACCGCGTCCTTAAGGGCGCAAAGCCCGGCAGCATCCCGATCGAACAGCCGACGACGTTCCGGCTGGTCATCAATCTCAAGACCGCCAAGGCGCTCGGCCTTACGATCCCACCCGCATTGCTCGCCCGCGCCGACGAGGTGATCGAGTGAGGCGAATGCCCGCTCAGGGTCGGCTTGAACCGCCCCACCGAGGTCCGCCTGACGACCGCTTCCTGGCGCGTTTCGCCCCATCATGTATTTTACTGCCGGCAACTGCCGGCAGCCCTACGTCAAGGGGCTAACGCTGATGAACAACAGCATCTACAACGGCTGGCGCATGGAGGACGTGTGGCTCGATAAATAGCCGAGTTGTACCCCGGCAGTTTTGCCTTTTGCTGGCCGACATCCGTTCACGGGCGGTGAAGGTCCGCTCAACGTCGATCTGACCGTCAATCCATGGGCAGCCGAACGGCCGGTTCCGGCGCATCTCGCCCATTGCCGTTCGTCTCGGCGAAGATCCCATGTCTGATCACGCAGCGGACGTTCAGCCAGAGCAGCCGGAACGGGTCTTCATGCCCCAATGCCGTCGTTGAGGGAGCAACCGGCGGGCGTTCACATTCAAACGTTCTGTGGACCGCCCTCGATAAGACGGAGAGCGGGTTGACCGGCCGCGAGCGGAACGTTGTAGGCCACCACCGGCTGGGTGAGACCTTTCAACGCGAGGGCGCCCACTTGTTCGGTTGGGACGCTTCCCTTCAGCGCGACGTTGACGCGCTGACTCAGCAGGATTTGGCCGTCTTTGGCCTCGGCGCAAAGACGAGCGGCGACGTTGCACACCGTGCCAATCGCCGTATACCCAGAGCGTTCGGCAAACCCGATTTGCCCGAGGGTCGCGTATCCCTGGGAAATGCCGACCCCAAATCCCAGCTCTCGGCCACGCTCGCGCCACGCTATGATCAGAGTACTGGCCGCCTCGCGCATCGCGACCGCCATCCTGACCGCACGCGCGGCCGGGTCGGGCATCGGCACGGGGTCGTTGAAGAACACCATGATCCCGTCGCCCGAGAACTGGTCGAGCGTCCCCTCGAACTGTGCGACGAGCGGCCCCAGCGCGCCGTGGTACTCGCGGAGAAAGTCCAACACCTCCTCGGGTTCGGCAGTCTCCGTGAAGGCTGTGTAGCCCCGTAGGTCGCAAAAAACGACGACGATCTCGCGGCGATGGCTTTCGAGGATCTTCTCGTCGCCTTGCGAGACGATCAGTTCGGCCAATTGCGGCGCGAGAAATCGCTTCAGTCGCCCGACGCGCCCTAGTTCTTCGACCTGTTCGGCGACCCGCGCTTCGAGTCCGCGATTGAGTTCGCCGACCTCCTCGGTACGCTGCCGCAATTCGTCCAACAGCCGCGCGTTCTCCATCGCGATCACGGCTTGCGCCGCAAAGTTCTGCAGCAGAGCGATCTGCTTTTCGGAGAACGGCCGGACTTCCTTACGATAGATCGCAAACAGCCCGAGAACTTTGTCGTCCTTCCGCAGCGCCAGGTTCAGCAAGCTGCGGACTCCGCCGAGATCAACCGCCGCTCGCGGGATCGGGTCGCCTTGGAAGTATCCCTCGCTCGCGCTGAGGTCATCGATTTGAACGAAGCGCTCGCCTTGCAACAAAGGCCGCTGGTTTCCGGCCGGCCGGCGCGGGCCGCCCTCTCGCAGAAACTTAGCGTATTCCGGCGACGGACTGCGGATCGCTGTAGGATGCATCAATTCGCCGTCGTAGCTCCACAGGACGCCGATTTCGGCTTCGCATAGGCGCAGCGCCTTCTCCAGCATTGTGTCGAGCACGGGCGCGAGATTGCCGGGCGAGGAATTGATGACGCCCAATACCTCGGCGGTTGCGGTCTGCTGCTCCAGGGCCTCGCGGGTCTCGGTGATCAGGCGCGCGTTTTCCATCGCGATGACCGCCTGCGCCGCGAAGTTCTGCAACAGCGCGATCTGCTTGTCGGTGAACGGCCTCACCTCGCCGCGGTTCGCGGTTATGACGCCGAGCAACTTATCGTCTTTGCGCAGCGGCACCATCAACTGAGTGCGGATTCCTGCAATCTCGACCGCGGCGTGCACAATCGAGTCGTCCGGAGACTGCGCTGCGATCTCTTGCATATCCTGGACGTGCGCGAAGCCAGCGCCGCCCATCAGCCGGCTGAAATTGTGGCCGGGGCGAAAGCCCGCCGCAATCAATTCGGTGAAGCGGGGCGGCATGTTGTGCTGCGCGATCGGCCGCAGGTATTCGCCATCGTAAATCAGCAGACCACCGAAATCAGCGCCGCAGAGGCTATGCGCCTTTTCCAAAATCGCGTCGAACACCGGCGCGAGATTGCCGGGCGAACAGTTGATGACGCCGAGCACCTCGGCGGTCGCGGTCTGCTGCTCCAGGGCCTCGCGCGTCTCGGTGATGAGGCGCGCGTTTTCGATCGCAATGACTGCCTGCGCCGCAAAGTTCTGTACCAGTGCGATCTCTTTCTTGGAGAACGGCCGGACTTCCTGGCGAAACACGTTGAAGGCACCGAGCAGGGCGTTGTCCTTGCGCAGCGCCACACTGAGCAGCGTGCGCGCGCCGCCTAGGTCGACATAAGCGCGACGCACGGGATTACCGGCATGGTATAACTCAGTCGCGGCCAAATCCGTGACGTGCACGACACTTTGGCCTTGCACGATGTCCACAAGACTGGCCGAACCTGCTACGGGCACGGGTTCGCTGACAAACTCGGCGAGCGCGGTTGGCACGGCGTGTACGGCCGCTGCGCGAAATTGCTCGCCCTCGTAAATCCACAAAGACCCAAATCCGGCTCCACAGAGCCGCGTCGCCTTTTCGAGCATCGCATCGAAAACCGGCGCAAGGTCGCCGGGCGAGGAGTTGATGACCCCCAGCACCTCGGCGGTCGCTGTCTGCTGGTCGAGGGCTTCGGAGAGTTCGGTTGTGCGTTCGTGCAGCTGCTCTTGCAGCTCGGCTACCTTGCCCTGGAGATCAGCAATGGTCCGCTGAAGTTCGGCTGATGTGCTGTGTGGCGTGCCGCTCATGTGCGCGGTCCTTGTAGGGCCGTACTCCCAGCCGGATCATACTATGGTCGGCACGCGCGTCCGCAAGCCCTCTGGCAGGATATCCCCGTCTGCTGCTCCGGCCGCCGGGGTCGGTTTAGTATATCTGGCGGTAGGCACTGGCGAACGTCGGTTGTCGGGTAAACCTTTTAAGCTGTCTGAAAGGGATCAGCCGGATGACGGCTTTCGGCGCGATCTCGTCGCTCGTCCGGGTCCTGGCGAAGGTCGGTTGTCCACCCGACTCGGCAGTTCGCCGGCGCGGTCGCGAATGACGCGTTAGGGGCACGAAGACCCGTTCCCGCCGCTCTGGCTGAACGTCCGCTGCGTGATCAGACATGGGACCTTCGCCGAGACGAACGGCAATGGGCGAGATGCGCCGAAAGCTGCCGTCCGCGCGACTGCCGTCGAACCGTCGGTTCAACCCTTCGAGGGGCGTTCGGTTTCGCGGGGCATCCACAAGCGAGAGTTTCTCATTCGATTGTGAGAACTTTTCATGTGACTTGCATGATGCAAGCCCCTACTTGTCGCTCGTCCTTGCAACGTGAAAGTCAGTCGGGCGGAACCGATGCGTCACAAGAGCTTTGACGACATGCAATGTCCGATCGCGCGCAGCCTGGAGCGGGTGGGCGAATGGTGGAGCATGCTGATCCTGCGCGACGCCTTGCTCGGGTTGACGCGCTTCGATCAGTTCCAGGAGAGCCTCGGCATTGCGCCAAACATGCTGACACGGCGGCTCAGCAAGCTCGTTGAGGCCGGGTTGCTCGAGCGGCGCCGCTACAACGATCGGCCGCCGCGCTACGAATACGTGCTGACGCAGGCCGGGCGCGATTTCCGGCCGGTATTGTGGGCCTTCGTCGCCTGGGGCAACAGGCATTTCGCGCCGGAAGGTCCGAGCGTTGTCATCGTCGACAGCAAGACTGGGAAAAAGGCGGATCCGGTGCTCGTCGACCGCACCAGCGGGCGCCCGCTGGTGCCGCCCGATTTCCGCTCTGCCGCGGGACCGGCCGCCAACCCGCAGACCCGTCAACGCCATCCTGCCGCGCCACAACCGAAGCACCGCGACACATCCAATCGGCCGCGTCCCTGAACGGAAAGCGTGATCCGCTCGCATCCGATGGAGACAAAGATGAGCACCATCGCGATCGAACGCTCGGCAACCGCCGGGGAAATCACCAGCAGGGCGCGCGTCGGGCGCAAGCAGCTTGTGCTTGCCGGCTTGGCCGTCGCCATCGCGCTGGGCGGGATTGGTTACGGACGGTACTGGTGGGGGACGGGGCGCTTTATCGAGAGCACCGATGACGCTTATGCCAGTGGCAACGTCACGGCGGTGTCGCCGCATGTCGCCGGCTTTGTTGCGGAGATCCTGGTTGGCGACAACCAGCCTGTGCAGGCAGGTCAATTGCTGATTCGGCTCGACGCGCGCGACTACCACGCTGCGCTCGACCATGCGCGGGCCGTGGCCGAGGAGCGGCAGGCGGCGCTGACCGGCCTTGACGCGAAATACGCGCTGCAGCAGGCGATGATCCGGCGAGCGGAAGCCGACCTCGCCGCAAAAGCAGCGCACGCCAACTTTGCCGTCGCGGATGCGGTCCGCTACCGCAACTTGGCGCTGACCGGCTACGGCACGCGCCAGAATGCCGAGCGCACCTCATCCGCCGATCAGGAAGCGCAGGCGGTTATCAAATCGTCGGAAGCGAGTCTTGCTGCCGCCCGCCAGGAGCTCACGGTTCTCAACGCGGACATCGCCGCCGCGCGCGCCGGCGTGGCGCAAGCCAAAGCCGATCTCGAGACCGCGCAGCTCAATCTCACCTACACTGAGATCCGCTCCTCGATCGACGGTTATATCGGCAACCGCGCGGCGCAGGTCGGCGCTTATATCGCGAGCGGCGCATACCTGCTGAGCGTCATTCCCGCGCACGGCCTTTGGGTCGACGCCAATTTCAAGGAAGACCAGTTGGCGCGCATGCGACCGGGACAGCAAGCCACGGTGGTCGCTGATGTCTTGCCGGGCAAAACCTTTCACGGGCACGTCGAGAGCCTGGCGCCCGGCACCGGAGCGATCTTCAGCGTCATCCCGCCAGAGAACGCCACCGGCAACTTCACCAAGATCGTGCAACGCGTGCCGGTCCGCATCGCGCTCGATGAGGTCGACGCCCGGCTAGGCGAATTGCGTCCCGGCCTTTCGACGACGGTCAGCGTCGATACGAAGCCCGGAACGCCGGCCGGGGAGTGACGGCGATGCCCACCTCGACCGCCGGTTGGCTGCGCAGCCTTTCCCCATTCGTCGTCATGTGCTTCGGCGGGTTCATGGCCTTGCTCGATATCCAGATCGTCGCCTCCTCGCTGCAGCAGCTCGGCGGCGGCCTGTCGGCGGCCCAGGACGAGATCGCCTGGGTCCAGACCGCCTACCTGATCGCCGAGATCATAGTGATCCCGCTCTCCGGCTGGCTGACGCGCGTGTTCTCGACGCGCTGGCTGTTCGCTGCCTCCGCGGCCGGCTTTACGGTCACCAGCCTCCTCTGCGGGCTCGCCTGGAATATCCAGAGCATGATCGTGTTCCGCGCGCTGCAAGGGCTGCTCGGCGCATCGATGATCCCGACCATGTTCACCTCGACCTTCCATTTTTTCGATGGACCGCGCCGGGTTTACGCCGCGGCCGTGGTCGGCACGATCGCCTCGATCGCGCCGACGCTGGGTCCAGTGATCGGCGGCTGGATCACCGACACGCTCAACTGGCACTGGCTGTTCTACGTAAACCTAGCGCCCGGGATCGCGGCATGCGGCGCCATTCTCAATGCGCGCACCAACTTCCATTTCGATGCGATCGCCTATCACTTGACGCCGGCCAACCTGCCGATGGAGCGCATGCTTACCGGACTGTCGAGCCGGTACGGCGCGATGCCCGGCAGCCTCGATGCCGGCCATCTGGCTGCGTTGAAACAGCTGTGGCTTCTCACCTACCGCGAAGCCTCGACCCTTGCCTTCGCCGACGCCTTCCGCGCGATCATGCTCGCCTTCATCATCGCCACGCCCCTCGTGCCGCTGATGCGCAAAGTGGTGGCGCCAAAAGCGCCCCCGGCTGATCAGCATTGATGGTGATCATCTACAGGCGGTTGAATCCAAAGGAGTGACGACAATGGGTAGGCTAGCGGACAAGAATATCCTTATCACCGGCGGCAACAGCGGGATCGGGCTGGCCGCAGCGCAGGAATTCGACAGAGAGGGCGCGCGCGTCGCCATCTGCGGCTTGAATGAGGGGACGCTGCAGGCGGCTAAGGAGATGCTGGGAGCCGGAAGTCTCGCCGTTCGCGCGGACGTCAGCAATCTCACCGACCTCGACACGATGTACGCCACGATCAAGCGGGAGTTCGGGCACCTGGACGGCGTCTTTGTAAATGCAGGTTACAGCGAGTTCCTATTGTTCGAAGAGGTGACAGAGCAAAGCTTCGACAAGGTGATAGCCGTCAATTTCAAAGGGGTTTACTTCACGATTCAAAAAGCCTTGCCCCTACTCAGGCAAGGCTCGTCTGTAATCATCAATGCGTCCGTTGGCGCGCGCAAGGGGTGGCCGACAACCTCGACCGTTTCTACCTGCAAGGCCGCGGTCGTCCATCTTGCTCGAATCCTCAGCGCCGAACTTGTCGACCGCGGGATTCGCGTGAATACCCTAAGCCCAGGCCCGACGGACACGGCGATGTTCGGTCGCTACCCAGGCGAAGAGCAGGGCGAGGCGGTTAAGGACGTCCTCCGAACCAACAATCCAAGCAAGCGGTTGGCCGATCCGTTAGAAATCGCGACGCTGGCAGTTTACCTCGCGTCGGACGCTTCCGCGTACGTCGTCGGGGCAGACTTCCTGATCGACGGCGGGGTCACAGCCATTTCGGCCGTGGGCGCTTGAGCCTCGCTGCAGAGAGTCGAGGCCGTTCCTGTTCCCGCTCCGGCAGGGGACGGCTCGCACACGTCATCATGAACAAGCCGGACGAGAAGGAGATAGGAAATGAAGGTACGCAAGGTAGTCACCGGCCACGACGCCAAGGGTCGGGCTGTTATTGTGCGAGACGAGCAAATCGATGGGGTGCCGATGAGCCCGCAACCTACCCGAACGCGGGGGAAAATCCGGCGGCGCCCGGTCCATTCCCACCCGTAGGTGGCATCCGCTTCGTCATAGCGACGTACTCGCCAGAGTTCGACGTGGTTGCACCAGAACCCCTCCCCGGGATGCACGTGGAGGACGGCGACAAACCCGGCATGCACAGGACCGACTCGACGGATTTCGGGGTCATTCTCTCCGGCAACGTCGTACTCGAGCTCGACGATGGCGTGGAGGTGTTGCTGTCTCCCGGCGATGTCGTGGTGCAGAACGGGACTCGCCACCGTTGGCGCGTGGCTGGGGGCGCGTCGGCCACCGTGGCTGCTTTCATCATCGGAGCCCACCGCCGTTAGGCTCCAGCCTGCACGTGAGATGATTGCCATCGCGGGATATTGCGGGGACACAATACTCATAGGACTTACGCAGTTGCAGGCTTGCCGCCTATATCTTGCGTTGTCGCAGTGCTATGGCCGCAAGTTGTGGCCGGGGCAACGACGGGCTCACGTTCAACTGCGTAAGTCCTATCATCACTGAAGGAGCGGAGCGACGCATGCGCATCGTGGTCTGTGTCAAGCAGGTGCCCGACCCGAACACGGTGGTCTACCGGGTCGATCCGGGCACGAAGCGGCTGGTGC
>WNGF01005423.1_pt1 | contig 16296 bp, 12 predicted proteins | sample 5400641 | NCBI WGS metagenome assembly WNGF01 (sample SAMN13153371, study PRJNA577476) | soil metagenome | isolation source: 80 cm soil or saprolite under grassland replicate 2 | place: USA:California | collected 2016-06-15
CCATGCCGCCCAGCGGCCCGCGCACGATGTAGCCCAGCACGATGATGCGGAGGCGGCTCGTGGCGGTTCCCATGGCTTCCTACGCGTGGACCGCCGGCGGGGCGCCGCTGCTCAGCGCCTCGTCGATCAGCCGCGGCAGCACCGTGTCCGAATCGAAGTACTCCTCGGCGATGGCCCGCGCCGCCTTCGCGTGCCGGCCGTAGTCGTTCTCGACCTCGCGGATCGCGGCGGCGGCCTCCTCCATCGTCCCGAAGGTGAGGACGCCCTCTCCCACCGGCAGGACCGCGCCGAAGCCGGTGTCCTGCACGACCACGGGCCGGCCGGCGGCGAGGTAGCACGCGGACCGGCAGCTGAACCAGCCGGCCTGCCCGCGGACGTACCCGTTCTTCGCCACGCTCCACTCGGCCTTCGACGACTGGATGTACTGCCGGTAGCTGTCGAGGTCGCAGCCGACCCGGGCGGCGTCGGCCACGCGCCAGCCCATGCGGCTCAGCAGGTCTCCGGCGGTCGAGCGCGGGCTCTCACCCGCGCCATCGCCGGACGACGGCGCGCGCGGCTCCACCTCCCAGTCGACATGCTGGGTCGGGTTGAGCGCGATCTCGAGCACCGTCGGCCTCACCCGGGCGGGCAGCTCGAGGAAGCGCCTGAGCTCCACGTCCTTCTGCCCGAAGTTCTGCCCGGCGTAGCGCAACGGCCGGTAACTCGTCCAGCTCATCACCGTGGTGAACGCCTCGCCCGGCGCCGCCGAGTGCCGCCATTCCGGGAGCACGATGGGCTGGCGTGTCGGCCGCCACCGGTGGCCGGTGTCCGGCACGGCGGAGGAGAAGGCCTCGCCGAAGCTGAAGTGGACGTCGTGGGCGTTGACCCGCTTGCGGAACTTGAGGTGCCCGCGCGGGAGGACGAGCTTGACCTGGGTGAAGGCCGGATCGGAGTCGATGTAGACGAGTCGCTTCACCCTCCGGTAGTCCGCGGGCCGCCGCAGCGTGCCGGACACGTTGATGAGGAGGTCCGCCGACTCGATCGCCGCCCGCCGCTCCCGGTGCGAGAGACCGAACCACCGTGGCCGGGTGGGGAAGCGGTACGCCCACCGGTCGGCGAGGCCGAAGCGCGCCATGACCCTGGCGAGGTGGTCCACGTTGGGCGCGCAGTCGCGGGCGATCCACTCGTTGCCCGAGGCGCCGCCGTCGGGCGTGTAGGGCCACTGACCCGAGTCCTCGAAGTAGTAGACGTCGTGGCCGAGCCTGGCGAGGCCCAGCACGTACTGGAGATAGTCCCACGTCACGCCGGCGAGGAGCGGATGCTGGGCGATCAGGCCGGTGACGATGATGCGCAGCCGCGACGTCATCCGACATCCCCGACCAGCGCCGACACCGCGCGGGGCACGGCGTCGAGCAGCCGGGCCCTGACCGCGGCGACCCCGCCCGCCAGCCGCTCGGCATGCGCGTCCCGCGCGTCCGCCAGCCTGGTGACCAGTTCGAGCACCCGCTCCGGATCCAGACCCTCCGTGCTCACGCAGAATTCTTCCCACCCGATCGAGCGGCAGAAGTCGAGCACCTTGCTCCGGTAGTTGAGGGCGACGAAGGGGACGGCCCGGCACGCGGCGACGACCCCGACGTGGAGCTTCTCGCTGATCACGACGTCGAACCGTGCCATCGAGTCCAGGGCCGTCGCGTAGTCCTCGTGCCAGTGCTCGACCGCCCTGACGGGGACCTCGGCCTTGATCCGCTCGAGAACCTCGCCGTCCTCCTCCCAGGCGCAGACGAGCGTGACACCCCAGCCGACCCGCGCCAGCTCCCTGAGGCACCGGATGACGGCTGCCTCGACCCGCGCCTCGTCGAAGCCGTACAGGTTGCCGAGCGTGACGCCCAGGTTCACCGCCAACTCGCCCTCCACGCGCCGGGGGCGGGCCTCACCCCGCGCGAAGTAGAGGGCCGGGTCGCCCACCCACTCGATGCGCTCGGCGGGGACCCCCCAACCCTCGAGGCGCTCCTGAGAAAGCGGGCCCCGCACGGCGACGAAGCGGGCGTTGCTCAGGATCTCGAGCCAGGCCGTGATGTGCTCGGTGCCCCAGAAGAGCGGGTCGCCGATGCCGGTGCCGAACATTGCCAGCGGCAGCCGCCGGCTCAGCGCGACCAGATCCGGGTGCTCGGGGAACTTGGGGACGAAGGTGCCACCGCCCACGAGCACCGCCTGCGGCGCCGCGATGTACTGGCCGAGGTCGAGGAGGTCCCCGAACATGGCCTCCTGGGCGGCGAAGATCATCTCGTCGCCGAGGTTGCCGTGCCCGCGCCAGCTCACGCACTCCGTGGGGACCCTCGAGGGGGTTCGCGTCGCGCCGTGGAGCGTCCCGTGCTGCATCATCCCTCCCGGGAGAGCGGGGCGTCCGCCGCCCCCGCGCTCCCTGAAGCCAGCGCCACGCCCGACCGGGGGTACGCGACAGCGTGGACGGACACGCGGCCCGGATGGCCTCCATGCGGCCGGGGAAGCCAGGCGGGCGGCGTCACGTCCGCGAGGTTGAAGATCGTACAGTCGTCATTGTCCAGCACCCGCCGGTAGCGGAGGTCCAGATGCTGCTCGAGCCCGGCGTAGCGATCGAACCACCAGCGCGCGTGCCGGGTGAAGACGAGGTAGCGGGCCCCCCGCGCTCTCAGCGCGTCGAGGGCGCCGATCGCCTCGTCGGCGTCGCGCGGGACCGCCCAGGGCACCCCGGTCCGCTCGAGACGCCAGCCCTTTCGCCGGCTGTAGTAGACGGTGGTCGGATCCCACTCGGTGAACACCACGAGCGCCTCCGCCGGCGCGAGCCGGTCGATCTCGCGTCCCGCCTCGCGCAGCGGCTGCGCCAGGGGCTCGTAGAGGGGACGCACGTGGACGGCGGCCACCCCGGCCACGGCGCCCAGGTAGAGGCATCCGAGGACGGCCGCGACTCGCGCACCGCCGCGGCGGGCCACCCTGGTCAGGGCCAGGTCGACGGTCCGGCCCGCGAAGGCGGCGGCCACCGGAACCAGCGGCAGCTGATACCACGGGTGCCAGCTCGAACCCCGGCCCGCCAGCAGCATGAACAGCATGATCGCGAGCAGCCACCAGTGAAAGACGCCCCCGAATCTCGACCGCGTCGGGACGACGAGGCCGGCGAGCATCGCGACCGTGACGAGCGGCGTGAGCCCCGCGATCGCCACCTCGCTGACGGCGTCCGCGTAGGAGCCGAGGTCCGCGAGCCGCAGTCCGCCTTCGCCGAACATGTGATGGGGGGCGTGGGCGATGCTGACGGCGTGGGCATGGAGGTACCAAGCGAGCGGGAACCCGAGGGTCACCGCCGCCCAGCCCCACAGTTCGGGCCGCCGCAGGAATTGCGAGCCGTGGGCCCGAGCCACGAGGTACGCGAGGGGCAGACCGATGATGATGGCCGGGAGCTTCACGAGGATGGCGAGGCTGGCGGCCGCGCAGCTCGCCGCGAACAGCCGGGCATCGCGCTCCCGGTCGAGCCATTCGGCGAAGAAGTACAGCGCGGCCACGGACAGGCTGAGAGACGCCATGTCGGGCATGAACGCCCGGCTCGAGAAGATGCCGAGCGGCGCCAGCGTGTAGATGCTCGCGGCGAACAGGGCACTCCGTTCGTTGGAGACCTTCCTGACCAGCAGGTGAAGGAAGGGCACCGACACCGCGAAGAAGAAGACGGACACGGATCGGCCGATCCACTCGTGCTCGCCGAAGAGGGGGTAGAGCGACGCCGCGAGGAAGGGGACGAGCGGGAACTCGGTGCCCACGTAGCCCGGCGCGCTGCCCGCCCAGTCGATCTGGGGGTAGAAGATGTTGAAGCCGTGGCGATGGAAGTTCCGGGCGATCATGGCGACGTCCGCCTGCCGGGAGCTCCATCGGTCGACGAACGGCTGGGAGATCTGCATCAGCCGGATCGCGACGCCGGCGGACAGCACACCGGTGAGCGCGGCCATTTCGCGCGCATGGAGAAGGGGTCGGGCGGATGCCGCTGCGACCGGGGGCAACAACGCCGCGCCCTCGTCGCGGGCGACCATCGAAGACCCCAGCAGGCCGGACCGCGCGGGGACGCTCATGCCAGGGCCCGCTCGAGCATCCGGGTCACCACCGTCCGCGCGTCGAAGTGCTCCTCGGCGAGCGCGCGGGCCAGCCGGGACTGTCGCTCGTAGTCCGCCGCCACCGTCTCGAGAGCGCGCGCCGCCTCCTCCACGGTGCGGAAGCGGAACAGGCCCGCGGCGTCGGGCAGGAATCGGCTCGGGCCCGTGTGCTGGACGACCGCCGGCTTGCCGCTGGCGAGGTAGCAGATCGTCCGGTCGCTGATCCACGCGTTCTGCAGGCGGAGGCAGGACGGCTTCGCGCAGCTGAACTCGCCGCGGGAGCGCTGGATGTAGCGCTGGTAGTCCCACGGCGTGGCGGCGACGGCGTGGGCATGGCGGAGCCTCCACCCCCGCGCGGTCAGGGCCTGGCGCTCCACGATGACCCGCTGCTCCCCCTCCGCTCCGAGATTGACGGCCAGCTCCAGCGGCTGAGCGGTGCGCCGCGGGAGGTCAAGATACGGGAGGAAGCCGCTCCGCTTGTCGTCCGGATCCGGCTCCTCGCTCATCCACGCGCTCGCGAACCAGTGGACCACCGTGGTGAACGGCGCATCGTCCGCGGCCGGGTGCGACGGCCACCAGTCGAGCGCCACGGACGGGGGGGTGTGATGCCAGCGGAGCCCCAGGTCCGGAAAGCGCGCGGCCGGCTGGCCCACCGTCTCGCCGATGGTGAAGTAGGTGTCGTGCGGCGCGAGCACCTGGTGCCCCTTGCTCGTCCAGATCTGCAGCAGGCCCGGATCGATGTCCACGAGCGCCGACCGCCGGAAGCGCTTCACCACGTCCGGCAGCATGTCGTACTGGAAGTTCAGCAGCAGATCCGCTTCCCAGGCCGCGTCGAGGTCGAGGCAGCCGGCGCCCGCGTCAGGAGACAGCGGTTCGTCGGTCCACGAACACAGTGCGACGTCCTCGGCGAGGCCGTAGCGCTCGAGCCGCCGCTTCAGGCTGGCGACGTGGTCCCGCACGGTCGGGGCGGGTGTGCTCGGCGCCACTTCCTCCAGCCAGATCACCCGGCAGCCGAGGCCGCGGAGCCCGAGGGCCCAGTTGAGGTATACCCAGAGGTGGCCGCCGCCTTCGGGATAGTAGAGGGTGTTCGCGCAGAGGCAGACCGTGAGGCTCACACCCGAGGCGTCCGGTCGGGCGCGCCCTCAGTCATGGTATCGACTCCGGCGCCCGGCCACCTCGGACCCCGCGGCCGGGACCATGTCCCCGGCGGAAGTCGGAACGCACGGGCCGAACGCCGCGAGCCGGCCGCCTTCGATCACCATGACCACCTCGCAGTGCCGGAGCGTGCTCCCGCGGTGGGCGATGACGAGCGTGGTGCGGTCCTGCATGAGACGCTCCATCGCGTCCAGGATGCCGGCCTCGGTCCGGAGGTCCACGGAGCTCGTGGGTTCGTCGAGGATGAGGATCGGCGCGTCCCTCAGGAAGGCGCGGGCGAGCGAGATGCGCTGGCGCTCGCCGCCGGAGAGGCGCAGGCCGCGCTCGCCGACCTGGGTGTGGTAGCCCTGCGGCAGCCGGGAGATGAACTCGTGGGCGTTGGCCCGCCGGGCGGCGTCCACGATCTCCCGCTCGCCGGCGCCGGGACGCGCGTAGGCGATGTTCTCGGCGATGCTGGTCGAGAAGAGCACGGGCTCCTGCAGCATGAGGGCGAACTGGTTCCGGAGATCGGCCAGGCGGTACTCGCGGAGGTCCACGCCGTCGAGCAGGATCTGCCCGGCCGTCGGATCGTAGAAGCGCGTCAGCAGGCTCACCAGCGTGGTCTTGCCGGCCCCCGTCGTGCCCACGATGCCGACGCGGGTCCCCGGCTTCACCTCGAAGGAGATGTCGTGCAGGACGGGGTGGTCCCGGTCATAGGCGAATGACACGCCCCGGAACGCCACCGCGCCCGCCGCGCGCGCGACGGGCCGGGCGTCGGGGCGCTCGGCCACGTCGGGCACGTGGTCGAGGAGCGCGAAGGCCCGCTCCGCGCCCGCCAGTGAGCCCTGCAGCTCCGCCACCTTCTTCGCGATGGTCTGCAGCGGGCCGTAGAGCTGCGTCAGGTAGGCCATCACGAGGAGCAGCTGGCCGAGGGTGAGCACGCCCGAGCGGACGTGCAAGACGCCGACCAGCAGCGCCGCCGCCGTCGCCACGCCGATGGTGAGGCCGACGAGCAGGTCGAAGCCGCCCTCGATGAAGGCCAGGTGCACCTGGCCCCGCATCCCGCGGCTGGCGTGGTGGATGAAGCGCTGCTGCTCCCGCTGCTCCTGTCCGAAGGCCTTGACCACGCGCGCGGCGGCCAGCGCCTCCTGCACCACCGACATGGCCGAGCTCTGGTGCTCCTTGACCTCGTACCACCGGCTGCGCAAGCGGTGCCGGGAGGCGCTGAGGAGCCCGAAAAGCACCGGCGCCACGCCCAGTGCGATCAGCGCGAGCTGCCAGTCGATCCGCGTCGCGACGTAGACCATCCCGACGAGGGTGAGCGCGGGGCTGACGAACGAGGTGAGCCCGTTGACGAGGATCCACTGGATGGCGGGCGCATCGTACTGGATCCGGTAGGTCGAGTCGGTGGTGCCCTTGGTGTCGTGGTACGAGAGCGAGAGGCGCTGGACATGGGCAAAGAGCTGGCCCCGGAAGTCCAGCACCAGCCGCTCGCCCGTGTAGGTGTGGAGCAGCCAGCTCCCGAGCGCCTGCACGTGCACGAGCAGCGCGACCACGACCGCCAGTCCGGCGGCCAGGAACAGGGCCGCCGACGGGGAACGCGTGGCGGCGTCCGGCAGCAAGGCATCGAGGACGCCCGGGAGCGGATGAGAGCCGATGACGCTGTCGACCGCGATCTGGAGCGGCAGCGGGACGAGCAGCGCGAGCGGGGGCGCCACCAGGCTGAGCGCCAGGATGGCCCCGAGGTGGGGCCAGTACGGGCGGGCCTGGCGCAGGAGGCGCCGGTAGAGCGCCAGATCGGTGGCGGTGCCCCTCACGCCGCGCCCGCCCCACCGTGGCCGTGGCCCAGCGCGTGCAGGAGGGCGGCCGTGGCGCGGGCCGACTCCACGAAGATGCGGACGCCAATGGTGGCCGCGGCGGCGCCGAGAATCGCCGTGACGGCCCAGGCCCCGTCGAGTCCCGCCGCGGAGGCGAGCCCCGCGAGCAGCACGGATGAGCCGATCCCGACGATGGAGCACCGCGGCCAGGCGCGCAGCCGCACGAGCTGCTGGCCGCCGCCGTGATCCTCGACCGCCGCGAGCACCCGCACGCCGCCCAGGATCCCGCCGCGCACCTCGATGTCCCAGCGATCGCACTCGCCGCCCCGGACCACGAGGGCGCCCAGCGCGCGGATGGCCGCCTCGAGCGACTGGAGCCGCTCGGAGCCGTCCTGCCACTGCTCGCTCCACGTGGCGAAGGATCGAGTCCGTGGCCAGACGAAGCAGAGCGCGCCGCGCCACCGCCACGGCGTGAGGCCGTGACGGAGCCGGCCCCAGAGGCGGGCCACCGGTTGGAGCACGTAGAGGCAGGCCGTGAGGCCTCGCTGCTTCAGACGGTCGGAGGAAAAGGGCGGGGCGGCGGGGAACGGGGCCCGGGCCGCGCTCAGGCCCGCCTGCACGAGGGAGGCCCCGGCGGCGACGGCGAAGAGTGGTACGGCGCACAGCAGCGGCCTCCACAGGATCGCGAGCGTCGAGAGACCGCCGAGGGCGAGGACGAGCAGCGACCACTCAGGCATGAGCGGCAGCGACCCCCAGAGCCCGGGGGCCGGCTGATAGATCGACTGAAAGGGCGCGGCGCCCCAGATCCCGTGATAGATGCGCCCGCCGCGACCGAAGATGCTCGCGAGTCCCTTGCCATAGACCCGGCCAGCCCAGGTCACATGGCCGGCCGCATTGTATTTCTCCGGCCACTTCCGCTCGAGCAGGGCCTCTGCCTTGCCGTAACCCTGCTGCTGCTTCCAGTAGGTCCGGACGCAGTTGCGCCGGTGGTGCCAGACCATCGCGCCCGGGCTGAACCCGATGGTCCAGCCCTGCTGCTGCAAGCGCCAGCAGATGTCCACGTCGTCGCCGGCGGTCCGGAATTGCGGGTCGAAGCCGCCGATGGCCTTGAGCGCCGCCCGGCGGAACGCCATGTTGCAGCCGGGGATGTGCTCGGCCTCCCCGTCCGACAGGAGCACGTGGACGGGACCGCCCGGCGCGTTGGCGATGCACTCCGCGATCGGCCCGTCCCCGTCGGGCGGTATGTTCGGCCCGCCCACGCCGACGTGGTCCGTGGACAGGAAGGTGGCCGCCAGGTACGTGAGCCAGTCCGGATCGGGCCAGGCATCGTCGTCGATGTAGGCGACGATCTCCCCGGTCGCGGCCTCCAGGCCCGTGTTGCGCGCCCTGGACAGGCCGCGATTGTCGGTGCTGATGAGCCGGAAGCCGTACTCGCGCGCGATCGCGGCCGTCCCGTCACGGGACCCGTCGTCGACGACGATCACCTCGAGGTTCGGATACTCGAGCGTGAGCAGTCCCTCGAAGCAGTCCCGGATCGTCCGGGCGCCGTTGTAGCTGCAGACGATCACCGAGATGCGCGGCCAGGGCATGCGCTTCGGGAACGGCACCTCGGCCATGGCCTCGCGCACCGCCGCCAGCGCCGGCTTCGGCTGCCGGCCCCGGTCCGTGAGGCCGAACCGCCAGTCGTCCACCACGGCGCCCGCCCGGTACCACTCGTCGGTCCACGCGAAGACGAACGCGCCGGCGCACCCGGCCGCGAACGTGCTCCGGACCTGCCAGTCGAGGATCTCGGCCTGGGCCTCCTCGCCGTGGCGGAGGCTGTCCAGCCCGATCTCGCTCATGACCAGCGGCCGGTCGCCGGCCACGTTCTGCAGGCGGGCGAGGTAGGCGCCGAACCGCTCCTGTGATTCGAGGTAGACGTTGAAGCAGACCAGGTCCAGGAAGGAGAGGTCGAGGTACTCGGTCGTGGGATAGTTGACGTAGGTGACGAGGGCGCGGGGATCCTCCGCCTTGACGACCTCGTACAGCCGGCGGAGATACCGCTCGACCCGGCGGCGGCCCAGCCAGCGCACGATGGGGGCCGGGATCTCGTTGCCGAGCGCGTAGCAGAGGATGGCGGGATGGCCCGCGCACGCGCGGACCTTGGCGCGCACCACCTCCTCGATGTTCGGCGCGTGGGCCCGGTCTATGAGAAAGCCGACATACTGCTCCGCCGAGAGGCCGACCATGACGCGGAGGCCATGGCGGTAGGCGGCGTCCAGCAGCGAGCGCGGCGGCATGGTGTGCGGGATGCGGACCGTGTTGAAGCCGTTGGCCGCCATCTGAGCGAAGTCGCGCTCGATGACCTCGAGGTCGCGATACTCGTTGCCGTCCTGATCGGGGCGGAATGCGCCATAGGTGACCCCGCGGATCCAGAACTTATCGTCGTCAACGTACAGAAACTTCCCGCGCGCACGCGGCCGGTGAGAAGCGGCGCCCTGGCGGACGGACGAGAGGTCGACCGCGGGTACGCTGCTCCCGGCAGAGGCTGGCTGGCTTGTCTGCGTTGATGGCATGGAGGTACGGGCTCCTTTGTGGGGAATGAGATCGGACCCGTCAGAGGCCGTGGTCTGAGCGAACCGGAGGAGATTGGATGGAGGATGGTGACAACGCCTGTCAGCCGGGAGCGTCGCTCGAGGACTGTGCCGGGTGAGGCGAGCCGCCGACGATCGCCTGATGGAAATGCACCTGGTTGCGGCTTCATGCCTTCCCTGTCCTCCCCGGAGTGAAACAGGCGCCCGATTGAAACGGTTCCGTCTGGTCGTCTAGGGCCCAGGGGCGGAGCCGCCCCGAGGGCGAAAACACATCCTTTGATAAGGAGCAACCCGCATGCCAAAGCGCCGTCGGGTGGTCGCCCTGTCAAACACCGCGAAAGCATTGGCGACCGCGATGCGAACGAGGAGCCCTCGGGTGCTGAGTTTACCAGACTCCCAGGTAAATATTTACGCAGCCCCTCCTGGCGTGAGGTAGAAGTTACCCGGTCCGGCGAGGGTCGGCCGCATGAGGCCTCCGGAGACGGGTCGCCATGCAGTCCGGGTGCCACCTGGCAAACGATTTGAGTCGGCTGCCCTGGTGGTCCGGGGCGAGCCCTCCCCTCGCACCTGGCCCAGGAAGACCAGGTGCTCCGCCTGGAGGACGCGCTCGTCGCTACTCAACCTCACGCAGACGGAGGACCTCCGCGCGGCCCTCCATGTACTCGCCCATCTTCCTGCCGAGCGCCTTGAGGTAGTCGGTGGCGCGGTGGGCGTCCACGGCGGCCTGGTCCACATAGCGCTCCATGAAGACATAGGTGGCCGCTGTCTCGCCTCCATCGCCGTCCCGGCGGTGGAGCGCGTAGAGCGCGCAGCCCGGCTCGTTGGCCCTGACCCTGGCCACCAGCTCCTTGGCCACGGCCTCGAACTCCTTCTCCATCCCCGGCTTCACGCGGAGCGTCGCCACGATCCCCAGCATGCGTCCTCTCCCTCTAACGCGTGATGTGCATGAATTCGATTCGCACCCCACCCGGCCTCCGGCTGAGCGCGAAGAACAGGCCGACGAGGGTCTTGGCGTCACGGATCTCGCCACGCCCGATCATCCGCTCCAGCTCGAGCACGTCGAAGGGGCGCACCTCGTCGATGACCTCGCCCGCGTCGAGGGCCTGGGCGCCCCTGGCGAGACCGTGCGCGAAGTACACGTGGATGATCTCGTCGCTCCCGCCCGGCATGGCGTAGCACTCGCCGGCTTTCTCCCATCGCGCGGCCTCGTACCCCGTCTCTTCCCGGAGCTCGCGCGCCGCGCAGGCTTCGGGGGTCTCCGTGGGGAGCGCGCGCCCATCGACCTCACGGCCCCGGAGCGTGCCCGCCGGCAGTTCCCACAGCTCGCCGTCGAGGCTGTAGCGGTACTGCCGCAGCAGCAGGATCCGGTCGTCGGCCAGGAACGGCACCATGACGCAGACGCCGGGATGGCGGATGATCAGGCGCGTCACGACCAGGCCGGTGGCGGCGTTGTGGATCCGCTCCCGGTTGACGAGGCAGCGCAGCTCCTCGCCCTCCGCCGAGAGCTTCGCCTCGCGGCACTCGGTCCTGATCTCCTCCCATTCGAATCGATCATCCATCGGCGCTCCCCACCTCCTTCCCGGTGCCTCCGCCAGCTACGTCTTCACCGAGCCCGAGGTGAGCCCGGCCACGTAGTACTCGACGAAGAACGCGTAGATCAGCGCGACCGGCACCGAGCCCAGGAGCGCGGCCGCCATGAGCTGGCCCCAGTAGAAGACGTCGCCCCGGATCAGCTCGGCGATGGCCCCGACCGGCACCGTGCGCACCTCGCTCTTGGTGAGGAAGGTGAGGGCGTAGAGGAACTCGTTCTGGGCGAGCGTGAACGAGAAGATGCCGGCCGAGAGGAGCCCGGGCGTGCAGAGCGGCAGGATCACGCGGGTCATGGCCTGGAAGCGGCTGGCGCCGTCGATGCGCGCCGCCTCCTCCAGCTCGCGGGGGACGCTCTTGAAGTAGCCCATGAGGAGCCAGGCGCTGAACGGGATCAGGAGGGTCGGGTACGTCAGCATGACCGCCTTGAGCGTGTTCCCCAGCTCGAGGCGGTTGATGATGTCGGCCATCGGGATGAAGAGGAGCGGCTGGGGGACGAGGTAGGTCGCGGCCACGCCGATGGCGACGACGGCGGCGCCGGGGAAGTTCATGCGGGCGAGCGGGTAGGCCATCATCGTCCCGAGGACGAGCGACACCGCGGTGGTGACCACCGCCACGAGCAGGGTGTTGTAGGTCCAGGTGAGGAAGTTCGTCTGGGAGAGGAGGTCCACGTAGTGCTTCAGCGTCGGCTGATGCACGATGAGCGGCATGATCCGCGCGTTGTACAGCTCGCGGTTCGGCTTGATGGACGTGATGAGCATCCAGTAGAAGGGGAAGAGCATCAGGATCACGAACACGGCGAGGGGCAGGTAGAGCCGCAGCGTCCGCGCGCCGAGACCGCGCCCGCCGACCATCACTCCCGCCTCAGGTAGAGCGTCAGCCCCACGATCACGAGCGCCAGCGCGGGGAGCATCGACAGCGCCACCGCCGCGCCGAGCCCGAGCTGCCCGCCGCTCATGCCGATGTCGAACGCGGAGGTCGCGAAGAGCTGGGTCGCGTTGGCGGGGCCGCCGTGGGTGAGGGCGTAGACGAGCTGGAAGTCCGAGAACGTGAAGATCACCGAGAACATGGTCACGATGATGAGCACGGGCTTGAGGAGGGGCAGCGTCACGTGCCGGAAGCGCTGGCGGGTGGTGGCGCCGTCGATGGCCGCCGCCTCGTAGAGGTCGGGCGAGATCGTCTGGAGCCCGGCCAGGAGCGTGATGCCGTAGAAGGGCATGCCGCGCCACGTGTTGACCACGATGATCGACACCATGGCGAGCGTCGCGTTGCCCAGCCACGAGAAGCCGCTCTTGATCACGCCGCCGTGGACGAGCAGCCAGTTGACCACGCTGAACGTCGGGTCGAGGATCCACATCCACGCGATGGTCGAGAGCACCGTCGGCACGATGAACGGCAGGAGCAGGAAGGCGCGCGCCAGGTTCTTCCCGCGGAACTGCTGGTTCATCACCAGCGCCATGGCGAGGCCCCCGATCAGCTTCAGGATCGTCGTGACGATGGTGTAGACGAAGGTGTTGGAGGTGACCTGCCAGAAGACCGCGTCGCGGGCGAGCGCGACGAAGTTCCCGAGCCCGATGAAGACCCCCGCCGCCGCCACCGGGCGATCCTCGAGGCTCAGGAAGATGCCGTAGAAGAACGGATAGGCGACGAAGGCGAGCAGGAAGAGGACGCCCGGCCCGAGCATGAGCCAGCTGAAGACCCCTTCCCGCTCGAGCAGGCCGCGCAGCGTGAACGGCCGGCCGGCGACGGGAGCGGGCCGGGCGAGCGGCGCCGGCCTGACCGCCATGGGGCTACTTGGCCTTGTAGATCTGCTTGAGCTGGGCCACCGCCGTCGCGATGACCTCCTTGGTCGGCGTCCCCTGGCACGCCTTGGCGAACATGTCGACGACCACGTACTTCGCCATGCTCTCCGACATCGGGCGGCCGGGGGGGCCGGGCCAGCCCGGCAGATGGGAGGTCTTGAGCGACTCCTTGTAGGGCATGTAGCGCGGCTCGGGATTCCACATCGGGTGGTTGTCGTAGGCGTGGAGGAAGGGCGCGTAGTAGGCATCGGCCGAGGCGAGCCACGCCGACAGCTGCTTGTCGTCGTAGAGCCAGCGCAGGAAGGCCTTGGCGGCGGCGGGATCGGGGGCGTGCGCGAAGAGCGAGTGGGACTGCGGGTTCAGGAGATGGTACCGCCCCTTCGCCCCCTGCGGATTGAGCGCGTGGTCGGTCACCTTCCCGATCTCGGGGAAGTCGCGCTTGGCCACGACCAGGATCGACGACGCGTTGTTGGTGCACGAGATCTGCTCGCCCAGGTAGGCCTTGTTGTTGTTGACGTCGGTCCAGCCCAGCACGTCCTCGAACATCGTCTCCTTGTAGAACCGGCGGCAGAAGTCGACCGCCTTCGCCGTCTCGTCGGAGTCGAGGAGCACGGTCTTGCCGTCCCTGTCGACCTCCCGCCCCCCGTACGACCACAGGAGCGGGTAGAGCCAGCCGTGGTTGTCGCCGAAGCCGTGGCCCAGCTCGAAGCCGAAGGGATGGCCCTTCTGCTTGAGCAGGCGGCCGGCGGCGAGCAGGTCCTCCCAGGTGTCGGGGAACTTGGTGACGCCGACCTCCTTGAACCAGTCGGTGCGGTACACCTCGAGCTGGCCGATGTTCCCCCACGGCAGCCCCTTCCACTTCTTGTTGATGACGACGGCGTCGAACACGCTGTCGTACCAGCCGCCGAGCTTCTTGCCGACGTCGGTGGCGATGTCGGTGACGTCGACGAAGCTCTGGTCGAAGAGCCAGGCCGTGTTGAGGCCGATCGCGGTGATCTCGGGTCCCGAGCGCGTCTCGGCGACGGTCGTCGTCCGCGTCAGGAGACTGCCGACGCTCACCGGCTCGTAGTTGACCTTGATGCCGGTGAGCTTCTCGTATTCGGGCGCCAGCTTCTGGACGAAGAAATCGTCGAAGGGCTTGATGAACGAGCTCTCGTGGAGCACCGACATCGATTTCGGGGCGGCCACCGCGCGGCGCGGGCCGAGGGCGGCGGCGGCGCCGAGGACGGTGACGGTGAGGAAGTCGCGACGAGTCGTCATGGAACGTCCTCCGGGTGCGGGAGATGAGTGACGGGGCTGTCGAGCCGGATCGATGGCAGGGTCATCGGCGTTCTCAGGTGCCCGCGGTCGCCAGGGGGTAGAGCCGGGCGCAGTTGTCCCACAGGATCTTCGCCTTGGTCTTGTCGCCGACCCCGTCGAGGGCGAGGAACTCGTTGATCGCGTCGGGGAAGAGCCCGTCCGAGTGCGGGTAGTCCGTCGAGACCACGATGTTGTCGTCGCCGACGGCGGCGATCACGTGGGCGAGCACCTTCTCGTCGGCGTCGGTCGCCACGTAGCACTGCCGGAAGAAGTACTCGCTCGGCAGCGCCCCCACCTGGACCTCGGAGCCCGGGCCGAACTTCTCCCACGTCTCGTCGAGCCGCCAGAGCCACCACGGCAGCCACCCGCACGTGCCCTCGAGAAAGGCGCAGCGCAGCTGCGGGTGGCGCTCCAGCACGCCCCCCGCCGCCAGGCTCCCGAAGGCGAGCATGAGCTCCATCGGGTTGCGCGCCGCGCCGCCGACCACCCGGCCGTTCGGGTGGTCGAGGTAGCGCCGCGCGATGTCGTCCCGCAGCGACGAGATGCCGGTGGGGTGAAAGCCGACCGGCACCCCCAGCTCCTCGACGGCGTCCCAGAGCGGCTCGAAGACGGGGTCGTGGACGTGCCGCCCGTTGATCGGATTCGGGTTGCCGACCACCGCCACCGCCCCCAGCTCCCGCACCGCGCGCCGGGCCTCAGCGGCGGCGAGGGTGGGGTCGTGGAAGGCGACCTGAGCGGCGAACTTCAGCCGCCGCGGATCGGCCGCGCAGTACTCGTGGGTCCAGTCGTTGTGGGCGCGGGCGAGGGCGGCCGCCAGCGCGGGCTCCATGTCGTCGTGCATCAGGACCTGGCGGCCGCGGGTGCCATAGAGGACGGCCACGTCGATGCCCTCGATGTCCATCGCCTCCAGATGCGTCCGGGCGTCGTACCCGCGGGCGGCCGCCACCTCGTTGTGCGGGTGGCGGGCGACGGCCCGCCGATGCAGGTCCGCGCTGGCCCGCACCAGCGGGGGCCTCACCGTCATCTCGCCGATCGTGAGGTCCCCGATGCGGATCGTCGGCTGGTTCGGCGGCCCGTCGGCGGCACGGGCGAAGCGTGGCGCGAATCGCTTGAACGGCTCGTCGAGATAGCGCTCCCAGAGGCCGTCCGGCTCCATGGTGTGCAGATCGCTGTCCATCACGCGCAGGCCCTGCTTCATCGTCCAGCTCCTTTCATCTCATCTAAGGACTCCCCCTTCCCGGCTCGTTCAGGCGGGGCTCAGAGCCCGTACAGCTCCTTCGCGTTGTCGCAGAGGATCCGCCGGCGCGCACCCGGCGCGACGCCCTTGAAGTTCTCCTCGATGGCCTGCCGGGACTCCGGCCAGGTGCTGTCGGGGTGCGGGTAGTCGGAGGCCCACATCACGCGGTCCTCGCCGAGCGTGTCCACCACCCGGAGCCCCACCAGATCGGTCTGGAACGTGGCCCAGACCTGGCGACGGAAGTATCCGCTCGGGGGCATGGTGAGCCGGAGCCCGCCGTGGGCGCTCCAGAACTCGCCGGCGTCGACGAACTTCCGGTACGTGTCGTCCATGCGCTCGAGCATGTAGGGGAGCCAGCCGATGCCCGTCTCGGCCAGGACGATCTTGAGGCCGGGATGACGCTCCAGCGCCCCGGAGAAGATCACGGCGGCGAGCGGCTCGTCGATCTGGAGCGTGGCGCAGGCGACGCGGACGCCCATGTTGCCGAGGTCGTTGAACTTGGGGCCGCTCGGCACCACCGTCCGGAGCCCGCCGCCCAGATGAAACCCGATGGGGATGCCCGTCTCCGCGCCGGCTTCCCAGAGCGGCTCCCAGGCCTCATCCCAGAGCGGCAGCTCGACCCGGGCGGCCAGGAGCATGCCGGTGCGAAGGCCGAGGTCCTTGAGATGGCGCACCTCGTCGGCCGCCATCTTGGGCTCGTCGAGGGGGATCAGCCCGGCCCCCACCAGCCGATCCGGCGCCGTCGCGCAGAACTCC
>WNGF01010909.1_pt1 | contig 16295 bp, 10 predicted proteins | sample 5400641 | NCBI WGS metagenome assembly WNGF01 (sample SAMN13153371, study PRJNA577476) | soil metagenome | isolation source: 80 cm soil or saprolite under grassland replicate 2 | place: USA:California | collected 2016-06-15
CACGTCTTCTTCTGGGTCGGCGTGGTGGCGGCCGTCGGCCCGCTGCTCGCGCTCAAGTACGCGGCGTTCTTCGTCGAGAATCTCGGCGCGCTCGCCGAGCTGACCGGGAGAGGCTCGCCGCTCGGTTCGGTGCCTCCTCAGGCGACGCTCGCCTGCTCGAGCACCCGCGCCTTGTTCGCGGCGCGGGACGGCTTGCCGGACGAGCTCTTGATGAGCCAGCGCGGCGGGACGAGGTACACGCGCGTGATCGTCACGTCGATCTTCATGCCCGCCTGCTGGACGGCGACGCCGAGCAGCTTCTTCACGTCCCCCTCCGCCTGCGTCTCGGCTACGACGCACAGGACCTCCGTCCCGGTCCGCTCGTCGTCCGCGCCGAAGGCCACGACCCGGCCCGGGATGATCCCCGGCACGCGCCCGACGGCGTCCTCCACGTCCTCCGGGAACACGTTGTTCCCGGCGACGATGACGAGGTCCTTCTTCCGTCCGATGACGTAGTGCTCGCCCTCGTGGACGAACCCGAGGTCGCCGCTGTAGTACCAGCCGTGCTGCAGCACCTCGGCGGTCTTCTCCGGGTAGTTCCGGTATCCGTCGAACATCGACACGGACGACATCGCGATCTCGCCGACCCTCCCGGGCGGCAGCTCCTCGCGCCGATCATCGACGATCCGCACCCGGCAGCCGGACACGAGCCGGCCCGAGGACACGCAGATCCTCCCCGCGCCGTTGCGCGGAGGCGCGACGTGCCCGGCCGCGAGCGCCTCGCGGTCGACGACGATCGTCCGGGCCTCGCGCCCCGGCGTCGTCTGCGTCACGGCGTAGGTCGTCTCGGCCATCGCGTAGCAGGCGCCGAGCGCCTCGGGGCGCAGGCCGTGACGGGAGAAGCGCACCCGGAACCGCTCGTGGCTGTCGGCGCGGACCGGCTCGCTGCAGTTGACGAGCATCCGGACGCTGTCGAGGCTCACGCCCTCCAGGTCGTCCTCGCGGATCCGATCGGCCATGAGGTTGTACGCGAAGTTCGGCAGCCAGCAGAGCGTCGCGCGCTCACGGGAGATTGCCTGCAGCAGCAGCACGGGGGCGGCGACCCACTCCATCGGGCTCAGCTGCACGAGCGGGACGCCGCAGACGAGGGGCAGGTAGAACGCCGCGATGAGCCCCATGTCGTGGTACAGCGGCAGCCAGCTCGCGACGCGGTCGTGCTCGGAGAGCGCGATCGCCTCGCCATAGCGGCGGACGTGCTCGAGGATCGCCCGGTGCGAGAGCACCACCGGCTTCTGCAGGCCGGTGGTCCCGGAGGAATGTTGGAGCAGGCAGGCATCGTCCGCTCTCCCCGGAGCGTGTTCCACCGGAGCGTCGTCGACAGCCGGGAGGTCGAGCGCCTCGAGCGGGTGGAGCACCTGCCGGATGGTGCTGTCGCTCCCTCCTATCACCGGCGCGATCACCTCGGCGAGGTCACGTTCCGTCACGACGTGATCGAGCCCCGAGCGCCGCGCCATCCCCTGGAGCCCCTCGCGGAACTTGTCGGGGTGGAGGCGCGCGTTCGGGTAGGCGAGGACCGACGGGAGCGCGCCGAGCGCGGAGATCCCAAGGTAGGTGGGGTAGAAGTCCGGGTGGTGCCGGACGATCAGGGCACAGACGTCGCCCTTACGGACGCCGTGCGCGTCGAGCCACCGCGCCGCGCGCGAGGCGGCCCGGATCAGCGCGCCGCGGGTCCAGCGGTGCGGCGCCCCCTCCGCGGTCACGTGGACGATCGCCTCGGCTTCCGGGGCCGCGTCCGCCAGGCTGCGCAGCCGGTCCCAGACCAGCGAGGCCGCATCCACGTCGAAGACTGGTCTTTTCATGGCGCGCTGGTCGGTCGAAGGGAGCTGCGGTCCGCGTGGGCTCATGCCGCGAACTCGCAGCCCACCGGGAGCAGCCCGACGCGACCCTCCATGTTGCGGATCCGATCGAGTAGCCAGTGATCGGCCCCGCCTTCGAGGCAGAGCCGCGTGAACGCCGTGGGATGGCCCGGATCGTGCGCGTGGCGCAGGAGGAACCGCGGCGTCCGCCCGGGCACGTTGAGCCCGCGGTAGCACATGTAGACGTTCGGGCAGGTCTGCTTGACGAAGTCGACGGCGTCGGCCGAGATGTTCTCGGGCTGGCCGAAGCCGATGGCGAAGTCGCGGCACGGCGCGCCGGTGAGCTCGGCCACGCGTTCCATCGCCTCGCCGATCTCGTACTGCAGGTCGCGCGGCTCGTTCAGTTGACCCAGGTCGCGGTGGGCGTTGTTGTGGGCGGCGATGCGGTGGCCCATCGAGAGCATCTCCCGCACCTGCGTCATCGACAGCCCTCGCACGTCGCCATGGGGGACCGGAGGAACGGCCACGACCCCCCGCTCCTGGTGATACCGGACGAACTGCGCGATGGTCCGGTCGAGCAAGGTGGGGACGACGAAGAAGACGGCCTGCACGCCGGCGCGGGCGAGCCAGACGGCGGCGTCGTAGTTCGAGGCGAGGCCGTCGTCGAACGTGACGAGGAGGCGATCCGCGTCCCCGTTCCCCCATCGACCGGCGACGAGCTCGTCGACGTCCGCCGGGGCTGCGATCGGCCAGCGCTCCCGCCACCACTCGACCGTCCGCCTCAACTCCTCGAGGGTGGCGGGAGGGGTACCGTGGAAGACCGCGATGCGCAGCCCGGCCGCGCCGCCGTAGAGCGCCGTCCGGTTCCGCTCAACCTGCCCGGACGCCCGCAAGATGCGGGCGGCAGCCCACCGCATCGCCCCGCTCGCCGGTCCGATCTGGGGGCGCTCGTCCGAGGAACCGCGCAGCTCGTCTGGGCGGCGCGCGGTGGGATCCGGGCGAACGGCCCCCGCGAACAGGTCCACGAGCCGCGCCGCCTCCACCCTCGCGTCGTGCAGCGCGGCGACGCGCTCGGCGCCGGCGCGTCCCATCCGCTCGAGCTCGGCCGGGTCCGCGTCGAGCGCCTCGGCCATGCTGGCCGCGAGCGCCTCGTCGCTGCTCGCCGGGACGAGCCATCCGGTGACGCCAGGTTCGACGAGCTCGGGGATCCCGGTGATCTGGGTCGCGATGCACGGCCGCACCAGCGCCAGGGCCTCCATGAGCACGACGGGCAGCCCCTCCGAGAAGCTGGGCAGCACGACCGCTCGCGACGACAGGATCTCGCGGACCACGCCCGCGTTGTCCTGCCACCCCGCGAACCGCACCAGGCCGTCGATCCCGAGCTGCCTCGCGAGCGCCTCGAGCTCGGCCCGCATGGGCCCGTCGCCGACGACGACCAGCTCGAACGTCCTCCCGGTCTCGCGCAGGCGGTGGACCGCGTGCAGCAGCGGAACGTGGCCCTTCTCCGGGGCGAGGCGCGCCACGCAGACCAGCCGGCGCGCTCGCGGGACGGGCTCCGGTGACCGGCCCAGGAACTGCTCGTCCACGCCGCAGCGGATGACGTGGATGCGCGCCCAGTGCGCCGGATCCGACCAGCGGCAGAGCTGCCCGCGACCGAACTGGCTCACGCCCACGGTGAAGGCGGCCCGCGAGATCTTCTCGTCGAGCGCCTGGAACTCCGGCGCGTCGAAGGTCTCGATGCCGTGGGCCGTGAAGCTGTAGCTCGGGCCGCCCAGCGCCCGGCACAGCATGGCGACCGCGGGGGGATTGCTCCCGAAGTGAGCGTGCAGGTGCTCCACGCCGTCGCCTCGGCACCAGCGCAGCAGGACGCAGGCCTCGACGAGGTAAGCGAGGGAGCGGAGCACGCCGTGACTGGACCGGCGGCCGATGCGGACGGCGAGCCGCAGGGCGCCGAGGAAGGCGCCAGGCCGGCCCATCGCGGTGACGAAGGCGAGCGCGATGCGGAGCGCCCCGGCATCGAGCAGCACCGCCGTGCGGTCGCGCTCGGCGACGTCGGCCGCGTCGAGCACGTCGCCCCCGTCCCGGATCGAGTAGCGCCGGATGGTATGGCCGAGCGCCTCGACCGCCGCGATCTCGCGGCGGATGAAGCTGTGGCTGCGGCTCGGGTAGATGTTGACGAGATACCCGAGCTGCATGCCGGAGCCGCGAGGTTCGTCGATCGTCCGCACGCTAGGCCTCAGCACGAACGTCGAGGTGCGACCGTCCCGTCACGGCGCGAGACCCGCGCGAGCTCCACGACGTCCTCGCGGGGCTGGACGGTCGAGGCGCGCATGGGGGGCTTGTCTGCGACGAGGTAGAACAGCCCTCGCAGCTCGAACAGGACCTGGTTCAGCGGCCGGAGCTGGACGCCGTTCAGCAGCCGGAGCGGGAACCTGTTGAACCCGTGACGGACCTGGACGTTCCGGAACCCGGAATCCCGCAGCATGTCCGCCAGCTCGAACGGGTCGAGCAGCCGCTCCGCGTACTCGCCCGTCTCGGGGTTCCGGCACCAGGAATAGGCCGGCGGCTCGGGGAGCGGCTCCCCGGCGATGAACGCCCTCGTCGCCGACACGATCTCGGGCCGGACCATGCCCGCGGTGGCGCGCACGAGCCGGGCGACGGACGCGTCGTCGAGGCTCGGCGCGGCGCCGCGGATGACCGCCTCCCGCATGGCCGCGTACGGCTTCGCATCCCTGTGCTCGACGGGTCGAATCTCGTCCCTCAACCAGCGCGCGTGCTCCCAGGACTCGTCCCGCTCCTTCCACATCTTGAAGGTCGCCTCGCGGAAGGCGGAGTTGAACCGGTTGCTGTCGTTTACGATCAGGATGCGCCCGCCGGGCTTGAGCAGCCCGAAGCACCGCCGGAACATCGCGTCCAGATCGCGGACGTGCTCGATCGCCTCGGAGGAGTAGATCCCGTCGAACGACTCGTACGGCAGATCGAGGCTGCAGATGTCGCCCTGCAGGCGCCGCCCCCGAAAGTCTCCGAGCTCGCACCGCCTGCGGATCTCGGCCACCCAGCGCTGGCGGTCGAACTTGGAGCCGAAGTCCCTTCGATACACGGCCAGGTCCGGGTGGTCGGAGCCGTGGATGTACTCGGTGACGATTCGAGCGATCGCCGCATCGGATGACGTCATCATGGGCCCGGGATCTGCGACCTGCCCGCCATCGCGTCAACGCACCAGACGCGGGGTTCTCGTCACGAGTCTCGGGGCCGCTCCGAGGGCTCGACCCGAGATGGGCCGACGTCACCAGCATCGCGAGCCGGGCCACGAGCCCCGACGGCACCTCTCAGGGTGTCATCGACGAGGCGTTCGTCTCGCCGCCCTGACGCGCCCCTCGAGCTACGGAGGAGGCCAGGGCCCACCGCCGGCTGGCGACGGCGCGGGACGAGCGACTTCAGGGCGCCCCGGAGCCGGCGAGACGCAGTCCGCAGCGAGAGCAGGGCGCGCAGCAGGATCGGCAGCAGCGGCGCGGCGCTCAGCTCGAAGGCGCCGACGAACCGCACCTCGCGGCCATTCCTTCCGGAGAGGCCCGACTTGAAGGTGTAGCCCCCCGGGTTGGCTCTCTTGTCGACGCCTCCGAGGTCGTAGCTCCGGCACCCCTGGCCCTTGAGCCACTCGAGGACGCGCCACTGGAGCGCGAAGGCGCCCCTCAGGTCGCGCCCGCGCTGGTTCGTGGCCCACAGGATCGCCAGGCCGGTGTCACCCAGCGCGGAGGTGATCGCTCCGGCGACGTCCGCCTTCCCGTCCTCCGAGCACAGCATGACGCGCATCCGCCACTCGGCCGGCAGGAGCTCCTGGATCCGGCGAAAGACGTCCACGTCTCCGAGATCGACCAGGCGCTTCCGATCGACCATCTCGGCGTGGATGGGGGCGAAGCGGTCGAACAGCTCGGGCTCCGCCCCCTCGGTGAAGACGAGCGCCCCGCGCTGCGAGCGGTTGAGGTTGCTGCGCCAGCTGCCCTCGAGCCCGGCGCGCAGCGCCTCCAGCGGCGGCGCGACGTCGACGAGCAGCGTCGCGTCGCCCGACGGCTGCAGACGGAAGCCTTCCTCGAGGTAGACCTGCCTCACCTCGGCGCACGGGTCGACCTCGCGAGGGAGGAGCCGCACCAGGTAGCCGCGACGGACGACGTACTCCAGCTTGATCGCGCGCACCATCTGCCGCAGGGCCCCGAGATCCGGACTCCGGCCACGGAGACGCCAGAGCGGGCCCCACCGGACGTATGCGATGCCGCCCAGCAGCGGCACCGGCGCGAGCCGGACCTGCACGGCCGCGACGATCTCCCCGTCGCGCGCCAGGACCAGGTGGCTCACGTCGGAGCCGGGCCAGCGACACTGCGCGTACGGGAGCGTCTGATACAGGCTGAGGTCGTCGAAGCGGCGGATGATCGCGTGCCACTCGGCCGGGCTGAGGCGGTCGACCCGGACGTCGTAACGGGCGTCAAGCTGGTCCATGCTCACCGCGCCTCCGAGGCGCCCCTCGCCGTGACGAGGCTCCTCACGATCCACCAGATGAGCCGCGGGTTGCGCCGGAGCTGGTCCACGGCGCTGGGGAGGTAGCCCTTCCCGTACGGGACGTAGATCCTCGCCCGAACGCCGCTGGCATCTGCCCACCGCAACGATCGCGTCATGGGCATCCCGAACAGGAGCTCGAGCTCGCAGGGCGTCCCGGCCTTGCGGAGGCGGCCGACCGCCTCGGCGGCGAGCGGCACGTCGTGGGTCGCGACCTGCACGTGGCGCGCCCGCCCCGCCAGTCGGTCGATGACCTCGAGGAAGCCTGCCCGCAGATCGCGATGGGGATCGGCCGGATCGGGCCACTGCCCCTTGACGACCCGGACCTGGAGGCCATGGTCGACGGCCCACCCCGCATCCGACACGCTGCGCGTCCAGCGTCCCGGGAGCGTGGTGCCCAGGTGGCGGCTGGACAGCTTGGGCAGCATGGCCTCGAGCAGCGCGCAGGACGGATCGGCCGCCTCCGGGCCGTGCGAGTCGAGGTGCAGGCACACGCCGCGCGCCTGTGCCGCGGTGGCCAGCTCGATCGCGAGGGCGCAGTCGAAGCGCAGGGCCGGAGGCTTGATCGACAGGTAGGCATCCAGGCCGCTGTCCGCCAGGCACTGGATCCCGGTGAGGTACTCGTCGACGACCTGACGCGCCGTGTACTCCGGCGTCTCCCACATGCCGAGCGTGCTGGGCCGCTGCTCGCTCGCCAGGCGCCGCGCGACGATCAGCCCGTCCTGCGGCGTCGCGCCGCCCACGTAAGCGCGACCGGCTCGCTGCATGAGCGGGAGCAGGGAGCCCGAGGCCATCCGCTTGACGGCCGACCGGACCTGCTGGACTGCGCTCCGCTGCGGCGGCGCCGTGCTCGACGAGACCTCCGCGTCCTGGAACTGCTGCATGCCGTCCATGCGTACCCCTTCAGCGCAGCGCGCCGTCCGGCGGCGCGTCCGGCCCGGCGCCATATGCCACCGCGGCCACGATCGCGCCCTCCGAGAACGACGGGACCGCCTGCTGCGCGTCCCGCTGCGAGCGGCCGAGCAGCCCCGCCTCGAGCGAGACCCGCGGCAGCAGCCACCATCGGACCCAGAGCTGCGCGAACGCGAGCACGGAGGCGCCGTCGGTGCTCCGCCTCACCGCGGCCGAGCCGTCGAGCGAGACGTGCTCCGCCGCTCTCCAGCGGACCGCGCATCTCCCCTCCGTCGTGGGGACGAGCGCACCGGTGGACGGGTCGACGTACGCGCTCGACCCGATCGCGACCTCCTCCCGCAGCGCGAGCGGAGGGCCGCCGTGGACGACGCCCACCTCGGCGACGGGGAAGATCTCTCGCGACGTCGCGCCGCCCACGTGGGCGGCCTCGCTCGTGCCGACGCCGAGGTCCGCCCAGCCCTCGGTGCGAGGGGCGAACCCCCTCCTCCAGGCTGCGGACGCGCTGGCGGAGACGTAGGAGGTGCGGCCTCCGGGCGCGTCGGTCCAAGTCCTCGCCGCGGTCCCCGTGACACGGAGCGTGTCGAGCTCGGTGAGGCGATGCGCGACGGACGCGTCGGCCGAGGCGATCTGCTGGCGCGGCAGGAGCAGCCGGGCCTCCGGCGTCAGGCCGCGGGCGACGCTCCACGCCGCTCCGGCGCCGAGCGTCGTCCGGAGGTCCACCTGACGCTCGCCACGAGCGCCGGTCCGGAGCGACTCGTAGGGCACGGACGCCGATGGCGCGACGAAGTCCGGCTGGGCGGCCTGGATCGTGTGGAACGGATTCGCGAGCGGATCCGCCGTGCCCGCCAGGCCGTCCGCCGTCAGCTCCAAGCTCCAGGGCCGCGGGGGTCGCACCGCGAGGCGTGCGCTCGCGGTCTGCAGCGTGCGCGGCGAGGCGATCTCCACGACGTCGCTCGACCAGAGCCGGAGCGAGTACGACACGTCCGTGCGCAGCGTGCCGAGGTTCACCGCCAGGGCCGCGCTGGGCGTCATCGACCCGGAGTCGAAGGTCTCGGTGGGGCCGCCAACGGGTACCAGCGTGGTCGCGCGGCCCTCGGCGCGGATCCCCAGCTCGAGCCGCGTCGACGGACGGGCCTCGGCCGGGGCTCCCTGCTCGAGGTCTGCGGCCTGCAACGTCAGCCAGAGCACGGCCCGAAGGGCGACGATGTCTCCCATGGCTCACTCCACGAGGACGACGTCTCCCGTCCGGAGGGGGAACGTGGAGGCCGGCGCCTTCCCGGTCCGGAGGTCCGCGTACCGGAAGCGGATCCGCGCGGGCGCGCGCTCCCCGTCGCCCCAGTATGCGGTCCTGAGCACGTAGATATCGTCGTGGTCGGCGAAGGGCGTGAGGCCGCCTGCGGCCGCGAGCGCGGGCAGCACGCCGGAGCCCGGCTCCACGTCGTACACGCCGGCCTTGGTCACCTGGCCCAGGACGGACACGCGCACCGGTCGCCGCTCGTGAACGACAACGGTGACGACCGGGTTGACGATGAAGCTCTTGAGCTTCACCTCGAGCCGGCGCGCGAGCTCGGTCGGTTTCATCCCCGCGACCTCGACGTCGTCGAGGAACGGCAGCGAGATCCGACCGTCCTCGCGGACGCGCGCCTTGTCGATCGAGTTCGCCTCCTGGTTCCAGACGCGCACGCCGATCACGTCGCCGGCACCGATCGTGGAGGTGATCGGCGGTGCGACCTTGCTGCTCGGGACGTCGTCGACCCAGACGAACTTCCCGCGGTGCGCGCAGCCGCCCACCGCGGCCACGCCGGCGAGGAGGGCGGCTGCCACCCACCGGTGTCGGGTCGAGCCTCGTCCGTCCGTGTCGCTGTGCATGGTCGCTCCGCCGCGCGGCGGCGCCCTGTGGCCGGCGTGCGGTGGGACCAACGTAATCGCGGCTGGCCGGCGTGCGAGCGGACAGCCTCATTGGTTCGCGCGTCGCGCTCCGACCGGGGCTGCGCCCGGTCCCGATCGGCTCCGCAACGGCGCGCACCCGGCTCGTCGCGGTCACGCTCGGTGCGGCTCCACGCTGCGTCCGGGGCGGCGCTCCCGGGCCGTGTCCGCGGTTCGCGTTACGCACAGGTGCGCTGCTACTGAAGGCGCGGCCCGCCTTGGCTACTCCGGCGAGCGAGCGCGCGTGCGCAGTATACGCCGAGCCGTCGTCGGCCCGGGGGGGACTCGCCGTGTCGAGTTCGTCGATCGCGTCCAGAGGTGACATGCGCCTGTTCGACTTCGGCGCGCTGGTCCTCGCGTTCCCGCTCGCGTGCGAGGCCTACGAGGCGCTCGCGCGTGCGACCGCGTGGATCCCGCCGATGAACGTCCTCTGGCCGGGCTTCGCGCTGGTCGTCGCCGCGTGGGGCGCGAGCGCGTGGCTCAACCAGCTCTACGGCGCCTTCATCGGTCGCTCGCCGCTCGCGGAGATCGTGCGCGTCCTCCGCACGGCCGCGACCGCCGCGTTGGGTGTCGTGGCGCTCTGCTTCCTGACGAAGCAGACGCACGTGTCGCGCCTGCTCGTCGGGATGTACTTCGCCCTGGTCGTCGCGCTCACCGTCGGAATCCGCATCGGGTGGCGCCTCGCGGCGCGCGCGACGCGCGGCGGCGGCGCCGCGCGCCGCTACGCGGTCGTCGGGACGGGCGCGATGGCGCGCGAGGTGGTCGAGGCGGTCGAGGCGAACCCTGAGTGGGGACTCTCCTTCGCCGGCTTCATCCGCATCGACGGCCAGACCGGCGGCTCCCGGGGCCCCTTCCTCGGCACGGTCGCGCAGCTCGGCCGGACGCTCGACGAGGAGGTCCTCGACATGGTCGTCTTCGCGGTGCCGCGCGAGCGGCTCGGATCTCGCTCGACATCCTTCGGTTCGGCCCCGGGCGCATGCGCGTCGCCGACATGGACGGCGTCCCGATGCTCGCCTTCACGCGGACGCCGTCCGACGCCCTCGCCCTCGGCGTCAAGCGTGCGTTCGATGTCGTGATCAGCGCCGCCGTGCTCGTCGTCCTCTCGCCCCTGTTCGCCGCCATCGCCCTGGCGATCCGCATCGACTCGCCCGGCCCGATCTTCTTCAAGCAGCGGCGGATCGGGCAGAGCGGGCGCGTCTTCGAGGTGCTGAAGTTCCGCTCGATGTTTCGCGACGCCGAGGGCCGCCTCGAGGCGCTCCGCGCCCACAACGAGATGAGCGGGCCGGTTTTCAAGATGGCGAATGACCCGCGCGTCACGAAGGTCGGCCGCCTTCTCCGCAGAACGTCCCTCGACGAGTTCCCTCAGTTCTGGAACGTGCTCAAGGGCGAGATGAGCATCGTCGGGCCGCGGCCGCCCATCCCGTCGGAGGTGCGGCAATACAAGCGATGGCAGCGACGCCGCCTCAGCATGAAGCCCGGCATCACCTGCATCTGGCAGATCAGCGGGCGGAACGACATCGACTTCGAGCGCTGGATGGAGCTCGACCTCCAGTACATCGACGAGTGGTCGCTCTGGGGCGACATCGAGATCTTCTTCAAGACCATCCCGGCCGTCCTGAGCTCGCGCGGCGCGCGCTGAGGCCCGGTCGCGCGCAGTGACCGAGGGCATCGAGACGGGGCGCCTCGTCGAGGTCCGCGTCCAGCAGCGCTCATGGTGCCAGCGAGGGCGAGATCCTCGAGGCCGGTCTCGACCTCCTCCTCGAGCGCCACGCAGCGACCCTTCGATGCCCCGGAGAGCCGACTTGCGCTTCGTCCGGCGCTCCTCCGCGAACGCGAGGTCCGATCGCCCAACCGGAATGTGACGAATCATGAGCGCTTCGCGGGGGCGAGGGAGAACTGCTGCCCAGCTGTCGCGCGGGCGCGCTCGCATCAGGTCGCATCGCGCGCCGCGGTCGAGCGCGACGGCGGGGTCGTGAAGCTCGGCGGCGGATCCCGGCGCTGAGCGGCGCTTCAGCGCGCGGCTGGTCCGCGGTCCGCGCGGCGCGGTCCGGAGCACCGGCCGTGCCGCCCCCGCCGCGGCCGGCGCACCGCTCACCGCACGAGCGCGAGATCCACCCACGACATCGACCAGAGCTCCGGCCCGTGCACCCCGTCGTCCGCGATGAACACGATCCGGTCGCCGACTCGGGTGAGGGTGCGCGGGTTCGACGAGCCCGGCCCGGGCCAGATGTCCTGCACCATGCGGGTGCCGGACGCCGTGCCGTCGGTCATCCACAGCTCCTGTCCGTTCACCCCGTTCGACGCGGCGAACAGCGCCACCCCGAGCTCCGGGACGACGAGGATCTCCTTGCCGAGCGCGCCACCGCTCGCGCCCGGGAGGAGATCGGCGAACGGGACCGTGCCCGCGGCCGTCCCGTCGCTCAGCCACGGCTCCCACCCGATCGCCGGGTCGTCCGCGAAGAACAGGAGGAGCCCGTTCAGCGCCGCCATCGGGCCGAACGCGTTCATCCCGGTGGCCGGCGCGATCGCCCTCACGAGCGTCGTCCCCGCGCCGGTGCCGTCGGTCCGCCACAGGCCGGTGCGCGAGCCGTCGTTCGCGCCGAAGTACAGCGCGCCGGCGTACGGAGTCATGCCGACCACGGACGAGCTCGTCCCTCCAGGCGCGATGTCGGCCACGACCGCCGTGCCGGCGGGCGTCCCGTCGGTGCGCCAGAGCTCCGTCCCCGTCGCCGACGTCCACCCGAGGTAGTAGGCGACGCCGTTCACCTCGACGACGCTCGGGCCGAGGGACGACACGCTCGGCGAGCCGTCTCCCTGCACGACGACGGCGCTGCCCGCCGCCGTCCCGTCGGTGACCCACAGCGCGCTGCCGCTGTAGGCGTAGAGCCGGTACCACGCCCGGCCGAGCGCCACCCCTATTCCCGAGGGCGAGGACGAGGCGGACCCCGGCGTGAGGTCCGCGAGCTGGAACGTCCCCGCGGACGTCCCGTCCGTCACCCACGGCTCGACGCCGGTGACGCCGTCGTTCGCGAAGAAGACGACGCGATCGCCGAGCGAGAGCGGCTGCGACGGGCTCGACCCCGCCGCGCCCGGGGCGAGATCCGCGAGCAGCGCGGTGCCCATCGCGGTCCCGTCGGTGACCCACGGCTCGAGGCCGAGGACGCCGTCGGTCTGCGAGACGAACGCACGGCCGCCGGAGAGCGGCGCGATCACGCCCGCGGCCGCCGCGGCGCCTCCTGCCACGAGATCGACCACGTACGCGGTCCCGGCCCCCGTGCCGTCGCTGCGCCAGAGGTTCGTGCCGGTCACGCCGTCGTCGGCGAAGAACAGGATCCCTCCGGCGGCCGCGCAGAGCGACCCCGAGATGCTCGCGCGATCGTTCGACCTCACCGGCAGCCAGCGCGTCCCGCCCTCCGTCCCGTCCGAGGCGATGACGCTGGGGGCGTGCGTCGCGTCGCTCGGGGTGCTGAGGAGCGCCGTGCCGTTCAAGCTGCCCGCCGTGGTCGCCGCGGGAGCGGCGGTCACGTGCGTCGTCCCCGCGACCGTCCCGTCGCTGCGCCAGAGCCAGACGCCCGACGCGTCCCGCGCCGTGAACACGGCGACGCCGCCGGCGTCCGCGAACGGGCTCGGGATCGCCGCCGGGGTCCCGGGGTACAGGTCGATCCGGGTCACCGCCGTGCCGTCGTACGCGCCCATCTCGGTCGCCTGGTCCGCAGTCCCGAGGCCGGCGAAGAAGATCTTGCCACCGATCGCGGTGAGCCGCGCCGGCACCACCGAGCCGGTCGTGAGGCGTACGAGCGACGTGCCGTCGCTCTTGTACAGGCTGGTCTCGCCCGCCTCGCTCCACGAGAGCACGACCCCGCCCTGGAACGGCACCATCTGCGACGGCCCCCCGTTCTGGACGAGCGTGCCGATCCTCGCGGTGGTCTCCGCGGTTCCGGCCGAGCGCCAGAGACGGTACGCGAGGCTCCCACTCGGAACGACGGCGCTGGAATCGCGCGCGGCGAAGACGAGGGTGTCCCCGGAAACGGTGAGGGTCGTAGGGCTGGAGCCGATCGTCCCCGGCCAGAGGTCCTTCACGAGGAACGTTCCGCCCTCGGTGCCGTCCGTCCTCCACAGCTCGCGCCCGACCACGCCGTCGTCGGCGCTGAAGTACAGCACGCCGTTGAGCGCGGCGAGCGACGCCGGGCTCGACCCCGCAGAACCGACGCGGATGTCCTTCACGAGCACCGTGCCCGCCGCGGTACCGTCCGTGCGCCACAGCTCGGGCCCGGCCTCGGGCGTCGACGCGACGAAGTACAGCGTGTCGGCGACCGCCGTGAGGTACTGGGGGCTCGAGTTCCCGTCGCCCGGCCAGAGATCCCGCACGAGCCACGTCCCAGCCGCGGTGCCGTCGCTGCGCCACAGCTCGACCCCGTGGGTGCCGTCGTTCGCGGCGAAGTACACGAGGCCGCCGACGGCGGTGAGCCCGGTCGCGCTCGACCAGGCCTGGCCCGGGTTGATGTCGCGGACGAGCGCCGTCCCGGCCGCGGTGCCGTCGGTCCGCCACAGCTCCACGCCGTTCTCGGCATCCTCCGCGGAGAAATAGGCGAACGCACCCGCGCGGACGAAGCCCGAGGGCGCCCTCCCCGCCGGCACCTGGACGACGGCCGCGTCGAGGTCGGTCACGAGGGACGCCGGCCCTCCGAGCGGCGTGCAGCTCGTCCCGGGCGGGCAGGCGAGCTCGCAGGCGCCGGCCGTGCAGACCTCGTCGGTCCTGCAGACGTTCCCGCACGCGCCGCAGTTCTGCCCGTCGGTCTGGAGCGTCGAGCAGACCGGGCCCAGAGCGCCGACGCACAGGCTCTCGCCCGCGTTGCAGGCGGGGTGGCAGTATCCCGTGGTGCAGATCTCGCCCGACCCGCACGCCCGCCCGCAGTTCCCGCAGTTCAGGGCGTCGGTCTGGGTGTCGGTGCACGCGAAGCCTGCCGGGCCGCCGCACATCGTCGTGCCCGGCGCGCACGCCGGCAGGCAGGTGCCGCTCGTGCACGTCTCGTTCGTCCCGCAGACCCGCCCGCAGGACCCGCAGTTCTGGTCATCGATCTGGAGTGTCGCGCAGTACGGGCCGGCGCCGTTGACGCAGATGGCCTGCCCCGCCGGGCAGGTGAACGTGCAGACGCCATTCGTGCAGGTCTCGCTCGTGCCGCAGGCCCGGCCGCAGGATCCGCAGTTCTTTTTGTCCGTCTGCAAGTTCGTGCAGGACGGGCCGGTGCCGTTGACGCAGAGGTCATATCCCGTCGGGCAGCTGAACACGGGGTAGCAGAAGCCGTTCGTGCAGGTCTCGTTCGTCCCGCAGGCGTGGCCGCAGGAGCCGCAGTTCTGGTTGTCGGTCTGGAACGAGGCCACGCAGTACGGCCCGCTCTGGGTGAAGCACATGTTCTGGCCGGCGGGGCAGGCGAACTGGCAGACGCCGTTCGTGCACGTCTCGTTCGTCCCGCAGGCGTGGCCGCAGGAGCCGCAGTTCAGGTTGTCCGTCTGGAATGTCGCGCAGTAGGGACCGGTGGGAGCGGCGCAGACGTTCTGTCCCGCCGGGCAGCTGAACGAGTACAGGCAGATCCCGTTCGTGCAGGTCTCGTTCGTGCCGCAGACCCGGCCGCAGGAGCCGCAGTTCTGGTTGTCGGTCTGGAGAGACGCCACGCAGTACGGCCCGCTCTGGTTCACGCACGTGGACTGGCCGGTGGGGCACGTGAACTGGCAGACGCCGTTCGTGCACGTCTCGTTCGTCCCGCAAACCCGCCCGCAGGTGCCGCAGTTCCGGTCGTCCGTCTGGAGCGACGCGCAGTACGGGCCCGGGGTGCCCGCGACCGCGCAGACCGTCTGCCCGGGGTCGCAGGTGAGCTCGCAGCGGCCGGACAAGCAGACGAGGCCCGAGGGGCAGGCGAGCCCGCACGCGCCGCAGTTCCGGTTGTCGGTCTCGAGCGCCGCGCAGTAGGGGCCCGTGGCGCCCGTGCAGGTCGACTGCCCCGACGGACAGGTGAACTGGCAGGCGCCGCCGGTGCAGACCTCGCCCGGGCCGCACGGGCGGCCGCACGCGCCACAGTTCTGCGCGTCCGTGTCGAGCGTGGCGCAGTAAGGGCCCGTGGCGCCCGGGCAGGTCGCCTGCCCCAGCGGACAGGTGGGCGCCGGCTGGCACGCGCCGGCCGTGCAGAACTCACCCGCGGCGCAAACGACCCCGCACGCGCCGCAGTTCTGCGAGTCCGTGTCGATCCACGCGCAGTAACCGCCCGCCGACCCGCCGACGCAGATCTCCTGGCCGCACTGGCACGTGAACGGAACCGCGCAGAACCCATTCGCGCAGACCTCGTTCGCCGCGCAGGCCGTGCCGCACGCGCCGCAGTTCTGCGGGTCGGACGCGAGCGACGCGCAGTAGGGGCCGGTGGCGCCCGCGCAGACCGCCTGCCCCGACGGACAGGTGAACTGGCAGACGGCGCCGGTGCAGACCTCGCCCGCGCCGCACGCGACGCCGCACGCGCCGCAGTTCGCGCCGTCGCTCGAGAGGTCCGCGCAGTACGCCGTAGACCCCTTGGCGCACGCCGTCGTCCCCGCGGCGCACTTCGAGGCCTTCGCGAGCGCGGCGGCATCCGACGCCCCGTCCTCCGGCGCAGGCCCGCAGGCGAGCGCGAACATCGTCGCGAGCGCCACGATCGAGATACGTCGCATGTTTCCCCCTCCGCGTGCGCGCATGGCGCACCGACCCTTCGTACCGGGACAGAGCGTGACGCGCGTTGACACCGATCACTTCAGGCAAATCACAGGTGTGACGGACGGTCGCAGGCCGAGGGTCATCGCGGCGACTCTCGAGGAAAGGCGCGGAGTATCGAATCCAGGGGGAACTGAGGGGGCGGGGTGCGCGGGGGATTTCGCGTGTTCTGGAATGCGACCGCGCCCTGAACGGAGACGCCGCGGTCACCGAGCCGGTGACCGGGCCATAGATGGAGAGTCCTGCAACGTCGCTCGGCCCATGTCGAGGAGGCGTGCGGCCTCGCTCTGGTTTCCCCTCGCGACGTCGAGCGCCGCGACGATGAGCCCGCGCTC
>WNGF01005424.1_pt1 | contig 16294 bp, 17 predicted proteins | sample 5400641 | NCBI WGS metagenome assembly WNGF01 (sample SAMN13153371, study PRJNA577476) | soil metagenome | isolation source: 80 cm soil or saprolite under grassland replicate 2 | place: USA:California | collected 2016-06-15
TTCGACGCGCAGCCACTCGGAAAGAGCGTTGACGACGCTGACCCCGACGCCGTGCAGTCCACCGGAGACCTTGTAGCCGCCCCCGCCGAACTTGCCGCCGGCATGGAGCACGGTGTGCACCACCTCGAGGGCATCCTTGCCCGTCGAGTGGCGGCCGACCGGGACGCCACGGCCATCGTCGGTGACCACCACGGTGCCGTCCGCCTGGAGGATGACCTCGATGCGCGTCGCGTGACCGGCCATCGCTTCGTCGATCGAGTTGTCGACGACTTCCCACACCAGGTGGTGGAGGCCGCGATCGTCAGTCGAGCCGATGTACATCCCGGGGCGTCGACGAACCGCCTCCAGGCCCTCGAGAACCTGGATGCTCGCTGCCGTGTAGTCACCGCCGCTCGCCTTTGAGCGGCCGCTCTTGGCGGGACGGCCGTTCACGGGCTGGCTGGCCTCGCCGGTCACGCGATCCCTCCGGTAAGGCGCTCGTACAACCGGCTCAACTCTTCGTCGCTGTAGTACTCGATGACGATGCGGCCGCCGCGCCGGGTCCGAGCGAGGCTGACCTTTGTTCCCAGAGACCGGCGCAGATCCTCCTCGACGCGCTCCAGGTCGGGGTCGGCCGAGGCTGAACGGGCGGACTTGGAGGGAGCGCGAGGCTCGCGCAGCCGACGGGCAAGCTCTTCAGCCTGGCGGACCGAGAGCTCCCGCGAGACGATCGCGCCCAGTAGATGGACCTGGGCCGCCGGGTCGAGGCCGCCGATGGCCCGCGCATGGCCCTCCGTGATGTGGCCGTCGGTCACTGCGACCTGGACGGCCGGATCTGTGTCGAGCAACCGGAGTGTGTTGGCGACCGTCGCGCGAGCTCGTCCGACACGTTTCGCGATCTCGTCCTGCGAGAGGCCGAACTCATCTGCGAGCTGCCGATAGGCATGGGCCTCCTCCATCGGGTTGAGGTCGGCACGTTGGATGTTCTCGACCAGTGCCAGCTCGAGCTGGCTGCGATCGGCGAGGTTCCGGACGACTGCCGGGATCCGCTCCAGTCCGGCCATCTCCGCCGCTCGGAAGCGGCGCTCTCCGGCAACGAGCTGGTAGCCGTCGAGCACCTCGGTCACGAGGATCGGCTGCAGGACGCCGTGCTCCCGGATGCTCGCTGCGAGATCCTCTATTGCCTTGTCGGCACTGCTGCGACGCGGCTGGTACGGGTTTGGGCGGATCCGGGCCAGCGGGATTTCCGTGGGGGCCGCGATGTTTGCGGGCCGCTGCGGAATCAATGCGGCGATGCCGCGGCCAAGGCCACCGTGGTGCCGATCCGGTCGTGCCGTCATGCGTCGACCCCCACTCGCGGAACATCCCTTGGGGTCGCAGGCTGGACCGGTTGGAGCGACTCAATGCCCGAGTGTTGGCTGCCGGCTCGCGGCGATGATGACGGCCGCGTGTCGGCAGCCGCTCGACCATCGCGCGCTCGGAGCTCTTCGGCGAGTGATCGGTACGCCTCCGCGCCCCGGGAATCGGCTCGATAGAGCGCGATCGGCTGGCCGTAGCTCGGTGCCTCCGAGAGGCGCACGTTGCGAGGTATGACCGTCTTGAACACCGCATCACCGAGGTGTCGCCGTGCCTCTGCGCTTACCTCGGCGGACAGGTTCGTACGGGAGTCATACATTGTCAGCAGTACGCCGAGGACTCCCAGATCGGGGTTGAGGTGGTCACGGACGAGATTCACGGTCGCAATCAGTTGGGTCAAGCCCTCCAGGGCGTAGTACTCGCATTGCAGCGGGATGAGCACCGCGTCCGCCGCGGTCAGGGCATTCACGGTCAACAGCCCGAGTGAAGGCGGGCAGTCGAGGAGGACGTAGTCGAAGCCGGGCGCGAGGGGGCCCAGCAGTCGGGCGAGCCGGCGCTCGCGCTGGCTCAACGGCGCGAGCTCCACCTCCGCGCCCGCGAGCTCGATGGTTGACGGGATCAGAGAGAGTCCTTCGACCGCGGTGTCGACCATCAGGTCCGCCAGGGCCGAATCGCCGACGATCGCGTCATAGATCGAACCCTCGAGGCCCCCACGATCCAAGCCGAAGCCGCTTGTTGCGTTGCCCTGTGGATCGAGGTCGATGACGAGGACTCGGTCGCCGGCGAGGGCGAGATACGTCGCCACATTGACCACGGTCGTGGTCTTCCCTACGCCTCCCTTCTGGTTGGCGCAGGCGATGGTTTGGCCCACTCAGGGGCCTGGCCGGGTGCTCGTCACACACAAATCTTACCATCCTCGTCGGGTTTACCCACGATTCGCGGTGTCTCTCGAAGGGATGCTCGGGCATCGCCGAATCATGCCATCGACGCATGCACGCCCACGTATCAGCCGCCTCCCAACCCTCTCTGATGTTGCACGTGAAACGGTTCTTCCCGGCATCGCCGAGGCAAGCGAGCGTCATCTGGCTGGCCGCCCATGTTCCCCCCAGTCGGGGAGTCCTCAAGGCCGCCCGGCCGGCGGCTCGCGCGTCGCCCGGCCAGGCCTCCCTCGCCGCCCGGCCGGCGGCTCGCTCGCGGCCCACGCGGAGGGCGACGTCATTGCCGGTTCCGGCGATGGCGGCCTATACTTCCGCCGAACGTAGCCACCAACACCGTCGTCGCGGTCGTACGGACCACGGACGCGCGACCCTGGCCTTTGCCGAGGATCGACGCCATGAGCCTGACACTCGCCGCGGTCGGCGCGGTGGTGGCCGCGCTCTTTGACGCGACCATCGCACCATATCTCCAGATCGGGGGAGCACAGCCCGATCTCGTGCTCGTCCTGGCGGTGATCTGGACGGTCGTCGTCGGGTTCGAGGGCGGACTGGTCTGGGCGTTCCTTGGGGGGCTGCTCATCGACCTGCTCGCACCGCGGCCATTCGGGTCGACCGCTTTCGCGCTGCTGCTCAGCGTCGGCGCCGCCGCCGTCTATGCAGCGGTGGTCGTTCGTGGTCGCTATGCGCGGCCCATCGCTGCCGTCTTCGTCTTCAGTCTCGTGAATGCCGTGATCTTCACCATCGTCAATCGGACCCTCCGCGGGGCGATCCCGCTGGACGACGCCGTGGCCGCCTGGCTGCCGGGCGCCGTCTACAACACCGTTCTCGCCGTCGTGATCGCCCCCATCCTCGTGTCGGTCCACGCCCGGCGCACCGACCGCGACAGGCTGGACTGGTGAGCACCACAACCGCGGACGTTGCGGTCGTCGACCGCCGCATCCTTCGATTCGTGGCGTTCGGGATCGCCGTCGTGATCGGCGTCTCGGGACTTACCGCACGCCTGTTCTATTTGCAGGTCACCCATGTCGACGAGTTCGTTCAACAGGCGACACAGAACAGATCGGTCGCTCAGGCGATTCCATCGCCGCGCGGCCTCGTCTATGACCGGGCTGGCCGCCCGCTCGTCGTCAACGAGCCCAGCTTCGCGATCAAGGTCCGGCCTGCCAACCTGCCCGAATCGAAACGCGATGCGGTCGTCGCCCAACTGTCGACCCTCCTGCGGATGGAACCGGCCGACATCAACGCGGCGATCGACGGTAGCCCGGGCTCGCGCTTCGACCTGGTGCGGGTCGCCCAGGGCGTTCCGCGCGATACGGCCAACCTCATCGCTGAGGAGAGCGCCGACCTGCCGGGCGTCGAAGTGTCGGTCGAGACCCAGCGGCGCTACGTGAGCGGGCTGCTCATGTCCCAGATCCTTGGCTACACGGGACCGATCGACGCGAACGAGCTGGCCTCGCTGCGAGACGACGGGTATCTCCCCGACGACCTGATCGGCAAGACGGGCGTCGAGGCGGTCTACGAGGAGCAGCTCCGCGGCACCTATGGCCTGGAGACCGTCGAGCGTGACGCCGTCGGTCGCCGGCTCCAGGTGTTGGAGACGAACCGTCAGGCGGAGCCCGGCAATTCGCTCAAGCTGACGATCGATACGAAGGAGCAGGAGCTCCTCCAGAAGGCCGTCCAGTGGGGGATGCGGAAGGCGGGCCTCAAGCAGGCGGTCATGATCGTTGAGAACCCCCAGACGGGGGAGATCCTCGCGATGGTCAGCCTGCCCACCTACGACGACAACGCCTTCGCCGGCGGCATCAGCTCGAAGGCGTTCAAGCAGCTGCTGACCAACCCGAACAAGCCGCTCGTCAATCACGCGATCAGCGACCAGTACCCGCCCGGGTCCACCTACAAGCTCGTCACCGGACTCGGCGCGCTGGCCGACGGGCGGATCGGACCGACCGAGCGAATCCAGACGCATCCATACATCCAGCTCGGCCTGACGAAGTTCTGGGACTGGAACCGCATGGGATTTGGCGCCCTCGACATCAAGAACGGTTTCGCCCACTCGAGCGACACCTTCTTCTATCAGGTGGCCCAACGGCTCGGCATCACCCGCCTCGCCTACTGGGCGCAGCAGCTCGGCTTCGGCAGGAAGACGGGCATCGACCTCCCGGCCGAGGTTCCGGGCATCGTGCCGAGTGAGAAGTGGAAGCAGGACACATTTGGCCAGCCGATCCAGCCCGGCGAGGTGCTCCAGGCCGGCATCGGCCAGGGATACGACACGGCCACCCCCCTGCAGTTGCTCAACGCCTATGCCGCGATCGCCAATGGCGGGACCCTTTACAGCCCGCAGGTGGTCCGCGAGATCCTGGGTCCCGATGGCTCCGTCGTCCGGCCATTCAAGCCGAAAGTGCTGCGCAAGGTCCGGGCCCCGGCCGGCGACATGACCATCATGCGGCTCGCCGCCCGGGAGGTGGTCACGAGCCGTCACACGTTCAACCTGGTCGAACTGCCGATCGAGGTCGCGGGCAAGACGGGTACCGCGGAATTCGGCGCCAGGGACAGCCAGGGCCGCCTGCCGTTCCACAACTGGTTCGTGGCCTTCGTTCCCGCCCACGGCGACGTCGCGAAGCACGACTCCAAGCTGGCCGTGGTCGCCTTCGCGTACGACTCGAATACCGTCGGCAACGTCGCGACGGAGATGGTCAAGTACTACCTCCAGCTGCACTTCAAGCTCAAGGTCGACAAGCGCCTGCCCTACCTGCTCGCGCGGGGCAACTTCTACGGTGGCAACTGATGGGCGTCCTTCGCATCGAGCCGGCTCGCGCGCAGGCCTGGACTGCGCGATCACTCGCGGCGTTGTGGCGGACCTACGACTTGCAGCTGACGATCTACGCCCTGCTGCTCGCAGCGGTAGGCTTGGCGATGGCCTACAGCAACAGCGTGGAATCGGGCGCGGCCGTCATGGCGCCCGGCTCGACCTTCGTCCGCGGGCTCATGTGGGCCGGCCTGGCCATCGTGGTGTTCGTCGCCGCGACCGCCTTCGATTACAGCTGGTTCCGGACGTTCGCCTGGCCGCTCTACTTCGTGAACCTCGGGATCCTCGCCCTGACCCTGGTCGTCGGCGACGGCGTTGGCGGCGTGGCCCGCTGGGTGACCGTCGGGCCGTTCCAGGTCCAGTTCAGCGAGATCGCCAAGATCCTCATGATCATCGTCCTGGCCCACTACCTGGCCGGGCGGCAGCAGCGGCTGAACGGTCCGATCCAAATCCTGGGCGCCTGCCTCCTCGTCGCGCCACCGACGGCTCTCGTCCTGCTCCAGCCCGACCTTGGGACGTCCCTCGTGTTCATCGCGATCCTGGGTGGCATGCTCTTCATGACCGGGGCCAGCCTCCGCTGGCTGGGTGTCCTGACGTCCGTGGCGATCGCCGTGGTGCCGATCGCCTGGACCTACGTCCTCAAGGACTATCAGAAGCAGCGCCTGATCAGCTTCCTCTACCCGCAGGCAGATCCACAGGGATCCGGCTACCAGTTGCTGCAGTCGCAGATCTCGGTGGGCTCCGGAGGCTGGGCTGGCAAGGGCCTGACCAACGGGACGCAGGATCGCGGCAACTTCCTGCCCGTCCAGACGACGGACTTCGTCTTCGCCAAGCTGGGCGAGGAGTTGGGCTTCATCGGCGCGATCGTGGTGTTCGTCCTTTTCGCCGCCCTGATCTGGCGAATTCTCGTGGCCGGATGGCGGGCGCGCGACCCGTTCGGCCTGGCGATGGCCTCCGGGCTCGCGTCGATGATCTTCTTCCAGTTCGTGATCAACGTAGGCATGGTCATCGGCGTCATGCCGATCACCGGCATCCCGCTGCCGTTCATCACCCACGGCGGGGCGTCGCTGATCAGCCTGGCATTCGGGCTCGGCATCCTGCAGAGCATGAACATCCGGCAGTCCCGCGCCGAGTGGTGACGGTCGCGACCCGCTAGCCGGCAGCCGCGGGCCGACCGCTCCGACCCTCGCCGGTTGGTGGGCGATCGTCGGGGTGAGCGGAGACACGCAGGCGTCGCAGCAGCAGGTCGGTCGTCGTGCCCTGGACGAGCAGCGTGAACAGGGTGATGCCGAAGGCGATTCCCTGGAGCCGCGCTCGATCCGGCAGTTCCTGCGGCAGCGACAGCGCCAGGGCCACCGCGATCGCGCCTCGCAATCCCGCCCAGAAGAGCACGTGCAGCCACGATGTCGGGAGCCCCGGGCCGCGGCGAGCGGCATGAAGTGCCCGGGCCGCGAGGCCGAGCAGACCGTAGACGACGATGGCGCGGCCGATGAGGATCGCCGCAACGCCCCAGGCGACGGCCGCCGCCGCCTCGCGAAGCTGCCCGATCGTGATGGCCGTGCCGATGAGCAGAAAGACGAGCGCGGTCAGGAGGAAGGCGATGAACTCCCACGTCGCGTCCAGCGCGTCAAAGGTCCTGAGCGGCATCCCTATCCGCCGCCCGTATGTTCCCAGCACGATGCCCGCCACGACCGTTGCGATAATCCCGGATGCGTGGACATGGTCGGCCAGCAGGTACGTCCCGTAGGCCAGGACGAGCGAGATCGTCAGCTCGATCGCCTGTTCCTCGGTCATGCTCATGACCCGGGCGGCCAGGACGCCCAGGCCGAGCCCGATGACCCCGCTGACGACCACGGTCGACACGAACGTCGCGACCGCTTCCACCGGCGTCACGCCCTGCGATATCGACCCGAGGGCAATGGTGAAGACGACCACGGCCGTCCCGTCGTTGAACAGGCTCTCGGCTTCAACGAGGGTCGCCAGCCGGCGTGGTGCATTGAGATGGCGGAATGTCGCGATCACGGCCACCGGGTCGGTCGCCGATACGATCGCCCCGACCACGAAGGCAGGGCCGAGCGGCACGGCGGCGAAGGCATTCAGGATGAGGGCCACCGTTCCAGCCGAGATGAGCACCCCAGGAACCGCGAGCAGCACCGCGCCCAGGAACGTCCGGCGAAGCTCCGCGACATCCAGGCGGTAGGCTGCTTCGAAGACGAGGCCCGGGACGAGCACGACGAGGACGAGCTCGGGCGTGATCGTGAACCGCTCGGCAGGAGCCAGCGCCCCGATGGCCAGCCCCAGGACGACAAGCACGACGCTGTCAGGCAGCCCCAACCGGCGGGCCACGAGCGCAACCAGCGCCCCGACGCCGACGATCGCGACGAACAGCCCGACGAGATCGAGCGTGGCCTGGCCCGTCATCGTGGCCGGAACAGGCCCCGTCGCTCCTTCGCCTCGACCTCGGGACTCTTGCGGCGTCCGGTCCGGCGCAGGATCTCGTCGATCTCCTGGCGGTAAGGGCGGCCGATCGGGGTCCGGTCCAGCCACTCGATGAACTCGATGTCCGTTCGGGCGATCTCGCCCAGCGACCAGCCGTCGTAACGGCCGAAGTTCAGGACGCTGCCGGACGGCTGACCCGGCGGTGGGGTGGCTGAGGCGGCCGGGCCCGGCGGCCGGCGCAACCCGGGATCGGCGCGGAGTGGGCCGGGCGATGGCGAGGACGCCGATGGTCCGGGGGTCGCAGGCGCCGCTCCGGCACGCTCGCCTCGCGCCAGATCGTAGATCGCCCGCCGGTCGGGATCGCGAAGGATCTCCCAGGCCCGATTGATCGCGGTCATGCGGGCGGCCGCGTCCGGCCCGCCGGCGACGTCCGGGTGCCACTTCTGGGCCAGACGCCGGAAGGCCGCCTGGACGACCTCCTGGTCCGCCTCCGGATCGACCTGCAGCGTCTTGTAGGCGTCGAACTCCCGGTCGGCTGGTTGCTGCGTCATGTGCTCCCCTCGGCGTCGGAGACGATCCCGGTGGCCGGTCCACCGGAGACCCGCCGCTCGTCCTCGCTCGATCCGACCGCGGCGACACCGGCGACGACCGGTGCGCCCGCGGCCGGCTGGCTGAGGCGGCGGAACAGGTAGGCGTAGATGTCGCGCCCGGCCGCGGTGACGGGCAGGGCCAGGATCGCTCCCAGGAGCCCGGCGATGGCCGCACCGACGATCAGCGCGAACATCACCAATGCGGGGTGGAGCTTGGTCGCGTCGCCCTGGATCTTCGGGACGAGGAAATAGTTCTCGAGTTGCTGGATCAACAGCGTCAGGATGAAGGCCGCGACCGTCGCCTGCACGCCGGCGGTGGCGCCCACCAGGATGACCGGAACCGCGGCGATGATCGGCCCGATGATCGGCAGAAGCTCCAGCAGACCCGCCAGGATCGCCAGGAAGAACGCGAATCGACCGAAAACGGGATCGACCGTGACGGCCAGGAGCTCGAGGCCGAGGAACGTCGCCACGCCGACGGTCGTGCCCAGGACGATCTCGCCGCGGACCCACTGTCCGAAGACTCGCTCGGCGATCCGGATCACCCCCCAGGTGTCCTCCCGCCATTCGGCAGGCAGCGATCGATCGAAGCTCACCGTCAGAGTCGGCCGGTCCTTGAGGAGGTAGAAGACCCAGACCGGGATGATGACGTAGCCAAAGAACGTCGCGACGAAGCCGGCGACCGACGTGAATACCGGCACCACCAGGCCCGGGCTGATCGTGCCGGCGTCGCGGCCGATCTGGGCCAGGGATCGATCGATCGCGGCGCGGACCTCGGCCGGAATCTCGAGCGCGGCGTAGGCCCGGCGGAGGCTCTCGAGCTGGTCCTGCACGACGGCGGCCAGCTTCGGCGCGTCGCCGATGAACTGTCCCACCTGCTCCACCAGCGGCGGGATCGCCAGGATCAGCGCCGCCGCCACGAGAGCGACGGCCACGACGTAGACGGCCAGGATCGCCACGCCGCGCGGCAGGCCGAGCCGGCCCAACCCTTCCACCGCCGGATCCAGCAGGTAGACGAGCAGCAGGCCCACGATGAACGGGCTGACGGCATCGCGGCCGAGGTAGAGCACGAAGGCGACCACGATGGCGGCGAAGAGCATGAGGGCGACGCGCGGCGTCGGAGGACGCAGCCGGCGCCCGGCGGGTGCGGCTCGACGATCGGCGAACGGGGCCGGTCCGCCCTCTGCGCCTGTCGCGGGCATCGGCTCGGGGCGGGGCTCGGCGGCCTCCTCCATGGTCGGGCAGACTACCAGACGTGAACGTGGATTCCGGCACCGCATGAGCGAGTTCCGGCAGCGCTGGCGACTGACGGTCTGCCGCGGACCGGACGCCCGCGACGTGGCCCATCGCGATGTGGTCTCCGGCTGGGAGGCTGCCCTGCGAGCGTCGGGCCTGCCGCTGGCGGAGACCGCGGCTGCTCGGCCCAGACCGCGGATTCTGTTCGCGGCACCGGTGCCGGTCGGGATGCTGGCCCAACGGGAGCTGATCGATGTCGGCCTGACGGAATGCCGGTTGGTTCACGAGGTCCGCGAGGCGGTGGGAGCCGCCGCCCCGAGCGGCTATCGCCTGGTCGACCTGTACGACGTGTGGACCGGCGCCCCGACCTTGCCGAGCCTGGTCGTAGCGGCCGATTACCGGGCTTCGCTGACAGCGGGGCCAGGCACGGAGAGCGATACGGCCGGCGAGGGTTGGACCGGCCTCGGCGATCCGCTGGATGCAGCCATCGCCGAGCTGCTGGCCTCGCGCCGGATCGAGATCGGGCGAGAGAAGGGAGGGGGCGTGGTCACGGTCGACATCCGGTCACACCTGCTCAGCCTCCGCGGGACGAGCGGGGCGAACGGCTCGATTCGGCTGGACATGCGGCTGCTGCTGGGCGGTGCGGCCGGCGTTGGCCGGCCGGAGGAGGTCGTCACGGCGCTGGCCGGACGTCTGGGGCGCGGACTCGCCCTCACCGAGGTGGTCCGCGAGCGCATCCACCTGGCCGACGATCCGGCGCTCGACTGAGCGCTCGGCTGGCGCTCGGCCGAGCGCGGCCCTCCGAAGGATGCCAACCCCCGCGAGTTGGCTGGCGTGCTAGCGAAGGGCGGACGCGGGCTCCAGGCCATACTCCAGGGGATGCTCGGCCCGGTCGCGCGAGGCCGTGCGGTTGATCATCTCGAGTGTCTCCTCGACGGTCTTGCCGTTGGCATCGGCGGCGCGCTCCAGGTCTTCATAGACTAGGTTCACGTGGGGCTGGCCCATGTCGTCGTGGGCCTGCATGCAGCCGCAGTTCAGGCACATGATCGGATCGCTCTCCCTTCTCTGCCTCCGAGGCGTCGGCCGACGGTTGCCACCGAATCGTGACCGCGGCCAGCGTAGTCCCACGTAAGTTGCAGCCGGTTGTCCGATCCCGACCGGTGGCGTTGCAGTCCTCTGCCTTCTTGTCCCGGCGTTCCCGCCCATTCCCGGACAGCTCCCTGCCGTTTGACGCTCGAGGGCGCTCGCCGTACACTCCGCGTTCCGCGTCCGGCTCGACCGGCGCCTCACCATGCCCAGACGTCCCTCCCGGCCGATCACGCCCCTCCTGGCCGATCCCCGGTGGGGCCCAGAGGATCCATGTACGCAGTCATCGAGACCGGCAGCAAGCAATATCGAGTCGAGGTTGGCACCGAGCTCCAGGTCGAGCTCCTGGACGTGGAGCCCGGCCAGACCATCACCCTGGACCGCGTGCTGCTCGTGGCCGACGGCGACACGGCGGCCGTTGGCCAGCCGATCGTCGATGGCGCGACGGTGAGCGCGGAGGTGCTGCGCCGGGATCGAGGCGAGAAGCTCATCGCCTTCAAGTACCGCCCCAAGGCCCGCCGCCGGGTCAAGAAGGGCCATCGGCAGGAGCTGACGGTTCTCCGGGTGGCCGACATCGTCTTCGGGGGCAAGAGCGCGGCCGAGACCGTCCGCAGGGCCCAGGAAGCCGCCAGGACCGAACGCCAGCGACTGGATGAGGCCGCGGCTCGCCAGGCTGCCGAGGATGCCGCCCTGGCAGCCAAGCTCAGCAAGGCCGCTGAACCCAGGACCACGGGGCCTGCCGCCGGCGAGAAGGTCCCAGGCAAGGCCGGCAAGGCGACCGACCGGCCGCGCCGGGCGACGGCGAAGCCTGCCGCGACGGAACTCAAACCGCCGAAATCATCGACCAGGGCGGCCGGCCGAAAGGCGGCCGATGAGGATTCCACCGCGGGCAAGGGCCCGAGCACAGGCAAGACGGCCGAGACCTCGAGCCCGACGCCCAGGCGCGCATCGCGCACGAAGAAGGACTGCTGACCATGGCCCACAAGAAGGCAGGCTCCAGCTCGAGAAACGGCCGCGACAGCGTCGGCCAGCGGCTCGGCGTGAAGGCCGGCGACGGGCAGCTGGTCAACGCCGGTTCGATCATCGTCCGCCAGCGGGGGATGACATTCCTCGCCGGCAGCGGCACCGGCCTCGGCCACGACTACACGGTCTTCGCGACCGTCACCGGCCGCGTCAAGTTCGAGTACGCGGCCAGATCCAAGAAGCGCGTCCGGGTACTCCCGGCCTCACAACCGGCCGAGACCACGGTGCCGGCCGAGACCACGGTGCCGGCCGAGGCAGGCGCCTAGCATCGGCACCCCGCGCCGGGCCCGGCCTGGCGCATCGCACCGATCGACCACCGGCGGCGCGAGCCGCACGGACGGCGACGGAGGAGAACTCTCGTGAAGGATGGCATCCACCCCAAGTACTACCAGGCCGAGGTGCACTGCGCCTCGTGCGGCACGACGTTCACCGTCGGCTCCACGCGACCCGAGCTCCGGGTCGACGTGTGCAGCAACTGTCACCCGTTCTTCACGGGCAAGCAGACCATCATCGACACGGCCGGTCAGGTCGAGCGGTTCCAGAAGCGGCTCGAGCGCTCGGCCCGCGCCTGAATCCGGGCCTCCCGGCCCTCGCCTCGCGGGCGGGTAGACTTCCCGCGATGCCCAGCTATACCTATGGCGGTCAGGCCCTGATCGAGGGCGTGCTCATGCGCGGTCGCGATGCGATCGCGGTTGCCCTGCGCCACCCGGATGGCCGGATCGTGACGGCCACGGAGCGACTCGACAGCGGATTCCATGGTCGGCGGTCGTCGAAGTGGCCGTTCGTTCGCGGGCTCGTCGTCCTCTACGAGACGCTCGTCGTCGGTACCCGCTGGCTCGTCCGGAGCGCCAACGTCGCGGCCAGCCAGGAGGGCGTCGAGCTCGGTCGCGGCGCGATCGCGCTCATGCTCGGGATCACCCTCGGTGTCGGCATCGGCATCTTCTTCATCCTGCCACTCGTCCTTGCCAGTGCGGCCACGGGTAGCGTCCAGAACGGCCTGGTCCAGCACCTGGTGGAGGGCCTGATCCGGGTTGGCCTCTTCCTGGGCTACCTGGTCCTCATCTCCCTGGCCCCAGACGTCCGGCGCGTGTTCCAGTATCACGGCGCCGAGCACATGTCCATCCATGCGCTGGAAGCCGGCGACCCGCTCGACGTCGCGACGGTACGTGGCTACCCAACCGCCCACCAGCGCTGCGGCACGGAGTTCCTGGTGATCGTGGTCATGATCTCGATCATCGCGTTCAGCCTGGTCGGTCGCCAGGAGCCGGTGGTCATGGTGGGCAGCCGGATCGTGCTGATCCCCGTCATCGCGGCCGTGGGCTATGAGATCCTCCGCTGGGGTGCCCGGCATCGCGGCAACCCCATCGTCCATGCGCTGCTGCTGCCGGGTATCTGGGTCCAGATGATCACCACGCGGCGACCGACCGACGACATGATCGAGGTCGCGATCGTCTCCCTCGAGGAGGCCCTCGTGGCCGACGGTGAATCGGTTCCGGACGGAAGCGCGGCGCCGGCCCGTTCGCCACTGGAGGCGGGCCGGTTGACCGAGCTCGCCGCCATGGCTCACGCACCGGGCCTGGCCGACATTCCGTTCGGCGCCGAGCCGCTGATCGCGGAGCCGCCGCTGGCCGAGCCGCCGGCAGCCGAGCCATCGGCCATCGACTCGGGAGCTGGCGACTCGCCGAAGGGAGCGGATTCGCCCGCGCCAGACCGCCCATGACCGATCTCGATGCGAGGCTCGAGGACGTCGCGACCCAGTACGACAGCCTCCAGGCCAAGCTTGCCCGGCCCGAGACGGCCACCGATCCGGGAGCTCTCCGCCGCCTCGGCCAGGAGCTGGCCCGCCTCGAGCCGGTCGTGGGAGCCTTCCGCGCTCTCCAGTCGACGCGTGCCGAGCTGTCCGGTGCCCGCGAGATACGCGACGCCGAGCACGAAGGGGAGCTCAAGACGATGGCTCGTGACGAGGTCGACCGGCTCGAGGCCGATGAACGCCGCCTGGTCGAGGAGATCCGCCTCCTCCTGCTGCCGCGCGACCCGAACGACGACAAGAACGTCATCATCGAGATCCGTGCCGGCGCCGGCGGCGAGGAGGCGGCGCTGTTCGCGGCGCAGCTGCTGCGGATGTACCTCCACTATGGCGAACGGCATCGCTGGAAGGCCGAGATGCTGAGCCTCAACGAGACCGGCATCGGTGGCGTGAAGGAGGCGATCGTATCGATCGGTGGGGCCGGTGCCTACAGCCGGCTGAAGTTCGAGGGCGGCGTCCACCGCGTCCAGCGCATCCCGGCCACCGAATCGTCGGGGCGGATCCACACCTCCACCGCGACGGTTGTCGTCATGCCGGAGGCCGAGGAGATCGACATCCCGATCGACGAGGACAGGGACCTGCGGATCGAGGTCAAGCGCTCGTCCGGGCCGGGCGGCCAGTCGGTCAACACGACCGATTCCGCGGTCCGCATCACGCATCTGCCGTCCGGTCTCGTTGTCGAGATCCAGGACGAGAAGAGCCAGCACAAGAACAAGGCGAAGGCGATGTCCGTGCTCCGCTCCAGGCTGTATGACCTGGCGCTGGCTCGCCAGCGCGAGGCGGATTCGGCGGCGCGCAAGAGCATGGTCGGGGCCGGCGACCGGTCCGAGAAGGTTCGCACCTACAATTTTCCGCAGGACCGGGTGACCGACCACCGGATCGGCCTGGACCTGTCGAACCTGTCCGGCGTCCTTGAGGGCAACCTCGATCGCCTGATCGACGCCCTGATCACCACGGACCAGGCCGAGCGCCTGGCCAGCGTCGGAGCGTCACGGGCCGGCTGACGCCGCCCGTCGAGGCCTCCGGACCGGAACATGGCGACCGTCGACGAGTTGCTGCGGACGGGCGTGGAGCGGTTGCGGGCCAGCGGCTCGGAGACGCCGCGGCTGGACGCCGAGCTGCTCCTCGCCAACGCGCTCGGCACGGACCGGACGGCGGTGATCGCCCATCCGGAAGCGCCCGTCGCCCACGGTCAGGAGAGCATGTACGCGGCGCACCTCGCCCGGCGTGAGGCCGGAGAGCCGGTCGCCTATATCCGTGGCTTCAAGGAGTTCTACGGGCTCGCCTTCTCGGTCGACTCACGCGCCCTCATTCCGCGGCCCGAGACGGAGCGCATCGTGGAGCTGGCCGAGCGCGAAGTGATGGATCGGCTATCTGCCGCTCCCCGGGCCGCCAGCGCCTCGCCGCTTCGGATCGCGGATGTGGGCACGGGCAGCGGCACGATCGCGGTCGCCCTGGCCGCCTCGCTGCGCCGCCGGCAGAGCCTGGGAGAAGTGGAGATCCTCGGCACCGATTCGTCTGCGGAGGCGCTCGACCTGGCTCGCGAGAACGCCGTCGGCCACGGCGTCGCCGATCGGGTGCGATTCGTGGAGGTGGACCTGCTCCCGCCCGTCGTGTCCTTCCCGTTCGACGTGATCCTGGCCAACCTGCCGTACATCCCGTCGAGTGATGTCAACGACCTGCCGGTCGCCGCCTCGTTCGAGCCGCGCCTGGCCCTGGACGGCGGCCCCGACGGCCTCGCGTACATTGCCCGTCTCATCGAGCGCCTTCCCGACACGCTGGCGCCATCCGGCGTTGCGCTGCTGGAGGTCGGGTCGGATCAGGCCGAGGCCGTGTGCACCGTCGCGGCGGCAGTCCGGCCGGGCTGGCGATGCTCAGTCGAGCATGACCTCGCCGGGCAGCCGCGCGTCGTCCGCCTGGAACGGCAATCGCCGAATGGTTGAGGCCCTGCCTGCGCCGCCATCTGCAGTGTCCGCCGGAGGGCCGACCGATTCGTCGGCCGACGCCCCGGTCGACGCCCCGGTCGATGCGCGGCTCCCGATCCGCCTGGTCGTCCTCGACCTGGACGGCACGCTCATCGGTGAGGACTTCGGGATCGGGCCTCGGACCCGGTCCGCCGTGCGGAAGGCGCTGGGCCGCGGGGTGGAGGTCGCGATCGCCACGGGCCGGATGCCGTCGAGCGCCATGGTCTTTGCCGGACCCCTCGGGTTGAGGGCGCCGCTCATCGGCTACCAGGGAGCGCTGATCCGGACGATGCCGAAGCCCGGCCGGAAGCTCGGCCGCATCCTCGTCCATACACCGCTCTCGGCGGCCGTCGCGCAGGAGGTAATCGCCTGGGCCCGGCTGCGGGGCCTGGACCCGCATCTCAATCACCTCGAGCGCTTCATCATCCGGGCCGACGACCCGATGCTCGACGATTACTCCCGGTTCACGGGTGCGCGGGCAGTCCTGGTGCCGGACTACGATGCGATCGACCACCCCGTGACGAAGATCCTGGCGCCCGGCGATGAGGCGGTCGTCGCGGCCGCGCTGGCCGAGGGCCGCCGGGCGTTCGCGGGTCGAGCCATGGTCACCATCAGCCATCCGCGGTTCCTCGAGTTCGCGGCGGCCGGCGTCTCGAAGGGCCGAGCCGTTCGCTGGCTGGCCCGCCGCCTCGGGGTGCCACTCGAGCAGACGATGGCCATCGGCGACGAACGCAACGACCTTGACATGATCGCGGCCGTGGGCCACGGCGTGGCGATGCCGACCGCCCCGAGCGAGGTCCGCTCGGTGGCCCGTTATGTCGCGCCGCCGCTGGAGGATGAGGGCGCCGCGCAGATGATCGAAGCGCTCGTGCTGGCCGGCCGTGAGGCTCCGGCAAACGCCAGGCGGCTCGGGCAGCCACGATCAGGCGCGGCGTGACCCGTCGGCTTGCGGACGATGCGGCGGGCCGGGCAGCGGCCCTCGACGTCCTCCGCGCGGGCGGGCTCGTCGCCTTCCCGACGGACACCGTCTACGGCCTCGCGGTGGCGCTTGATACCGAGGGCGGGATCGAGAA
>WNGF01015317.1_pt1 | contig 16290 bp, 16 predicted proteins | sample 5400641 | NCBI WGS metagenome assembly WNGF01 (sample SAMN13153371, study PRJNA577476) | soil metagenome | isolation source: 80 cm soil or saprolite under grassland replicate 2 | place: USA:California | collected 2016-06-15
TTACCACCGGCGCTACCTGGTCCAGGTTGACCCCTTCGACATTCACTCGTCCATAGAGCGTTTGATTGGGCTGATCAAACGAGAATTGAATTGTCGTCTGCGCCCAGCCCTTAAACTGTATGCAGCTTCCCAGCAGCTTGTATTTGCCGCTAAAGGCAAGTGGCGCTGATATCCGGCCTCCGGAAAACTGCACCCGCGTCTTGATGCTGTTGGATTCCGGCGCCAGCGTCACACTGTTTATGCAGCCACCCTGGAAGGCAGCATCCTCAATACCGGGAACCCCACCTGGCCTATCCATTTCTGATAAATTGAAGGTAGGCGGACCGAGGTCTCGAAAGACCGTTCCCAGCAGTTCGTCAAAAAAACCGTCGCTGATGGAAACCACTACAGTCGCAGGGGGATCGCCGCCAGCAGGTGGAGGTTGAACAGTCGCGCCGGGAATCGCCTTTGCGCTTGGCACGCCGAGAAAGAAAATAGCGGCAGCGGCGCCAATGAGCCAACAGAGCTTTGACCAGAGCCGCAACCGTGTTGGTAAACGCGTCGATCTGAGCGCGCACTTGCTCGGGTGGCACTTTGTTGAGGTCAGCCGGAACCTGAAACAACGAGTCATCCACGTTTGTGCTGATATCGCGCATCTCCGCGACAATCTTTGCGCCCTTTATTCCCTGTACATTTCCGCTTGCCTCAGAGGATAGATCGACCCTCAGTGGCAAACCGGTATCTTTATCAACGTAGAAGAACGCTTCGGTATTCACCTGGCCCGCTGAAGTCGACGTGTTAGTGGTTGCTGCATAACGATACTTATCCGCCGGGCGGCCGTTCATAGTGTCGTCTCCAACGCGCTCAATGCCTTTCAGTTTTTCTAAATAAGACACGATCTGTCCCGGTGTCATCAATTTTTGCAGTTGAAAGCCTGTCGCTTCCGGAGTTAATTCCGCAAATTGCTTACGGCCCGGCATGATAACAATGTGCTTGTCGCCTTGTTCGAGGTAGATCAAATCGGAGCCATCGGGCAACTTAAACGAGACACGACGATCAGCACCATTGCGGGCCACCTCATCTTTGACAAGCGCTTCCGGCGAACCCAAGCAGGCTAATCACCAGAAGAGAGATCCATTGCGGTGTTTTCAAGACAGTGGTTTTCATAACGTCTCCGAAGAATTTGAGCGCCCTGGCTCGGTTGCTGAAAGGGGGTTTTGAGGGAAACCGTAGGATACCACGCATCGCCAATGTTTGTAAGGCAAACTTCGAGTTTGGTATTGAGTACCACGTTAGTTTGCGCCGCGATCGGAGGCTTGCCTAACTCGCGTATTGATGCAGTCTGAAGCCCGAAGTTCAGAGTTCAGCCTTTAGGCTGCCGTTTTCGCCACGCAAAGCTAAACCTGAAGTCTAACCTGCATCAGAACCCTCGCGAAGCATTGACTTGGCACCCTGTTTTGGAATAGAAGCGCACTGCTCTTCCAGTCCCTTCTTGTGAGTAGGCCTATGAAACAAATTCCTGTCCTGCTTGTGCTCGGATTCGCGCTATCGCTTTGCAACTTAACGAATAGACTAAAGACCTCGACCAACTCGAACGAGCCCGGCAAGACAGCTTCGATGTCGTGGACAGTTCCACCACAGTGGAAGCAAGTCACCAATGAATCGAAGGAACTTGTTTGGAGCTCACCAGGTGGGTCGGAAGGAGCTAACTTGATTGTAGGCATCTCGCCAATGGACGAAAGCTTTCCCGCTGACATTAGCATCAAGGCGTTCTATGATCAGGCCAAGTCTCGCGCAAAAAATGGTGAGGTTGACGAAGTGAAGTGGCTCGAGATCGACGGCTTAAAGGGTGTTGAGTTTCGTGAAGCGAATCCCGAGAAGCCGGACGGTTTCAGACGATTGCAATGGATGGCTTACCGGAAATATGCGGGCCAGCTGCAATTGGTGAACCTGATGCTCTCAAGCAACGGCAAAGGTTTCCCCAAACATCAGGACGCGATGTACGGGATTATGTACTCAACAAAGATCGTTCACTAAAGAGCTTCCGGGCAAAGGGGGGAAAGGGAAAAGGGTTCCTGAATCGTCTGCTCTCTTTTCCTTCCCCTAACCCGCGATCCCTTACCCTGTCTGGTTGTGAACGAATCGGTCATCCTCGCGAGCTCATATTGTAGCTAGTTTCTCTAATTCCATGTTAACTCACAGCTCACCGCCAGCGCGGTGTCCAACCGAAAGTTCAGGAGGAAGACTCTCATGGCAGACAAAGCGATCATTACGAATCTCACAGCCTTGAAAAACAAATACGGCGCGGCAGGCGTCACGGCCATCAAAAAGGCTGTGACAGATCTAATCGCTGCAGACAAAAAACGCGGACTGAATACTATACTCATAGCCCTCGACGACGCTGCCGCGATGGGCAAATTAAATGCGCCTCCCGTTACCAATGCCGGGGATCCAAAAGAGAACAAGGAGGCCATTGATGGAATCTACCGGTCGCTGACACCCGATTATTTGATGATTCTCGGGGCGATAGATGTCATTCCACACCAGGATTTGAAAAATTCCATGTTCTCCCCAAAGCCAGATGCCGACAATGAGAAATTTGCCTATGGGGACCTGCCTTACGCTTGCGACGCTCCTTACAGCCAGGACGTTAACAAGTTTACTGGAGTCACTCGCGTTGTCGGCCGCTTGCCTGACTTGACCGGCCACAAAGGAAGTCCCACGTATCTGGTAGCTCTTTTGAAGACGGCGACTAACTGGAAATCTTCGCCGCGCGCCGCCTATCAGGACTGTCTGGGCATCAGCGCGGAAAAATGGAAGGAATCTACTGCACAGAGTTTGACCAATACATTCAACACGGAAAAAGACCTGCGGACTTCACCCAAAGAGAATGCGCGCTGGAAGACTGAGCTCATTAACAGACGGACGCATTTTATCAACTGCCATGGAGGCGACACGCTACCCGATTTCTATGGACAGTCAGAGGTCGATGACGATGTCATGCCGGTTTCGCATCGCGCAGCTTTCGTAGCGAAAGCAGGAAATATTTTAGAAGGCACGGTGGTAGCGGCGGAATGTTGTTTTGGAGCACAACTCTATGATCAGTCAGCGGCAGATGATTCGCAGATGGGAATGTCCAATGCCTATCTCGGTCGAAAGGCTTACGGTTTTCTTGGTAGCACAACCACCGCGTATGGACCATCCTCGGGCAATGACCAGGCCGATTTGATCTGCCAGTATTTTCTGCAAAGGGTGCTGGCAGGCGCATCGCTGGGAAGGGCAGCTCTTGAAGCTCGGCAAAGATTCATTGAGAAGAGTTCTCCGTTGAGTAATATGAATCGGAAGACGCTGGCCCAATTCAATCTTTACGGAGACCCGTCAATCGTTCCAGTTAATGTCCCCACCTCTAAACTTGCACTCGGTCCTAAACTGAGCGGCTCCTCAGGAAAAGGCTTCGGACTACTTTCAGCGAAGGCCGCACAAGATGCTGCCTCAGTGGAACGTGCTGAGCGCCGCGAAAAACTCCGCGCCAAAGGGACTATGCTTGGGGATTTGCAGCCCTCGTTCAAAAAGCGAGACACGGGACCTTCAAAGAAGACTCAGTCTTTAATGGAGGGAATGATGCGCCAGTTGAACCTGACTCCTGTCGACACGCTCTCCTTTGATGTCGGAACCGCTGCGCCTACAGGCTCGAAACTTCTCAAGGGTCTCGCCAAAGGCGCAGCTAAAACTATGGCTGCCAAACAGCCGCAAACGACCGCTTTCCATGTGTGCTTCGGAGTTGCCGCTACTTCGGACGCTGGAAAAGCATCGCCGAAAGGTGTGAATAAGAAAGGCGCACCGAAAGGACTAACTGGTGGGAAAAATGGAGAACGCGCGCCAGGGACGGTGAAAAACTTTGTAGTCTTGGAAGCGAAGGAAGTTGACGGTAAGATAGTCAGCGTTTCCCAAGCTCATTCGAAATAAGGTTCCTCGAGATTGAAGGCAGGAAATCTTCGTGCCCGTTGGCTACATTCCGATTGAAGTCTCCGGACAGGTAACTAAACATCTGGCCGCTGCGGGTTCAAAGAGTGAACGGCAAGCGATCTTTTTGGAAACAGGCGAGGGCACCTACCTCTTGCGCCGGCAGGGAGGAAACCCTTTCTCCGATCCGAAGCTTGAGGCTTTGATTGGCAAACGCATCAATTGTAAAGGCATTCTCACCGAGCACACTTTGATAATGTCTGACTGGAATGTGATCTGACGAAGCTGCCTGGCTCCTGCGCGTCGCGAGCTTTTGAAAAAGGGGAACGGGAATGCTCAACTTGAGTACCCGTTCCCCGTTCCCGTAGTCGCTTCTCCCTTCCTCTTTTACCCCTTCCCGGTTTCTCCTAATTCTTCTTGATGTAGTTTCTATGAATCCACGCACCCGGCTGTGCGCGGTCGCGAGTTTCGAATAAGATATTCTCATCGTCCTCGCGAGTCAGAAGGTTTACACGGGCGTTGACATCCTTGTCTGAGCCTTTCGCCTTTTCCGCTTCGGAGAGAAATCCTCGTACACTATCAGCCGATGCAGGTTTGAATTTATCCTTCTGCAACTCTGCAATGGCCTCGATGGCGTTTGCCTTGAGCAACTTTGGCCAGAGCTTTTTGAAGAGCACGTTTGACCCGTAAATATCCGCGCTATTCATCTTTCCATTTATCGCGAAGACATATCCGATAACATCATCGCTGCGGTTTGCGATGGCGGACAGCGCTTTGACGTAACTGTCCGCAGTCTCCTGAACCTTTTCATTTTCAACGGCAAGCTGAAGGCTCGACTCTGACACCGTTGAGTTAACTCGCATGCCTACGTTTTGGCTCAGCTTGTTCTGGGCTATTGTTACACTTTCCCACACACCATCCTGTGAGTTCTCACGTTTGGCTGCGAGTTTTATTTCTTTAGTGGCGACTGCGTTAGCCGAACTGCCGAAGACTGTGGCTCGTTCATTACCGCGTCCACTCCATCTCCCATGTTCCACACAAAATGCCGAAATCGGCAGTTTACCTGACCTTGGCGGCACGAAAATTTCGAATGGAGAGCTCGTTAACGCTCTTTGTCTCGTAGACCACGACTTTCTTTTGCACGAGCGCCTCCTGCAACGTCAGAAACGACTTGCCCTTAATTAAATTCTTTCCGTGAACCAAAAAGATCATCAGATTCCGGTGTGTGTAAGGCCCCGAGAGACGATAATCACCGGTTTGGGCTCTCGATACCTGTCCCGGCCCACCCGCACCGCCGCTTGACGATGCTTTGCGAGCCTGAGCACTGATCAGCACCCCCATTGACAGCGCTATCGATAAAAGAGTCACCCCGAGTGTTAGAACGCATACTTGTTTCTTCATTGTCTTTGTCTCCTTCTGGATAAGGCTTGGCAGTGCAATCAATTGGATTTGGACCACGACCAATGCCAAGGCCTATAGCTGCCGACGGTGATGCGCGATTAAGACGTTCCCGCCTGCTCTTAAGACCATGAACGATGATGGTGACGTATGCCATAGCCTTTGAATCCAATTCGAAAAACACTGCAAAGCTTGAGCTTAGATCCCTGGTCGGGGAGACCTGTCTCGGGGAGACACCCCTGGTACTGCTTGGTCCTGATAGTCGACCCCTTGGAATGCGGGGAGAAGTTTGAAGTAGAACCTAACTGGTTGGTAGAACGAGGACCGGAGAGACTTCTTGCGTTGTTGGTTGTAAGGATGAACTAGATCGTTGTCCGTTAGAGAGAATGCATCGGCACTGACTTAAGAAGGAAACTGGCCCAGATCCCTTGGGCCCTTTTTCCGTCGAACTTTGAGTTTATCGTGGCTTATGGTCTGTACACCGCGCCTAGCGGACCGACTCAGCCGCACGCGGCTTCGTCGTGCCCAGTTCGCTCTTTATTCCGGCGGAAACTGTGGAAACCCACCACCGCCACCGTATCTGGCGGGAGCGGGGTCAAAATCACGAAGCCGCTTTTCCTTGACACACCGGGTAGCACCGTCGGCCTTTCAAGTCCTGATTTGTTTGTAGTTCCTAACCGACAAAACAACTCCGATTACTATCGGATTGGTGTTGGTGTTGACCTTACCAAACTCTTTAACCGAACACCGAAAAACTAGCGATGGCGGTAATCCCCCGCTCGAGTTCGCTCATCATAGGTAAGAGATTGATAAACTCACTCCGCGTGAACTGTTGGTGCGTCGGCGTGGGGGACGAAGCAGCGGCGGCAGCGGGCTTCGTACATTCCCGCGGCGCCAACCGCGACGCGCTCGTCGGATTCGAAGATGCGTTGTGAGTAATTAGCCGGTTGACCACACTTCATGCAGATGGCGTGGGTCTTGGTAATGTATTCGGCGATGGCGAGCAGTTGGGGCATGGGTTCCCAGGGTTTGCCGGTGTAGTCCTGATCCAGGCCGGCGATGATTACGCGAACGCCACGCCCCGCTAATTGAGTTGCCACATCCACCAGGGCATTATCGAAAAACTGTCCTTCATCAATACCGACAACCTCCGTGTCAGGTTCAACTTTCGCCAGCACCTCTTCCGCGCTGCGAATATTCGCCGACTCGTGGCGCATCTCTGAATGTGACACGATGTGGTCCTGTGAAAAGCGTGAATCGAGTTCTGGTTTAAATACCTGGACTTTTTGGCGGGCAATTTTTGCACGCCGTAAGCGACGGATGAGTTCTTCTGATTTACCCGAAAACATTGAACCGGCGATCACTTCGATCCATCCCGTGGTTACACGTGAATGGTGAGTTGGTTCGCCATCGTTAACCTGTGCGATAAGTTCTTCCATTTTGTTTTGTTGCCAGCTCGAAGCGCCTATTCCTAAAATCTGTGCTAATCACATTTTGCGTTATCTCAAGAATACATCTTTCTATTATAGAACGGCGCGAAGGCGGCGATCAGCGCTAGTTCAAAACTCATCGAGCGTGTAACCAGATCGCGAGAGAGAATGCCCCACGCCCCCTGGCGACTGCGCACATCTTGTATTCCCGCCACTTCATCAATCACCAACCCAAGTTCGGTGCGCCCCTCGATCACTTTCTTGACCAGAGATTCCGGAACGCTAATTGACGGCGTCGCGCCAAAGGTCCCGTTTTTCCCATCAGTAGCGTAGGCCCAACCTCGCAAAAACGTGTGCCACTCGCCTGCAATCGAAATTGAGTGAAAGCCTCCTTCAAGTCCAACGTAAATGTCGGCGTCCAGTCTCTGCGCGGCAAGTTGATCCAATCATTTAACGGCATTGCGGGCGCGGCGGTTTCCACCGCACGTGCCAGCACGGTTGCTTCAGCCCAGGAGGAATCGACGGTCGCCACCCGCGCTATGCTTGCCCGAACAGCCATGATCTTCGGCGCGCGGTCGGAGCCCAGCGCGATCGTCTTAACTCGAGCGTTGGCTTGCGGATTCAAAGTTGACAGAGTAGAACCAGGACGTTAGTTAGATGAAACGCGTGAGAGGCTATAACAGAGCGGCGCCTGGCGTCAAAAGGGGCAATGAATTACCTCGCTTGACATTAACTATGACAGGTTGCTGTAATCAAATTTCTTCCCGATTTGGATTTCAAAGTCCATCTTTAGCTTGATATCCTATGGAAAACAGCAACATGAAACGCTACCACCCCACGCGGACTGCGGCGTTTCCCGGGGTTGAACTGTAGCTGACAAGTCGAATTGAAGCAGAGCGTCGGGAGGTTTTCTCGAGTGTCGCTTGAAGAATTGGTTTACGATTGGAACACGATCGATCCGGCGTTGATTCTTCCCGATCGTCATATAGGTTTTGACGACGAAACTCTGCGTGATGGTTTGCAGTCACCTTCGGTCTGCGAGCCTCCCGTTGAACAAAAGATCGAGCTGCTTCATCTGATGGAGGCGTTGGGTATCGATACCGCCGACATCGGACTGCCTGGTGCGGGCGGAACTCACGCCGCCGGCGTGGAACTAATGGCTCGCGAGATAGCTGAGAAAAAACTCAAAATTCGACCTAACTGCGCCGCGCGCACTCACCGCAGCGATATTCTACCGATCGTCGAAATATCGCAGCGGGTTGGGATCCCGATCGAGGCCTGCACTTTCATCGGTTCGTCAGCAATACGGTTTTTTGCGGAAGACTGGACGCTCGACAAGTTGCTGAAACTTACGGAAGACGCGGTGACCTTTGCCGTCAGTGAAGGTATGCCGGTGATGTATGTCACCGAAGACACTACGCGAGCAAACCCGGAAACCATTCGCGCTCTCTACACGACGGCCATTCGCTGCGGGGCGAAGGCCCTCTGCGTTTGCGATACGGTTGGACATTCAACTCCAGACGAGGCCTGGGTGTAATCAACTCGATAGCCGCAATTCAGGGCGGCGCTGACCAGGTTCACGGCTCCGCGCTAGGGATCGGCGAGCGCGTCGGAAACACGCCAATAGATCAATTGCTCGTTAACCTAAAACTAATGGGCTGGATTCAAAATGATCTGTCGCGACTTGGCGAGTATTGTTCGCTCGTGTCAACGGCCTGCGGTTGGTCCATCCCTTACAACTATCCGGTATTCGGTCGTGATGCCTTTCGCACGGCAACGGGCGTGCATGCGGCGGCGGTAATCAAGAGTTACAAGAAAGGTAACAGAGAACTCGCCGACCTTGTTTACTCGGGCGTACCCGCGGGACAGTTCGGCCTGGAGCAGGTGGTTGATATAGGGCCGATGAGTGGCAAGTCAAACGTGATTTACTGGCTCGAGAAGCGGGGCATCGAAGCGAACGAGGACCGCGTCAGTCGGATCTACGACCGGGCGAAGCAAGCGTCTGGTGTCCTGGCAGACGACGAAATCATGCGGTTGGTATAAACCAACGGGCAATGGGGAAAGGGTAAACAAAGCTATGTCGCTTTACCCTTTCCCCTGTCCTGGCGGTCTTTTAGTTTATCGGTATCGTTATTGTTGCTGAGCCTGCTTTACCTGCGGGAAAGCGCTTCTGACGCGCAATTCGTATCGCACTTGCATCGCCGCCTGACGCCTGCGTAACGCGGCCCGACTCATCATAAGTAACTGTGACGGAAATCCTCTTTGATCCCGGCTTTCCAGCTTCGTTGACAACGGTCGGTACCGCTGGGGCCGAACCAGGAGCAGGCGACGCGGACAACTTCTCTTCACGTGCCCTGGCTTTCTCCTTCTCACGCTGGCGCTTCGCTGCAATCGCCGCCTCGTCGCTGTGATCGTCTGCCGGTGAACTTTCTGAAGACGCAACCTCCTTGTTCGGAACCTCGGCAACGACAGGGGACGAAGCCTCAGTAGTGGACGCCGTACTCGCTGCCTGGCTGGCAGCGGCTGCAGTCCTCGCGTGACGGTACCAGCCCGCCGGGACACCGATCGCGGCAACACTGGCAAGGACCGCAAAGACCACCGCTCCCGCAATCACAAACTTTCGCTTGCCGACTGAGTCCGTACCCATGAAAGAAAGAAATGAGGGGACGCGCAAACTCTCAAGTTCTGTAAATGAAGTCTCCTGGTCACGAACGCCCGGTAAGTCGTTTTCGGCATGGTAGTCGGGAGGAAACGCCGCAGTGGGAACAATGCCTTCATCGAGCCGCCGCAGACCTTCAAGCACGACCTGAGTCCAGGGTTGATTAATCGTGCGCTCACTGGATTCGGACGCGCCACCAAACTCAAACTTTGCATTGGGAAGAGTCAATGCATAGTAAACGGCGTCAATTCCTCGCAGCACGCCGATACGGGCATCCACCACCGAGCCGGCCTGTAGATAAAAATAGCCGGGACCTTGCGGGTAAAGGACTTTCAGCTGCCCGGTCTTGCGTTGGTTGCAGAAAAATTCTATCAATTCGGAAAGCGAAAGATCGCTGAGGTGTCCGGTTAATGCCATCAGAGTTAGCTCCTCTTAGAAAAAGAAATGTCAGGAGGAATTGGGAACCGAAAGACGCCAGCCAGGAGGTTGGCGCCTTTGTCTTGGGAGAATTACTGTGCGAGAGCGAATTTATAGTTGATCAGGCCCGATACTTTAACAGGCTGGCCCGAAAGCTTCGTGGGAGAGAATCGCGCTCTCATGGCTGCTTGTACCGCAACGTCTCGTAATAGGGTGGGTCCGCTGGTGGCCTCTGCGGAGATTACTTTTCCTGTTTCATCCACGACAACCTCTACCGAAACCAGCCCACCCATTCTTAAGCGTCTGGCGGCCTCTGGATAGTTTGGTGAAGGCAAACTAAGAGCGGTCCCATTAAGTACGCCCCCCGACACCGGCTTAAGAATGGGCCTTGGTGCGGGCGGGGGTGGCTCTGATTCCAGATGGACTACCGGAGTCTCAGGATTTGCGTCTGATTGCACACTTGCTACTTCGAGCGTTCCTAGACCACTGAGCTTATCCGCCGTGTTCACCGAACCGGGAAGTGCGGGCGAAGCTTTGTGACTTGACCTCGAGTTATTTTTGACTGTGGGCTTATCGACGGGCGGTGGGCTCTTCGTTTCCGAATTCACCACAGCCACGTTGCCTGCGGGTACGGGAGATGCAGAGTTTGGTTGTGTAGCTGGCGCTCCACCTGGCTGGGCCATTCTCATCATATTCTCATCCAGGTAGTACATGATGGAACGATAGGTAATTTCAGACGGCTCAAACGACATTTTGCCACCTTCAATGACCGCAACCGAAGTCGTCATTTTGTTCCAGTTTCCCGCGAAATCAAATTCGTACTTGTAGACTTCCTTGCTCAACAAAGATCCGTCTGTGTTCAAGAGCGTCATCTCACTGATGTTTCCCTTGTCGTCATATTTGTACACTTCTTTGCCGGTGAGATTCGCTCCGGCGATCGGAAAGTACTGGTTCTCGACCTTATTGCCCTTGATGTCGTAGGCCACAAGTTCTAAAACAGCGTGCTTGCCTTCCAGCATCTTGCCGCTCTCACTTGAAAGTTTAGCAACCTCAGTCCTTACTCTCCGCACAGGTCCAACCAGTCCATCTCTAATGCGGTCGCTTTCCACGACCGCGCTGGCCGAGGTTGGCCGAAGCGCATTTGCTTTCGCCGTAAGGTTAGACTGGCCCAGCGTCGTGGCGCCAAACGCCGCCAGCGCGATAACACATGAAGCGAAGCTACTGATCCGTCTTAACATTGATTTCACTCCTGACTTGAAGAGGTGGGACTGCTCTCAAAATATGGTATGAGGCGGCGCTGACTGCGGGTAGACGGGCCTAACCGCGAACCCGACCAGAGCGATAATAGCTAGTTGAACAGCGTTTGTCTAGAGTTAACATAGACTAAACGAGGGTAATTACTCAGATTTCTGCATTTTTTCGGCGGGTAAGTTGGGGGGTGCGGCAAGTAAAGTGACAATTTGGTCAATTAACCGCGTGCTGTTGCTACGGCCAGTTTGGTCGTTGCACATAATTGAAAAGGCTAAAACCTTCCCGTCAGCAGTGGTCATGTACCCGGAAAGCGAGTTGTCATAGGTCAAGGAGCCTGTCTTGGCTGACACCCGATCGATGATACCTGTGAGTCGGCCACCAAGCGTCCCGTCTCGTCCCGAAATTGGTAATGACTCCCTGAAAACGGCAGCTGCGGCCGTCCTGGAAAGCGAAAGCAGCAGGCGTGCGCTCGAGTCAGGCGTCACCAGGTTGAGCCTGGATAAACCGGAACCGTCGTGAAGAGCAATGCCACTTGTCGGTATTCCTGCTCGCGCCAGCCAAACGCGGATGACTGCGAGTCCGGCTTCATCATCTCCCCTCTCTTTCCCTATCGCCTCCGGCAAAGCAGCCATCTCTCCACGCTCTCTTCCGAGCGTACGAAGAATCAATTCAGCGTTAAGATTCACGCTCTCCTTGTTTGTTCTTTTTGCTATCTCACTCAAGGGCAGGCTGCTCACTGACGCCAATTCGATCGCTTGCGTTGGATTAAACCTCTGGCTCGGAGGCACACGCGAATTTCGCGCGAGCGTTTCACCAGCCACTGTTATCCCTCGCGTCTTAAGCGCGTCCAAAAACAGTTTCGCCGCCCAGAGCGCCGGATTGTGCACTGAGAGTCGAGCGCCAAAGCCCTTAGAGCCAGGAGCAAATTCTCCCCACACTTCAATGTTGTTGTCGGAAAGTCCTCGATAAACGCCGATGGTTGGGCGCACACCCGGCTTCCCAACAGCCATCCGGTTTTGCACGGTCACATAACTCTCGGGATCGCTCACTCTGACCACTGAAGACTCGCCGGCTTTGGTAGAAGGCACGAAGTTGACGTCGACCTCATTCCCATTGACTGATAGCGCGCTTGCTTCCGCGCCGAAGTACCATTGAAGATCCGTCCATTGCCAGCCATCTCCCAGAGGGTCGCCACGGAAGTAACTTTCGTCTCCGATCACGTTACCATTCACATGTCTCACGCCGCGTCCATAAAGATCGTCCGCGAGTTTCGCGAGTGATTCTTTATTCTCAGTGCTACGCGCCACAAGATCAGGCGCCCCCCGTCCGTAAAGTATGAGATCGCCTTGAATCCTGCCGCCGGCATCAGGTTGAGCGTTTGCGTAAACGGAAGTTCGCCAGCGATAGTCTGCACCGAGAAGATCGAGAGCAACTCCAGTTGTATAGATTTTCATGTTCGAAGCAGGCGTAAAAAGCTTGTCGGCGTCTCGCTGGTAAAGCGTCGACCCGTCAGACATCGAAATCACACATATCCCCCAACGCGCGGAAGCCAGTTCACTCTGATCAATTGCACTGTCAATACGTCTGGCCAAATCACTCGGTTGCGCGGTAGCGGGCTTCTTCTCAGAAACTGCCGGGCCCTTCCCTGGTTCGTTCTTGACTTTATCTTTCGCCGTGCCGGTGCTCAACGGTCTAAGCAACAGCAGAATCGGCACAACCAGAAGAATAATCAATAAGCTCTTTGCGAGCATGGTGCGCGTTGTTATGTAAGTGCTTTTCATTTCTTTAAGGTTTGAGCGGCGCTTTATGGGAGAGAACCATAGAGTTCTAACAAAACTATGACGCGCTCAACTCGCGAAGAGAGTCGTTGTTCGTCCGGAAGCCAGAATCGATCTGGTTGCAGCGTAAACTTCATCGACGCTAATGTCGCTGATCACGCTGTTGTAGATCACACGATGGCGATCGCCCTGCGGCAAATAACTTTCCGGGGCCCGCTGGTCAAGCAGGAGCACTACCGGTGTGCCAACTGCCGCTGCAAGATGCATTGGACCCGTATCGTTTGAAACGAAAGCAGCCAGCCGCGCCTGGGCCGCCGCGAGCTGTGGAATAGTGAGTCGATCGAGAATCACAATTGATGGCGGAAACTGCAGGCGAACGTCTTTGATGAACGTGCGTTCTTCGGGGCCCAGAAAAACCAAAACCTTCACCTGGTCGTTTCTGATCAGGAAATCAGCGAGGCTGGCAAATTGTTCAAGTGGCCAACAGCGACTGGGATGCCCTGCACCGGGAAACAATCCAACCAGTGGCGCACCGACGTCAGCTTTCGCTTTTACCAGGATCCGTTCGAGCGCCGCGGCATCGGATGGTCGAGTTTTAAGATTGGGGAGCCGGTCGGCATTCTCAACCCCGAGAGGGATCAAGACATCGAGATATCGATCGATTAGATGCCGCTTACGATGATCGGTTTCGATCGGCGGACGAGGGTGAAAATTCGCCAGATAATCCAACGAGCGCCCTGGCCGGCGCGAATAGAGTCTCTTTGGAGCTCCGGATAGAAGACCCAGCAAGTTAGTTTCGGAGAGGCTGTGAAGGTCAATGACGAAATCAAACTTCTTCTCTCTGACATCTTTGACAAGCTTGAAAAGGCGAAATACAGAAAGAGGTTTGAAGCCATCGCGCAACGCCACGCGATCAACGACCAGCGTCTCTTCTGCGAAACCGGATAAACCAACAACCTCCGCTCCTGGCTTTCCCACCGCCACTGCGATCCGGGCTCTGGGGAATCGCTTTCGAATGGCGCCCAGTGCTGGCAAACTGAGCACTACGTCGCCCAGTTGGCCAAAATCAATTACCAGGATTTTGCGAGGATCAAACACTATCAAATCTTCCAATAACTTTTTCTGTACTATCACGCCCTAGTCGGCAAGCCCGGTCAATCCAGGTCACGCAAGTCGCGCCCAGTCATCTCGTCTGGTTTTTCGTTGCCAAGCAAACCAAGCAGAGTGGGAGCCACATCTTCTAAGGCGCCGCCTTCGCGTAATTTCAATCCCCGAGACGCTTCGTCGATCAAGTGGAACGGAACTGGGTTGGTAGTGTGCGCTGTGTGCGGGCCACCAGATTTGGGGTCAATCATCTGTTCCGCGTTACCGTGGTCCGCGGTGATTAGCGTAATACCGCGGGCTTGTCGAATGCGTTTGGTGATCCAACCCAGGCAGGTGTCAACATACTGGCACGCTTCAATCGTCTTATCGAGCTTGCCCGTGTGACCAACCATGTCAGGATTGGCGAAGTTGATAATGAACACATCTGTTTCTCTTTCCTCGATCCCACGTAAAACCTTGTCGGTGACCTTGAAAGCCGACATCTCCGGCTGAAGGTCGTAAGTGGAAATCCTTGGTGACGGGACGAGCAGGCGCCGTTCGCAGGCATGCTCCTTCTCAACCCCGCCATTGAAAAAATAAGTGACGTGGGCATACTTCTCCGTCTCGGCCATACGATAATTATGTACGCAAACTTTTTCCCAAACTTCAGCCAAAACGTTTTTATGATCGCGGGGAGGAAAAGCAACAAGCAGCGGAAACGATCGGTCGTAGACTGTGAAGCAGACAAAGTCGATCTGCGGGCGGCTGGACACGTCAAACTCCTCGAAGCCCGGAATCGCGAGTGTCCTTGTAAGTTGTCGCGCTCGATCAGGCCGGAAGTTGAAAAAGATAACGGCATCGCCATCCTGAATTGTCGCCACCGGCTCGCCATTGGCGTTAACGATTACAGTTGGCTCGATAAACTCGTCAGTAATACCTCGCTCATAGGAACGCAGGATGGGCGCCACCGGATCGGTAGCTCGTTCACCTTTGCCTTTGACCAAAAGCTCGTAGGCACGCTCGGTTCTTTCCCAGCGCTTGTCGCGATCCATTGCGTAGTAGCGCCCGATTAGGGAAGCGATTTGGCCGCAACCGATTTCCTCGACCTTTTTCTGTAGTGCCGCAACATAATGCGCGGCGGACGAAGGAGGCGTATCGCGGCCATCAAGAAAGCAGTGTACAAAGACGCGGTCAAGGCCACGCTGTTTCGCTAATCGAATAAGCGCGTAGAGGTGCTCTTGTGAGGAATGCACCTGACCATCCGAAACAAGCCCCGTTAGGTGAAGAGCTTTTCCTCGTTTCTTAACGCCGTCCATTACCGACAGTAAGACTTCATTATGGAAAAAGTCGCCAGTCGCGATGTCGTGATCAACTCGCGAGACGTCCATCCGAATCACGCGTCCGGCTCCGATGTTCAAATGTCCTACTTCCGAATTGCCCATCACTCCCCCGGGCAAACCCACGCGCGTTCCCGAAGCTTCCAGGAATGTCTGCGGATAGTTTTCACAGAGTTCGTCGTAGTATGGCGTAGCGGCCAGAGCGATAGCATTCCCCTCAAGGCGCGGAGAATGTCCCCAACCGTCAATGATTATTAATGCCAGTGGACCGCGTTGTTGATTCAAAGGTTAACCCCTAAGACCGTCCTAACTTGAAACATCTTCTTTCCAATAATCGGGACTCTCCTGCATATTCGAGTCGGGGCGCTCCATCCAGCGCTCGGGCCGATACAGCGGGATGAAGCCGTAGCGCGCATATAAACTGTGTGCGTCTTTGGTTGCCAAAACCCAGCGGCGAAAGCCCTGCAATTCCGAATGTAAGATGATCACTTCCATCAGCCATTTGGAGAGGCCCTTGCCGCGGTGTTCCGGAAGCACAAAAACGTCGGCAAGCCATGCGAAGGTCGCATAGTCCGTCACGACGCGCGCGAAGCCAGTTTGCTGATCGTTTTTATAGAGTCCGAAGTTTAGAGAATTGTCGAGGGCGCGCTGCATAGTCTCAATCGGGCGACCCTGTGCCCAGTAAGACTGGTTTGAAATGAAATCGTGGATTATCCGAATATTCAGGCGGTTGTTATCGGTGCTGATTGTGTATTCGCCTCGCTGCCATTCGCTCTCCCGGGCTTCCGTCATTTATTCCTTCCCAGCTCCTTTTAGCTTTTTCCGGCGGCTTCCCTGACCTGATTTGAGACGTTACTTGAAACGGTTGGTGTCAACTGATAGAACGCTGAGCGGCCAGGGTAGCGCGCAATCCCGCGCAGGTCTTCCTCGATGCGCAGGAGTTGGTTGTACTTGGCGATCCGATCAGTGCGAGATAGCGAGCCGGTCTTAATCTG
>WNGF01008727.1_pt1 | contig 16280 bp, 15 predicted proteins | sample 5400641 | NCBI WGS metagenome assembly WNGF01 (sample SAMN13153371, study PRJNA577476) | soil metagenome | isolation source: 80 cm soil or saprolite under grassland replicate 2 | place: USA:California | collected 2016-06-15
GCTTCGCGCTGCGCACCTTCACCGACACGACGTGCATGAAATCGCGCGGACGTGTGCTGCGCGATTCGACGACGTGAGTCCGCGCTCCGCGGCGACGGCGCGTGCGTTGACGGCCGTCACGATCGCCACTTTCGACAGCACACCCGCGAGCACGGCGCTCCCGATCACGTTCTCGTACGCAGTCATCAGCGGTCCGTAATAGCGGATACCAATCTCCTCGGGACGATCGGTCACGAGCTGGGCGACGAGGCCGCCGAGTCTGAATGCGAGGTCGAGGTACGGCCGCAGCTTCGGCACGTCATCTGGCGGCACGGACGGGAAGTTCACGGCGTTCCGGATAATGCCATCCTTCAAGTAATCGCGAACCTGCAGCGCCGTCTCGTTGCCCACGAGCTCCTGTCCTTCAATCGTGGACGCCGCGACGTGCGGCGTCGCGATGACCTGCGGAAGCCGAGTCAGCGTGGTGTCGGTCGGCGGCTCGGGATCGAACACGTCGAGTCCGGCGCCCGCGACCTGGCCGGAGGCGATTGCCGCGGCAAGCGCCGCATCGTCAATCAACTCGCCCCGTGCCGTGTTCACAATTCGGACACCCTTCTTCATCCGCGCGATCCGATCGGCGTTGACCAGATGGCGGGTTTCCGGCAGCGCCGGCACGTGGAGCGTGATGAAGTCGGCACGCGCGAGCAGTTCGTCGAGTTCCACGAGCGGCACGCCCGCTGCATCCGCGGCCCGCGAGGCGATGAACGGATCGTAGGCCACGACGTCCATGTCGAACGCGCGCGCTCGCGCTGCGACTTCGCGTCCGATGCGGCCGAAACCGACGACGCCGAGCATCTTTCCCCGCAACTCGATGCCCATGAATCGTTTCTTGTCCCAGACGCCCTGCTTCATCGACGCATCGGCGGCCGGAATCGTGCGGGCGAGCGACAGCATCAACCCGATCGCAAGCTCGGCGACGCTGATGCTGTTCGCGCCGGCGGCGTTCATGACGAGAATTCCACGCGCGGTCGCTGCCGGAACGTCGACGTTGTCGACGCCGGTGCCCGCGCGCGCGATGACGCGCAGCTTCGGCGCGGACGCGAGCAGCGCGGCGGTGACCTGCGTCGCGCTGCGAACGATCAACGCGTCGGCGTTCGCAAGATCGCGTGCGAGTTCATCGGGCTTGCGCCCGGATTTGGTGTCGACGGACCAACCGGCGGCGCGAAGCGCGTCGGCGGCAGAGGCGGGAAGCGAATCGGCGATGACGATGTGCACGCCAGATTATAATGTCCCGTTTGCAGACGTGAGCATTGCTCGCACCATGATGGTGCAAACCGCATGAAACTCCCGATTTGATGCGGTGCAAGCGGCGATCGGGCCGGGGTTTTCCACAAGCTTTTCCACAGATTCTGTGAAGAACCTGTAACGCCGGAACGGGGACGTGACCTAATGCCGAATTTTTCGATTCTGAAAACGCCGACCAGCGGAACTGCGATCACCAGAAAAAGTGGACGGCTCGTCGTCCCCGACGATCCAATCATTCCTTATATAGAAGGTGACGGTACCGGCCCTGACATCTGGCGCGCCAGCGTGCGGATTTTTGATGCAGCCGTCAACAAGGCGTTCGGTGGCAGGAAAAAGATCGCGTGGTTCGAAGTGCCGGCGGGAGAGAAGGCCAAAGAGCAGTATGGGGAGTGGCTGCCGAACGACACGCTGGAAGCCGTCCGCGCCTACAAGGTGGCGATCAAGGGTCCGCTGACGACTCCGATCGGCGGCGGCATCCGCAGCTTGAACGTCACGCTGCGCCAGGTGCTCGATCTGTATTCGTGCGTCCGGCCCGTCCGTTACTTCGAAGGAACGCCGGCTCCGGTCAAACGCCCTGAACTGATGAACGTCGTGATCTTCCGCGAGAACACGGAGGACGTCTACGCGGGCATCGAATGGGCGAAGGGCACGCCGCAGGCCGAGCGGATTATCGAGTTCCTCGCGACCGAAATGGGCAAGCGCATCCGCCCGGATTCCGGAATCGGCATCAAGCCAATGTCCGAATTCGGCTCGAAGCGCCTCGTGCGCATGGCGATTCAGTACGCCATCGAGAACAAGCGCAAGACCGTGACGCTCGTCCACAAGGGGAACATCATGAAGTTCACCGAGGGGGCGTTCCGCGACTGGGGCTACGAGGTCGCCAAGACGGAGTTCCGCGACCAGATCGTCACGGAGGAGGAAGTTACGGGCGGCGCCTCGCGCGACGGGAAGATCCTCATCAACGATCGCATCGCCGACAGCGTGTTTCAGCAAATCCTGACGCGCACGGCCGATTACGACGTGTTCGCGACGCCGAACCTGAACGGCGATTACCTCTCTGACGCGTGCGCGGCGCAGGTGGGCGGTCTCGGGATGGCGCCGGGCGCGAACATCGGTGACGACATCGGCTTCTTCGAGGCGACCCACGGCACGGCGCCGAAGTACGCGGGCAAGGACGTCATCAATCCGAGCTCCGTCGTGCTGTCGGGCGTGATGATGTTCCGCTATCTTGGCTGGCCCGAGGCCGCGAATCTCATCGAGCAGGGCCTGGACAAGACGATCAGACAGAAGAAAGTGACTTACGATCTCGCGCGCCAGATGGAGGGTGCGACGGAGCTCAAGACTTCGGCGTTTGCTGATGCGGTGATTTCGAACATGTAATGGGCGACGCCTTGGTGGCCTTGGTGATCAGCCGTCGGCCGTGACACGCAAAGGACAGGAATGAATCGCAAAGTCACAGTAGTTGGGGGCGCCGGGAACGTCGGCGCGACGGTCGCGCGGGCGATCGCGGACAAGGAGCTCGCGGACGTCGTCATCATCGACATCGCCGACCAGAAGGCGAAGGGCGTGGCGCTCGACATGTACCAGGCGTGTCCGATCGAAGGATCGGACTCGCGCATCATCGGCGCCGGCGCGGATGACGCGGGGTGGAAGGAGACGGCGAACTCAGACGTCGTCGTGGTCACCTCGGGCGTCCCCCGGAAGCCAGGTATGAGCCGCGACGACCTGCTCCAGACCAACTACAAGATCATGCAGTCGGTCACCGAGCAGGTCGTGAAGTACTCGCCGAACTGCATCATCGTCCCGGTCGCGAACCCACTCGATGCGATGTGCCAGGCGGTGTACCGGTTGAGCAAGTTCCCGCGCGAGCGGGTGATCGGGATGGCGGGCGTGCTCGACTCCGCGCGCATGCGGACGTTCATTGCCATGGAGACCGGCGTGTCGGTGGAGAACATCCACGCGTTCGTGCTCGGCGGCCATGGGGACACGATGGTTCCGCTGCCGCGCTACTCGACGATTGCCGGCATCCCGCTGCCGGATTACCCGGGGCTATCGGCCGAAACAATCGCGGCGATCGGCAAGCGCACCGCCGATGGCGGCGCGGAGATCACGAAGCTCGTGGGCACCAGCGCGTGGTACGCGCCCGGGTCGGCAGCGGCGGAGATGGTGGAAATCATCCTGAAGGACAAGAAGAAGATCGTGCCGTGCTCGGTCTTCCTGCAGGGTGAGTACGGGATCCACGATCTCTTCGTTGGTGTCCCAGTCAAACTCGGCGCGCGCGGCGTCGAGCAGATCATTCAGATCAAGTTGACGGCGGAAGAGGATGCGGCCCTGAAGAAGTCCGCTGCGGCGGTCAAAGAGTTGACCGACGTCATTAAGGTATAACGCGCCAGCCCTTTTCGGCCGTGCACTCGCGCACTTCACGAGTAAGCCAACTCCTGTCGGTGACCCGAAGTCTCCGCGCGGTCAGGCGAGCTCGCGAAGAACGATTGACGGATCTGTACGGCTGGCGCGCCACGCCGGCAGCCAACCTGCGATCGAGCAGACGGCGAGCAGAATCGCCAGGCCGACGGCGAACGCGTCGAACAGGAATCTCTTAGCGACCGCGCAACAGCGTCGCCTTGAGATACTCGCGGTTCATCCGTGCGATGTTCGTGATCGAGATCTCCTTCGGACAGACGGCCTCGCACTCTCCCTCATTCGAGCAGCTGCCGAAGCCCTCGGCGTCGTGGCGATCGACCATGCGCACGACGCGGGTGTAGCGCTCGATCTGGCCTTGCGGGAGCAGCGCCAGGTGCGAGACCTTGGCGGATGTGAAGAGCGCGGCCGACGCGTTCTTGCACGCGGCCACACAGGCGCCGCACTGGATGCACTGCGCCGAATCCATCGCCTGCTCGACCGTGGACTTGGGGATCAGGATCGCGTTGCCGTCCTGCGCGCCGCCGACGTTGATGGACGTATAGCCGCCGGCCTGGATGATGCGATCCATCGCAGAGCGATCGACCACGAGATCCTTGACGATCGGGAAGGCCTTCGCGCGCCAGGGCTCCAGCGTCAGCGTATCGCCGTCCCTGAACGATCGCATGTGGAGCTGACAAACCGCGGTCGCGCGCATCGGGCCGTGCGGAATGCCGTCCACCATGAAGCCGCACGTGCCGCAGATCCCCTCGCGGCAATCCGAATCGAACGCGATCGGATCCTCACCCTTCGCAATCAGCCCCTCGTTGACGACGTCGAGCAGCTCGAGGAACGACATGTCGGGAGAGACCCTCTCGGCTGTGTAGGGCACCAGCTTGCCCGGCGCTGTCGGCCCCGCCTGGCGCCACACTCGTAGATGGATACGCACTACTTGTAGCTCCGCTGCGACGGTTTGACGTAGTCGAAGTTCAGCGGCTCTTTGTGAAGCTCCGGCTCCACGCCGACTCCCTTGAACTCCCAGGCCGCCGCATAGGAATAGTTCGCATCGTCGCGCAGCGCCTCCCCCTCGGGCGTCTGGCTCTCCTCGCGGAAATGGCCGCCACAGGATTCGGTGCGCTTGAGCGCGTCGAGCGTCAGGACTTCGGCGAACTCGAGGTAATCCGCCACGCGGCCGGCGTACTCGAGGTTCTTATTCAGGTTGTTCGCGTCACCGGGAACCGACAGGTTGTGCCAGAACTCGTCACGGAGGCGCGGGATCTCGGCCAGCGCGTGCTGCAGGCCCTGGGCGTTGCGGGACATGCCGACGTGATCCCAGAGCAGCTGGCCGAGCCGCCGGTGCAGCTGGCGCGGCGTCTCCGAGCCCTTGTTGCGCAGCATCCTGTCGATGCGCGACTGGACGTTGTTCTCGGCTTCCTTGAACGCTTCGTGATCGGTGGAAACAGCGGCGAAGAGCGTCCCGCCCAGATAGTTCGCGAGCGCATAGGGGATGACGAAATAGCCGTCCGCAAGTCCCTGCATCAGCGCGCTGGCGCCGAGGCGGTTCGCGCCGTGATCGGAGAAGTTCGCCTCACCCAGCACGTGCAGGCCGGGCACGTTGCTCATCAGGTTGTAGTCCACCCAGAGTCCACCCATCGTGTAGTGGATCGCCGGGTAGATCCGCATCGGGACCTTGTACGGATCCTCGTCCGTGATCTTCCGATACATGTCGAAGAGGTTGCCGTATCGCCCCTTGATCACGTCGTATCCGAGCCGCTTGATGGCATCGGAGAAATCCAGGTAGACCGCCAGGCCGCTCTCGCCGACGCCGCGTCCCTCGTCGCACACGACCTTCGCGTTGCGCGACGCGACGTCGCGCGGCACGAGGTTGCCGAAGCTCGGATACTTCCGTTCGAGGTAATAGTCGCGCTCTTCCTCGGGAATCTCCCGCGCCGGGCGCGTGTCGTCCTGCTTCTTCGGCACCCAGACGCGGCCGTCGTTGCGCAGGCTCTCCGACATGAGCGTCAGCTTCGACTGGTGCGTGCCTGAGACCGGGATGCAGGTCGGATGGATCTGCGTGTAGCACGGGTTCGCGAAGAAGGCGCCGCGCTTGTACGCGCGCCACGCGGCGGTCACGTTCGAATTCACCGCGTTCGTGGAGAGGTAATACGCAGTGCCGTAGCCACCCGTGCAGAGCAGGACGGCGTGCCCGACGTGCCGTTCCAGGGCGCCGGTGATCAGGTTGCGGCACACGATGCCACGCGCCTGGCCGTTGACGATGACCAGGTCGAGCATCTCGCGGTTCGGGAACATCGCGACGGTGCCCTTGTCGACCTGCCGCATCATCGACTGATAGGCGCCGAGCAGCAGCTGCTGTCCGGTCTGGCCGCGCGCGTAGAACGTCCGCGAGACCTGCGCGCCGCCGAACGATCGGTTGTCGAGCAGACCGCCGTACTCGCGCGCGAACGGCACACCCTGCGCCACGCACTGGTCGATGATGTTCACGCTCAGTTGCGCGAGGCGGAACACGTTCGCTTCGCGGGCGCGGTAGTCACCACCTTTGATGGTGTCGTAGAACAGCCGCTGGATGCTGTCGCCGTCGTTCTGATAGTTCTTCGCCGCGTTGATCCCGCCTTGCGCGGCGATGCTGTGGGCGCGCCGCGGGCTGTCGTGGATGCAGAAGCTCTTGACGTTGTAGCCCAACTCGCCAAGCGACGACGCGGCCGACGCGCCGGCGAGACCGGTCCCGACGATGATGACGGTGTATTTCCGCCGGTTGGCCGGACTCACCAGCTTCGACTCGAAGCGGTGTCGATCCCATTTCTCCGCGAGAGGGCCGCCGGGAATCTTCGAGTCGAGAGTCATCGCGTGAAATACACCCACAGCGGAATGATCGCGAAACCGCCGCTGATCAGAATCGCCAGAACCGTACCGAGCACGACGAGCCGTTTCGTGTACACCGGATGGTCGGCGCCGATCGACTGGAAGGCGCTCGAGATTCCGTGGCGCAGATGCAGGCCGATGAGCATCATGCAGACGACATACACCGCGACCCAGAGCGGCGACGAAAAAACTTCCACTTCCGTCCGATAGAGATCTCGAACCGCCGGATCGCCGAGCTGGTACCACTCGCCGAACTTCATCTGGGCGAGATGCAGGATCACGAACGCGAACGTGACGATCCCGCTCCAGATCATCGTCGTCGATGCGATGCTCTTGCGGCTCGTGTAGCCCGCCCACGTCTTCTTCTGGTAGCCGACCGTGCGTGCACGCTGGTTCGCGGTCCACATCGTCACCGTCTTGTAGACGTGCACGAGGAACAGGATCAGCAGCGCAATTTCCGCGGGAATCACGAGCGGGCTCGCCGCGAGCGAGGCGCTGTAATGGTTGAACATCTCTTGGCCGCCGAACACCGTCAGATTGCCGGCGAGATGTGCGATGAGGAAGACGAAGAGAAGAAGACCCGTGAATCCGATGAGCAGCTTGGTGCCAACCGACGAAGAGAACACCCTGCGGAACGACATCAACCCCTGATGATAGCGCACCTGGCGTATGATTAAATGATCCCACGATGAAGATTCACGAGTATCAGGCGAAGAGCATTCTGGCCAAGTACGGTGTGCCGGTCCCGCAGGGCGAAGTCATCTTCAACGCATCAGAGGCAGCGGGCGTCGCGCAACGCCTCGGCGGCGGAACGGTCGTCGTGAAAGCGCAGATCCACGCGGGCGGTCGGGGCAAGGGTGGCGGCGTCAAGGTCGTGAAGGGTGCGTCGGAAGCGGAGGCCGCTGCGCAGAAGATGATCGGCATGCAGCTGGTGACCTACCAGACGGGACCGTCGGGGCAGAAGGTGCAGCGCGTCCTGATCGAGCAGGGCCTCAAGATCGAACGCGAGCTGTATCTCGGCATCGTCCTCGATCGCGCGAGCGAGCGGCTCGTGATGATGGTGAGCCAGGAAGGGGGCGTCGAGATCGAGAAGGTCGCGCACGAGACCCCCGAAAAGATTCACAAGGAATTCGTGCACCCGGGCCTCGGCCTGAGTGCGTTTCAGGCGCGCAAGCTCGCCTTCGCACTCGGACTGCAGGGACCCCAGGTCGGTCAGGCAGTGAAGGTCATGACGGCGCTGTACAACGCGTTCGTCGCGACCGACGCATCCCTTCTCGAGATCAACCCATTGATCGTCACCGGCGACGGCAGTCTGCTGGCGCTCGACGCGAAGATGAATTTCGACGACAACGCGATCTTCCGGCACCCCGACTTCAAGGACATGCGCGACCCGAGCGAGGAGGATCCACTCGAAGTCGAAGCCTCCGCGTACAGCCTCAATTACATCAAGCTCGATGGAACCATCGGCTGCATGGTCAACGGCGCAGGACTCGCCATGGCGACGATGGACATCATCAAGCTCGCGGGTGGTGAGCCGGCGAACTTCCTGGACGTCGGCGGCGGCGCCAACGCGGACCAGATCAAGAACGCGTTCCGCATCCTGATGGCCGACAAGGCAGTGAAGGCAGTCTTAATCAACATCTTCGGCGGAATCCTGCGGTGCGACATCCTCGCCGAAGGAGTGATTGCCGCGGTCAAGGATCTCGGCGTGCCCGTCCCGATCGTGATTCGCATGGAAGGCACGAACGTCGAGAAAGGCAAGCAGATGCTCAAGGAGAGCGGGCTCAATTTCACGACGGCGGACACCATGAGTGAGGGTGCCGAACGTGTCGTCGCGCTGGCGAAATAGGTATGGCCGTACTGATAAACAAGAGCACGCGTTTATTGGTCCAGGGGATTACGGGGCGCGAGGGCACGTTTCACGCGAAAGGGGCGCAGGCGTACGGAACGAACGTGGTCGGGGGTGTGACGCCCGGCAAGGGGGGTACGACGCACGAAGGCTGGCCGGTATTCAACACCGTCAGCGACTGCGTCAAGGCGACCGGCGCGAACGCGTCGGTCATTTTCGTGCCGCCGCCCGGCGGCGCGGATGCCGTGCTTGAAGCGGCGGACGCAGGGCTGGACCTGGCGGTGTGCATCACCGAGGGCATCCCGACGCTCGACATGCTGCGCGTCTTCGGGGCCATCCGCGGCGGCAAAACGCGCGTCATCGGGCCCAACTGCCCGGGGCTCATCACCGCCGGGCAGGCAAAAGCCGGTATCATTCCAGGACATATCTGCCAGGAAGGACGCGTCGGGATCGTGTCGAAGAGCGGCACGCTGACCTACGAGGCGATCGACCAGCTTACGAACAACGGGCTGGGCCAGACGACCTGCATCGGCATCGGCGGCGATCCGCTGATTGGCACGAGCTTCATCGATGCGCTGGCGCTCTTTGCGGGCGATCCGCAGACGGAAGCGGTCGTGATGATCGGCGAGATCGGCGGCAATGCCGAGGAGGACGCCGCGGCCTGGATCGCGGCGAACTTCAAGAAGCCGGTGGTCGGCTTCATAGCAGGGCAGACCGCGCCGCCGGGGCGGCGCATGGGACATGCCGGCGCGATCATCGCGGGCGGCAAGGGCACGGCGGCGGAGAAGATGGACGCGCTGTCGGCCGCCGGGGTACGGGTAGTCAAGAGTCCGGCAGACATCGGCGCGGCGGTCAAGGAGCTCCTCCGCAAATGACAACAAAGGTCGTCAACGATTTCAGCATCCAGATCGCAACCGTCAACGGCTCGGGCAGCCAGACGGCGAACCTGGTCCTTCTGCGCTCGATCTTCCAGATGGGCGTTCCCGTGTCGGGCAAGAACATGTTCCCGTCGAACATCGCGGGACTGCCCACGTGGTACACGATCCGCGCGAACAAGGACGGGTTCATTGCGCGCAAAAAGGAAGTGGATTTCCTCGTCGCGATGAACGCCGAGACCGCCAAGGAAGACGTGATAACGCTCGAGCCCGGGCGTGGCGTCCTCTACGACGAGCCGCTGAAGCTCAACGAGCTTCGCAGCGATCTGACGTTCTATCCCGTGCCGTTCGACAAGATCGTCGGCACCGTCTGCACGGACGCCAAGCTGCGGCGCCTCGTGAAGAACATGATTTATGACGGCGTGCTCTCGCAGCTCCTCAACATCGACATGGGGGAGATGGAGAAGGCCCTGCGCAAGCAGTTCGGCAAGAAGGTGAAGGCCGCGGACCTGAACATGGGCGCGCTGAAGGCGGGATCGGACTACGCCGCACAGAACCTGAAGAAGGGGGATCCGTTCTCACTCGAACGGATGAACAAGACCGGCGGCATGATCCTGATGGAAGGGAACACGGCGGCCGCGCTCGGCGCGATGTTCGCCGGCGTCACCGTCGTCGCCTGGTATCCGATCACGCCGTCTTCGTCGCTGCCTGAATCGCTCATCGGCTACATGAAGAAGTACCGGATGGACAAGGCATCCGGCAAGGCGACCTATGCGATCATCCAGGCGGAAGACGAGATCGCGTCGATCGGCATGGTCCTCGGCGCTGGCTGGGCCGGCGCGCGCGCGATGACCTCCACGTCGGGCCCGGGTATCTCGCTGATGAGCGAGTTCGCAGGGCTGGCGTATTACGCCGAGATCCCCGGCGTCGTGTTCGACATTCAGCGCGTCGGGCCGTCCACGGGCCTGCCGACGCGCACGGCGCAGGGTGACATCGCGTCCACCGCGCTTCTGTCGCACGGCGACACGAAGCAGATCCTCCTCATTCCGAGCTCGATCGAAGAGTGCTACCAGATGTCGCAGGACGCGTTCGACATTGCCGAGCGCTTTCAGCAGCTCGTCTTCGTCATGAGCGATCTCGACCTCGGCATGAACATGTGGATGTCGCAGCCGTTCAAGTATCCCGAGAAGGCGTACGACCGCGGGAAAGTGCTCGACGCGGAATCGATCAAGACGCTCGGCGCGGAATGGGGGCGCTATCGCGACATCGACGGCGACGGCATCCCGTACCGCACGCTGCCGGCCACAGGGATGCCCTCGTACTTCACCCGCGGGTCGGGTCACAACGAGCGCGGGCAGTACAGCGAGCGCCCGGACGACTATCAGCGCAACGTCGATCGTCTCGCGCGCAAGCACGAGACGGCGAAGTCGGCCGTGCCGGCACCCGTGATCGAGGATGCGCAGGCGGAGGTCGCCATCATCGGGTACGGCACCAGTCACTGGGCCATCGACGAGTGCCGTTCGCAGCTCGAAAAGGAATTCGGAATCCGCACGGCTTACATGCGCCTCAAGGCCTACCCGTTCCCGAAGGACGTCGAGGCATTCATTGCGCGCTATCCGCGCGTGTACCTCGTCGAGCAGAACCGCGACGCGCAGATGAAGATGCTGATGCGCGTGGATCTGTCCGAAGGCACGACAAGCCACGTGCGCAGCGTGCTCCATTACAACGGTCTGCCGATCGACGCACGATCGCTGACCGACGAGATCCTGGTGCAGGAAGGTCGCAAGGTGCGCGACACGGTGCAGGCCGCGGCGGCTGGTCCGCGCGCCGCCGTCACCGCAGCGCGGGAGGAATAGATGGTCGACCCCAAAAAGAATCGAATCGGTCTCGAGATTCAGCCCTATCGCGGCGGCAAGACGACGCTGTGTGCGGGCTGCGGCCATAACGCCATCTCCGAACGCATCATCGAGGCGTTCTTCGAGATGGGCATCCATCCGCGGGACGTGCTCAAGCTGTCGGGCATCGGCTGCTCGAGCAAGACGCCCGCGTACTTCCTCGGCGAGGCGCACTGCTTCAATTCCGTCCACGGACGGATGCCGTCGGTCGGCACCGGCGCACTGCTCGCCAACGGCAAGATGCTCGCGATCGGCGTGAGCGGCGACGGCGACACGGGCGCGATCGGCATCGGCCAGTTCGTGCACATGATGCGCCGCAACGTCCCGCTCGTCTACATCATCGAGGACAACGGCTGCTACGGGCTCACCAAGGGGCAGTTCTCGCCCACCGCGGACCTCGGGTCAACGCTCAAGAATGGCGTCGTCAACGAGCTCCCGCCGATCGATACCTGCATGCTGGCCGTCCAGCTCGGCGCGTCGTTCGTCGCGCGCTCGTTCTCTGGAGACAAGAAGCAGCTGCTGTCGATCCTGAAGGCGGCCATCGCGCATCGCGGCACCGCGATGATCGACGTGATCTCGCCGTGCGTGACCTTCAACGACCACGAGGGCTCGACTAAGAGCTACGCCTACGCGAAGGAACATGACGAGGCGATGGGCGAGGTGAACTAACGTCGAGTACGACCCGGGCACGACGACCGCCGTTACGATGCACGACGGGTCGAAGCTCTATCTGAAGAAGGTCGCGGAAGACTACAACCCGATCGACAAGCTCGCCGCGATGCGCCTGATGCACGAAACGCACGCGCGCGGCGAGTTCCCGACCGGAATCCTCTACATCGAGCCGGACAAGGACGATCTGCTGACGCAGTTGAATCTCGTCGACACGCCGCTCGCGTTCTTGCCGCCCGATGTCGTGCGGCCGGGTCGCGAGGTTCTCGACGCTGTGATGGAAGAACACCGGTAACACCGACAGCCACGGACGTAGTCACGCGGAGCACGCAGAGCTCGCAGAGAAAGCATAATGAGAGTTCTCCGCGTTCTCTGCGGCCTCTGCGGGAGATCGTGTGTGACAGGAGTCTGTATGAAGTTCGCGGCAGCAGTTGCGGCACTTGCGGTGGGTCTGTGCAGCCCGAGTACCGCGCTGGCGCAGAAGCGCGTCCTGTCCACCGAGGACACCTACAACCTGAAAGACGTCCGCGATCCCCAGCGATCGCCTGACGGCAAGTGGGTCGCCTACGTCGTCTCCCGTGCGATTAAAGAGACGGACAAGAACGACACCGACATCTGGATGGCGAGCTGGGACGGCACGCAGGAAATCCAGCTCACCTCCTCTCCGGACGGCGAATCCCAGCCTCGCTGGAGTCCCGATAACAAGTACATCTCGTTCGTCTCCTCGCGACAGGGAGCGAAGGACGGCCAGCTGTGGCTGATGAGCCGCGCCGGTGGCGAAGCGATCAAGGTCAGCGACGTCAGGGGAGGCATTTCCGAGTACGCCTGGGCGCCAGACGGCAAACGCCTCGTGTTCGTCGTGAGCGAGCCCGATCCGCGCGATCCGAAGGATGACGACAAGGCGACGGACAGCGCCAAGAAGAAAACGCCGCCGCCGATCGTCATCGACCGCTACCACTTCAAGCAGGACGTCAGCGGATATCTCCGCAACGAGCGCACGCACCTGTACGTGTTCGACGTCGCAACGATGAAGGCGGAGGCGCTGACGACGGGCACGCTGTACGATGAGTCGTCGCCCGCCTGGTCGCCCGACAACTCGCAAATTGCGTTCGTGAGCAAACGCGGCACCGGAGACATCGACCGGCACGACAACACGGACGTGTGGGTGATCGAGCCGAAGGCGGGCGTGCAGCCGCGGCAGATCACGACGTCGCCGAATTCGGACGACGGTCCGCTCTCGTGGAGTCCCGATGGCAAGCAGATCGCGTATCTCGCCGGCGAAGAGCTGAAGTACTCCGCTTACAACCAGAACAAGCTCGCGGTGATCTCCGCCGTCGGCGGTCAACCCCGCATCCTCGCGGACGCGCTCGATCGCCCGATCCGCCAGCCGCAGTTCGAAGAGGGTGGCGGCTCGCTGGCCTTCGTCGTCATCGACGATCGTTCGCAGTACCCGGCGCGCGTGTCGCTGAAGGGTGGCAAGGTCGAGCGCCTCGTCACCGCGAAGTCCGTCATCAACAATCTCTCGGCGGGCCCACCGGATGGCGCGTATGCCAGCCTGATGTCGACCGATACGGCGCCGACCGAGGTCGTGGCCGTCGAAGGCGGAAAGGTCCGCCGCCTGTCGCACCAGAACGACGAGTGGCTCTCGAAGGTGCTGCTCGGCACCACGGAGGAGTTCACGGCCATCAGCAAGGACGGCACCGAGGTTCATGGCCTTATCGTGAAGCCGTCCTCGTACCAGGCCGGCCGGAAGTACCCGGCGCTGCTGCGCATCCACGGCGGCCCCAACGGCCAGGACGAACATGCGTTCAGCTTCGAGCGCGAGTTCTTCGCGGCGAACGGCTACGTCGTCGTCTCGGTGAACTACCGCGGCAGCAACGGCCGCGGCAGCGCCTACCAGAAAGCGATCTTTGCGGACTGGGGCGGAAAGGAAGTGGTCGACCTGCTCGGCGCGATGGATTACGTGCAGAAGATCGGTCTCGCGGATCCGGATCGCCTCGGCATCGGCGGCTGGAGCTACGGCGGCATCCTGACCGACTACACGATTGCGACCGACGGGCGGTTCAAGGCGGCGACGAGCGGCGCGGGGAGCGCGCTGCAGCTGTCGATGTACGGCGTGGACGAATACATCACGCAATACGAGAACGAGATCGGCCCGCCCTGGAAGGCGCAGGAGCTGTGGATCAAGATCTCATATCCGTTCTTCCACGCCGACAAGATCAAGACGCCGGTGCTGTTCCTCGGTGGTGAGAAGGACTTCAACGTGCCGCTCGTGGGCGGAGAGCAGATGTACCAGGCGCTCAAGAGCCTCGGCGTGGACACGCAACTGGTGATCTACCCAGGACAGTTCCACGGCATCACGACGCCGACCTACAAGATCGATCGGCTGCAGCGCTACCTGGATTGGTACGACAAGCACCTGAAGCCAGGCAGCAAGACATCGACCTCCGTCGGCCGCTAGCCTTGCGTTTCGTCCAGGTTCGCGCCGATGCGATCCTGGTCGATCTTGTCCCTGTCCTCCGGCAGGCCTTCATCGTCCAGCACCTGGGCGTTCTCGTTCCCTTGCTGCGGGCGGTCGGTGGTCTTGTCGCCTTCCACCGCGCCTTCGTGCTCCGGTAGTGGCATATATAATCCTCAGGATATGGAACGCACATTTGCCATCATCAAGCCGGACGCCGTCGCGGCGCGATACACCGGCCGCATCATTCAGCGCATCGAAGAGGCCGGATTCACCATTCGTGCCATGCGGCTCCTCCACTTGTCACAGAAGGAGGCCGAAGGGTTTTACGCGGTCCACAAAGAGCGGCCGTTCTTCCCGAGTCTGACAAAATTCATGTCATCCGGCCCCTGTGTGGTCATGGCGCTCGAGGCGCCCGACGCGATCAAGCAGTGGCGGACCCTGATGGGGGTCACGGATCCCGCTAAGGCGGACGCGAACACGCTCCGGAAGGATTTCGGCAAGTCGATCGAGAACAACGCGACGCACGGCTCCGACGCGCCGGACACCGCCGCATTCGAGCTGGGATACTTCTTTGCCGGAATGGACCTCCAGTGACTCTAACTGACAACTGGCAACTGGCGACTGGTAACTGATGGCGGGCATCAAGTCGGACGCGTGGATTCGGCGGATGGCGCTCGAGCACAAAATGATCGAGCCGTTCGAGGATCGGCAGGTGCGCGAGGGCGTTGTGTCGTACGGGCTGTCGTCGTACGGCTACGACATTCGCGTCGCGGACGAGTTCAAGGTATTCACCAACATCAACAGCACGGTGATCGATCCAAAGAACTTCGATCCCAGATCGTTCGTCGACGTCAAAGCCGACGTCTGCATCGTGCCACCGAATTCCTTCGCACTCGCGCGCACGGTGGAGTACTTCCGCATCCCGCGCGACATCCTGACGGTCTGCCTCGGCAAGTCCACCTACGCGCGGTGCGGCATCATCGTGAACGTGACGCCGTTCGAGCCGGAGTGGGAGGGGACCGTCACGCTCGAGATCTCCAACACGACGCCGCTCCCCGCGAAGATCTACGCCAACGAAGGGCTCGCGCAGGTGCTGTTCTTCCAGGGGGACGAACCGTGCGAAGTCTCGTACGCCGATAAGAAGGGCAAGTACCTCAAGCAGCGCGGCGTAACGCTGCCGCGCATCTGACTTCCGCCTGAAGGCGGAAGCTACACGCATCGGCTGTTTTCTAGCTTCCCCTTTCCAAACGGAGCGTCGGTTCTTCTTTCGTTCCTGTAGCTTCCGCCTTTAGGCGGAAGAAACAAGCGTCAGCGCGACTTCCGCAGGCAGCGCAATCGCGACGTCGACGTCCGAGCCGGTCGCCTCTGGATTGATTTCCACAGTCAAGGCGCCGCACGCCTTCGCCGCCGCCACGAGTCCCGCCGCAGGATAGACAACGCTCGACGTTCCCACCGACAGGAAAACATCACACGCAGTCGCGGCCTGGGCCGCCCGCAGCGCCGCGGGCGGGATCGGTTCGCCAAACCAGACCACCGCCGGCCGCGCCAGTGCGCCGCATTTCGGACAGCGCGGTGGCAGCGGATCCAGAGGGACCGAGAGGTCGTCCCAGTCGTCGGCGCCGCATCGCCCCGAGCACTTCATCGTCCAGATCGAGCCGTGATAACGCACCACGTTTCGCGTGCCTGCACGCTCGTGGAGACCGTCGACGTTCTGCGTGACCAGCGTGAACCCGGGACGTTGACTCCAGCGGGAGATGACGTGATGGGCCGGGTTCGGGGCGCAGCCCGAGATCACCTCGCGCCGCCAGGCGTACCATTCCCAGACAAGCCGCGGGTTCTGCTCGAAGGCTTCCGGTGTCGCCAGTTGCGGCGCCTGGCGGTTCCGCCAGAGGCCACCGGCCCCGCCGAAGGGCGGAACCCCGCTTCCCGCCGACACGCCGGCGCCTGTCAAAACCGTTATCGTTCGAGCT
>WNGF01005437.1_pt1 | contig 16279 bp, 19 predicted proteins | sample 5400641 | NCBI WGS metagenome assembly WNGF01 (sample SAMN13153371, study PRJNA577476) | soil metagenome | isolation source: 80 cm soil or saprolite under grassland replicate 2 | place: USA:California | collected 2016-06-15
GGGTGATGGACTTGAGAACGACACGCTGCTGTACTTCGCTGCTGTACAGGACGTCAAAGGGGCCTTCTCGATCATCGGAGACGGCCCCTCACCTGCGTCGGGACGGCGGGATTTGAACCCACGACCCCTTGACCCCCAGGCAACGATCATGGCCGCTCGACCTGGCTGAACCTGTTGTGCGGTAAGGGATTCGTGTCCGTGACCGTCCGCCCGCGTCCGCGAGTGCACTTGGCGATTGACATGCAGTTCGACACGCAGGCCCTGAGAGCGTCTGTGACGGCGGACTCCGCGGTCTCGCCTTACGCCACAAGGGTTCCAGGGAAAGCTGGCGAGCGTCAAGCTGACCCTGACACCTACGAGTCCGCCTCCGCGTTCAGTGGCTCGCATCCCGTCTGCCGTCGACCCAGCCTCCGGGGAGCGGGCCTGGTCCGCCGGGTCAAGGCTGGAGCGCCCTACTGGACGTACGACCTTGACCCGGCGGGCCAGGCCTGCTCAGCTCTGCCGGGGTCGATGGTGGGCGGGGCTCGCTGCGCCATCCCGGAGCCTGAGCGCCTTGGCTCCCTGTTGTCCTGAGTCCGGCGGTACGCGAGGTCGGCGGCGCGCGGGAGCGAACGGTCCAGACCACGGCGGAGGTGCGTCCCAACTGCTCTGGGGCGGCCTCGGACGTCACGGCCTGGTCGTGGTCGCCGTCCGCCGCCGCGCTGGCCCGTTGGCCAGGCGCGGCGAGCGGGCGAGCGGTTGTCGGTGCCGTCTACCGTGACTGCCCGGTGTTGCCGGACCTCGGCGGACGCTGGGCTTCATGCTGTCTGCTGCACGGTCGTGCGCCGGCCGGGGCCCGGCGCCGAGAGCGTTTAGCGGCAGGCGCCGGGATCCCGGCCGGGCGTGCTGTGGCAGTCACAGAACCGCGACCAGGACAGCGAGACCAGGACAGCGAGACCAGGACACTTGTCCGCTCTCGGGACCTGGACACGGATTTTGCAACGACATCGGCGACCCCACACTGCCAGTGGCGATCTCCCGGGTGTCGCCGGGTCCCGGTCGCGCTGGCCTGCGCCTGCGGCGGCTTCTCCCCCGCAATCCCCCGCTGTGTCCCGTCCGTGACCGGCCGATCTGGCACGGATCTGGCACGCCCGCCTCGACGGAACATCCCCCGCTGCGAAAGGGGTACGGTAGCGCCGTAACGGCCACGCAGGAGCAACGGATCACCGACCTGGAGTCGGAGACGTTCCGCGTTGGATTGTGGAGCCTGTTGCCCTTGGAGAAGCGATGGCAGATCTACTCACGTCGGCCTTGGCCGCTACCGGAACCCTGGTGACGGCGATCGGCGGACCCCTGCTTACGTCTGGGATCCAGAACCGCCGTGAGGCACGCCTACGACGGTCGATCGCGGCCAACGTCGAGCTGGCTAATCAGCTTAGGAAAGAGCCCGAGACCGTCCGGAGCATGGTTCCTGCCCTCGAACACCTGATCAGTGACCAGGTCGAGTCGCTCGTCCGTCGTGAGGTGAAAGACTTAAGAAAGCAGCGCGACTGGGCGTCGTTGGGCGTCGTGATTTTCCTCGTCGCCATTCTCGGCTGGATACCTATCTGGATGTGGTCTCTCCATCGTTGGTGGGCGACTGTGATCGCCGTTGCAGTGTCGGCGGTCCTCATTCTGTTCGTGATCGTAGGTGTGCAGATGACGTTCTGGCCGAAGAAGAAGGACGGAGCACAACACACTGACGGCCCGGGAACTCCTGAGACGTCCTGATTCTGCGCGTCAACGCATTCACTACCTCCCGGAGCCTGAGTGCGCAGCGCCGCGCCTCGCGCGGCGCCCTTGATGACTACATAGGCCAATTCGGCAGTACGAAGGCTTAAGTTTGTGTCCAGGGTCAGGCGGTAGGCGCAGGCGCGGCCCCGGGCCGCCGCCCCGGGCCGTTGGCCCGGGCTCGAATACGTATGGAAAGTTGTCACCGCCGGAAAACGCCAAGGGTAGAAACCGCCAAGGTCTGGATCCGCCGTCGTCCGGGGCGCTGCCCGACGGTCGTTGTCGAGACCTGCGGGGCGTGCCTGGTTCACGCCTGCCCGCGTCGTTACTGCGTACCGCTGCGGCCACTATTGCTCGGTCAGGAGCTGCACGCCGTCGTGGAGCCGTACGGCCACGTCGCCGCTGTCGAGCGCGTCGAGTACCCGGATGGCGAACGCTTCGGCCATCTCCGAAGTAACCCGGTCCGGCGGCCACCATTCAACGGCGGTGCTCTCGTTGGTCGGCTGCGGGTGTCCGCCGACGGGTCTGGCCCGGAATACCAGCGCGACTACTCCCCGCCGTACGTTCTTGTACACGCCCGTCAGTCGGTCCGGCTCAACGCGGAGCCCGGTCTCCTCCTCGACCTCGCGACGTACGCCAGCCGCGATTGACTCATCGAGTTCGAGTACGCCACCCGGGATCTGCCAGGCGCCGTCGTCACGGCGTTGGACGACAAGGACGCGCCCGGCGTCGTCGGTGACGACTGCGGCAACGCTTACGGAGTGCTCGGTCATCCGTGCTCCTCGCTGAACAGGCATGCTGCCACGGTCGCATCGTCGTGCCGTTTGTACCGCACATTTGCGGCGCCCGCTGGGTCCGCGCGTTCGGCCGCGCGTACTTGGCGGAGGAGTTCGGCCGGCCCTGGTCCGGTGACCAGATCGAGTAATGCGGACCAGTCGTACAGGCGGTAGTCATCGACGGCGCACGATGCACCGTCTGTCAGTAATGCCGCCCGGCGTAGCGGCGCCGGACCGAGCACGGATATAGCCCCGGCCACGGCCTCGAAGGCGGCGCTCGGGTCGGCCGCTGCAAGCCAGTACCCGCCGGCCCGGTTGATGTGTTGGTACTTCTCGGGCGTGAACTGTCGGATCCGGTCCGTCTGGCCAGCGCTACCGACTCCGCCGGGTACGAGCGTGCGCTCTCGGATCCGCGCGACCGTGGTTCGGAACCGATTGTCAGTGATCACCGTGATCTCGGTTCCCACGTCGACGACCATCGGGCTGTCGCCGAGCACGAGGTACTCGGCCTGGTCTCCGCTGACCTTTAGCGCGCAGACGGTTGATGCGGCCGTGGCCGGGTTTGTGAGGTCGCATCGCCCGCCGTGATCGTCGCGTACGGCGTCGATGGCGTCCGCGAGCATCGGTGGTAGAGCCGTCTCGGGATTGGCCGAATAGGCCGAGTAGAGGTGCGCCACCAGACGGCGTACATACCAGGCTGGGCCGTGGACGCAGCCGGTGTCTATGCCGTGCGGCTGGGTTACGCCATCAAAGACGGCGACGAGGTTTCCAACCGCCAGTGCATAGTCCTCGTTCGTGCAACCCGGCGCGGCGACCGTGGCGAATCGAACCTCCATCATGCCGAGGGCTCCGTCGTCGCTTCGTCGTCCCAGTCGTATCGCAGGGTCCATAGTGCGCCCGGCATGACGTGGATGCAGACCTCGATCGGTCGATCTCGTTCGGTGTACGCCACGTGCCAGATCTCAAACACCGGCTGGGTCGCCTCGATCTCCAAGGTGCGCTGTTCGACGTCGTCGGGCAGCCGGACGGTCACGTCCTCGCTGAAACGAGCCGGTGGATAGCCGAGTCCCGTCAGCCGGGAGTACGAGCCGCCTAGGCCGGTATCCTCGCGCAGCAATGCCGCGCTCCCTTTCGCGATGGACCAGGGGTAGTACGAGTCGGCGATCTGGGTCGGTTCGCCGTTGGCGTAGAAGACGCGGCGGCGTACGAGGGCGTCCTCGCCTTTACGGAGTCCGAGGATCTTCGCCACCTGTTCAGGGCTCTTCACCCGGCCGATCTCACGGTACTTGGTGACCGAGGACAGACTGAGCTTGCGTGCTTCGACTTCGCCGGCTCCGGCGCCCTGGCTGCGAGCGGCATACCGTCGTCTCGCGTCGCGGAGGATCCTGGGGAGACTTCGGACGTACGTGCCGGATCCCCGCCGCACCTTGACGTCGCCGGAAGCTCGGAGCAGGGTGACGGCCTTGTTGATGGTCACCCGAGATACGCCGAGTTCATCGGCCAATCGGGACTCGCTCGGGAGCGGGCTGCCCGGCGGATAACTGCCGCTCTCGATACGGTTGCGCAGTTCGTCTGCAATCTGCAGGTACTGCGACTTCGGCGGTTCGATCACGGCCATCTCGTGGTCCTTGGCTCGTAGGACGTCTTACCCGTACCCTACGTGATCCCCAATCAGTCGCATAGCTGAGGGCACGTAAGACGTCTTGCGCGCTGCCGGGCCGTCGAGCTACTATCCTGTACGCAAGACGTCATACGTCTTACGTAGGGGGTGGGAACGGTGCGCGCCGGCAGGTTCGGGGATCGCCCGGTGGGTGCGGTGACGCTGGTGGAGACGCCGGTGTCGCGTTCGTACGCGCGGAAGGCGCGTATCGCCTTCTACGTGGTCACGGCCGTGGTCGGTGGGCTGGCCGCGATCGTGTTGTCGACCCGGCTGCCGCTGCTGGCGGCGGTGGTGGTCGGTGTCCTGCTGGGCGCCGTGGCGGGGTTCGTGGTGGCGGTGGTGGTACGGGCGTGGCCGGTGTTGCGGGCGTTGTGGCACTGGTCGGTCGAGATCGCTGCGGCTGTTGCGGTGGTGGCGACCGCCGACTGGCTGGCGTCGGTCACGCACCCGCTGATTGTGCTGGCCGTGCTGGCGGCACCGGTTGCCGTAGTTGGTCTGGTACCGCCGATGGGCCGTCGGGTGGTGGCGATGGCCCGGTGTGTGGTGGTGCGACACCGGCTGCGGCTGTGCTTTGCGGAGTTCATCCGCGCGGCGAACCGGGTACACCCGGGCAGTCTGCCGCTGATCCTTATCGCACGGCCGACCCCGGCCGGGCAGCGGGTGTGGGTGTGGCTGCGCCCTGGCCTGGACCTGGCCGATCTGGAGGGCAAGACCGGCCGGATGGCGGTGGCGTGTTGGGCGGATGAGGTGCGGGTGGTGCGGGCCTCGGCCCGGTACGCGGCGCTGATCCGGGTGGACGTCGCCTGTCGGGATCCGCTGGCTGCCGACGTGGCGGCTGATCCGTTGTTGCGGCTGGTGCCCGCCCCGGACGACCGCGACGACGAACAGCCGATGGCGGTGCTGCACCCGGCCTCGGGTTTGGACCTGCCCGACGTGCCGGAGCCGGTGGTGGATCTGCGCAGTGCGCGCCGCTGACCGCTTCCGTCCCGGCCGGACCGTGTCCGGGCGGGGTGGTGGCCGCCAGATCCGGCGACCCGAACGACAACCAAGGAGAAGTCTGCGATGGCGGGAGACACCGTGGTCACGGTGCAGGGCAACCTGGTCGATGACCCTGACCTGCGCTACACCGACGCTGGTGTGGCGCTGGCGAAGATCACCGTGGCGTCCACGCCGCGGGTGCTGGACCGCGAGACCAACCAGTGGCGGGATGGGGACCCGCTGTTTCTGACCTGCACGGCGTGGCGGGAGCTGGCCGAGCACATCTCCGAGTCGCTGCGTAAGGGCACCCGGGTGGTGGTCACCGGCCGGCTGCGGCTGTCGCGGTGGGAGACCGAGGCGGGGGAGAAGCGTTCGGCGTACGGGCTGGACGTGGACGACATCGGCCCGTCGCTGCGGTTCGCCACCGCCAAGGTGTCTCGGATGACCCGCGGCGGAGGTGCCGGCTACGGCGCGGACGTGCCGCCGGATGACGTGTGGGCGCAGGCCAGCCCCGCCCGGCCCACCACTGCCCCGCCCGCCCAGCCGGGCGCTGGGCCGGCGGGCCAGTCGGCCTTGTTGGCTGTGGTCGCGTAAGCGGGGTGCCGATGATGCCTATCTTGACCGCGATTGCCACCGGCGACCCGGACGAACCGGCTGCCAACGTGACCGGCATCGACCCGGACGGCTACCTGGTTACCGATCCTGCCACCCGGGGCGTTGGCGAACTTGGCCCGGCCGCTGTTCCGTTGGGCCCGGTGCTATCCGTCTTCGACCCGATGTTCATCGGGATCGACGAGTTCGGGCATCCCGTGTACCTGCCGATGATCTACCGCAACATTCTCATCGGCGGCGAACCCGGCTCGGGCAAGTCCGCCCTGCTCAACCTGCTGGTGGCGCATGCGGCGTTGTCGCTGGACTGTCGACTGTGCCTGGTCGACGGCAAGCGGGTGGAGCTGGGCCAGTGGCGCGACTGCGCCGACGCGTTCGCGGTGAGCCTGGACCAAGCGCTGGCCACCCTGCAACGGCTGCAAACCGTGATGGACAACCGCTACGCCTACCTGGACGCGCAGCGCCCGAGCCGGCGCAAGGTGACGCGTGACGACGCGTTCCGCCCGATCCTGCTCGCGGTGGACGAGATCGCCTACTACTCGGCCACCGTCGGAGACCGCAAGACGCAGGAGCTGTTCTCCGCGTGGCTGCGGGACCTGGTCGCCCGGGGCCGCGCCGTCGGGGTGATGGTCGCGGCGGCCACTCAACGACCGTCATCGGACATCATCCCCACCTCGCTGCGGGACCTGTTCGCGTGGCGGTTCGCCGGCCGCTGCACCACCGACGTCTCGTCGGACATCGTGCTGGGCCACGGCTGGAAGGACCGGGGCTGGTCGTCCAACACGATCAGCCCGAACAACCCCGGCGCCGGCCTGCTGATCGCCGAGGGCGGCACCCCGCAACTGGTCAAGACCGCCTACCTGTCCGATGTGGACTGCGCCCGGATCGCCGGCTACGCAGCCGATATTCGCCGTACTGCCCGGCTCGCTGACCGCCCGTCAGGTGGGGAGCGTGTGGCGTGAGCGTCTACGTCGACAACGCCCGCATTCCTGCCCGGATCGGGCGAATCACGGCCCGGTGGTCGCACCTGACCGCCGACACCCGTCCGGAGCTGTACGCGTTCGCGACCGGCATCGGACTGCGCCGCGAGTGGTTGCAGGTGTGCAAGAACCGCGTCGGCTGCACCATCGCGGAAGACTGCGTGCACCGGCACTTCGACGTCACCGACGCCAAGCGAGCGCAGGCGATTGCGGCCGGTGCGGTCGAGATGGATCTACGGCAATGGCAAGGGATCATCCAGGCTCGCCGCACCGAGCTCGGTGGTGCCTCATGAACGCCTTGGCGCCGATTCGTCACCGGTCACTACACCCGCGTCTGGCTCGGCGTCGCCCGGCGGGACATCCGGACTGGTGCGCCGCCGACCACCGCTGCGGCCTGGGCGAGCACCGGGCCGAACCGGTCACCCTGACCGTGCCTGGCCGTGGGGTCGTGGTGCTGACCCGGGTCCTGGCGGCTGATGGCCGCCAGCACGTGGAGATCCGCACCGACGTGGCCTTGGCCGCAGGTGATGGCGCAGCCCGGGCGCACCTGACGCACATCCTCATCGAACTGGAAGGGCATCTGCGGCGGGTGGTCCGCCAGTCGCACGTACGGACCTGACTGCTTCCGTGCCGGCCGGGCTCGTGTCCGGCCCGGGCGGTGGCCGCCAGGCCAAGACCGACAACACCGGGCTCTGCCTCCCAAGCACGTCCGGTGTTGCCGGCCCTCCCACAACCCTCGGAAGGGAGCGGTTGCGATGCACCCTACCCAACTCCGGGTCTCTGGCCCGAACGAACCCACCGCGCGCCGGGTCGACGGCAAGTCGGAGACGGACGCGGACCGCAGGTTCTTCGACCTGCGCGAAGCCGGCTACACCGGCCCGATCGACCAGGACCGCCACTCGGTTGACGACGTCGACCAGTGGGTGGACCAGCAGCGGCCGTGGACCGTTCCGGTCGAGCCGTCCCCGTGTCTGGCCTGCGGTGACAGCGTGCCGGTGCTGCGATCGTGGGACGAGCTGCTGTGCCCGGACTGCGTCACGCTGCCTATTGACGTCGTGGCGGACTCGGCGGATGAGGCGTGCCGGTACGACGGCTGCGAGGTCTGCGGCGTCACCTACTCGTTCGGCCCGTCACCGTGGTCGACCTGTGGTATCTGCGCCGGTGCGCCGGTCGGAACCGATGCGGTCGTCCCAACCTGGGCCGGTCGCGTGACGGTGCCGGTGTCGACCATTCTGCGGGCGGCGGCGACCTACCTGGACCGGCATGGCTGGGTCCAGGGCGCTTACTACGACGGCACGGCCGTGGTGTTCACCCCACCGGCGTGCCTGGTCGGCGCGATCGGCTTGGTCTGCTACGGCGGTCCGGTCGACGCTCCGGCGCAGCACTTTGACGACCCGGGCTTCGCCGAGTTCGAGGCGGCCGTGGCGTACCTGGATCGCTACCTGTCCGACCGGTTCCCGGTCCGCGCCGGGGGCGAGGGGTTCGCCACCGCCTACGACTTCAACGACGCCAAGGGCCGCACCGAAGCGGAGGTCGTCTGGACGCTGGTCGAGGCGGCCGATGACTGGGAGCGGGACCACCCGCGCCACGCGGACTACCCGCACGAGCCGGGCAACCTGTACGACTGCCCGGCATGTGAGGCTGCCTGCTTGTGCACGGACGGGTTCGTCTGCGTGCGCTGCGCCATCGACGCCGACGCTCCTTGGTCGGCCCCGGGTGGTGACGCATGAGCAAGAACACCGTCAGGTCCGGCCTGACAGCCGGCCGCGCCAAGCGCGGCAAGCGTGTCGTGGAGAACCCGGAGTATGTGGCGTTCACCCGGCGGATTCTGGCCGGGTTGGCGCGTCGGATCGCCTCCGGTGACGTGGAGGCCCTGGCGTCACTTCGGTCGCTGACCGACGAGGTGGACTCGTGCACCCGCACGGCGATTCGTGGGCTGCGCGAGTTCGGCTACTCGTGGTCGGAGATCGCCTCCCGCCTCGGGATCAGCCGGCAGTCGGCCCATCAACGCTGGGGCGACCCGGGCGAGTCGGGCGGCCTGGACCGCCGTCTGGTCGAGGCCGGCGGCACGGTCAGCGTGGCCGTTCTGGTGGAGGTCTTCGCCGACCACTACCCCGGCCGGCCCCGGGCTAGCGTCTGCCCGTGGTGCGGCTACGGCTACGAGCGCCGCGACGACGTGTGCCCCACGTTGGCCGTGGTGTGGCCGCTGCTGCACCAGCGTCGCCACGACGACAAGGCCGCGATCGACCGGCTGACCTCCGCCCAACACGCCGACCTGGTCAACTCCCGGGCCGTTGCCGCGATCAGCGCGGCTGCCCGTAGGTCGGCCCGATCCGCACGTCCGAAGGCGCGTCCCGAGTCGGGGCCGAGCCTGTTGGACCTGGTCGACGGGGCGGGTGCGTGATGGCCACAACCACCACCCGAACCGTCGTGTCGCGTCCGGCCGCAGTACCGGCTGGCCGCGTGGTCTTGGACTGGTCGGGCCTCGACGGCGAGGAACCGGCCCGGCTGGGACCGCTGGCCCCGTGCCAGCACTGCGGGCAACCGGCCCTGCTGCGGCACCCGGTCACCCGCCGGCCCTGTCACAAAATCTGCGCCGAAGCGGCGATCAACGCACGCCGCTCCTCCCGCACCCGGGGAGGTGGCGCATGAGCCAGCTCGACTGTCCACAGTGCACCAACGGCTGCCCGGGTAACGACTACAACGGGTACGCCGACCCGGGCGCGTTCGGCCGCTGCGGCTGCCCGTGTCATCGGCGCGGCGTCGCAGCCGGCAACACGGCGGCCGGCATCACGGCGACCTTCATCGATGGCTCTCGGGTCACGATCGTCGCCCGGGGTACCGATGGTGAGGGTCGCCAGCAATACGCCTACCGCCTCATCCAACCTGGCACTCCGCGTACCGTGGCCGCCGGTGACGACCTGCGTTCCGGGGTCGGCGACGCGGTGAACTGCTCCCGGGCGCTTGCCGCCTGGGTCGGTTTCGCTAGCGCCGACGCTGAAACCTACGCCGTCACCATGTCCGGCGACGCCATGCAGGAGTGGGCCTACCAGCACGACGACGAGCTGTCTATGCTCGCCGTCGAGCTGGAGGAACAACAGACCCAAATCCTCGACCCCGCACGGTCGCCGGGTGGTGGTGCCTGATGGCCATCACCGGAACCGTTTACCTGCTGCATTTCGACCGTCCGTACGTCCACGCCGGGCACTACACCGGCTGGACCACGGACCTGCCGTCCCGGCTGGCTGACCACGCCGCCGGACGTGGTGCCCGCCTGCTGGCGGTCATCGCGGCGGCCGGCATCGGCTGGCAACTGGCCCGCACCTGGCCCGGCACCCGCTCCCTGGAGCGGGCGCTCAAGCGCCAGGGCGGCGCGTCGCGCCGCTGCCCCATCTGCGGCATCAGCCCCCGAACCCCGTCCGGAGGTCTGTCGTGACCGATCGCATCAAGGTGCCCGGTCGTGGCTGGGCCTACGCCGGGGTCACGCTCGGAGGTCTGGTTTCGATCGCCGCGAACGTCACCCACACCTATGTTCCGCCGGCCGGCACTGCTGCCGACTGGCACCCGGCTCGGATGGCGATCGTGTTCGCCTTCTGCTGGCCGGTGTTTCTGTTCGTCGCGATCGAGATCCTGGCCCGGACGCCGTGGCCGAGGGCGTGGAACTGGATGCTGCTGCGCTGGCTCGGGCTGACCCCGGTCGCGCTGGTGGCCGCGTTCGTGTCCTACCGGCACCTGTCCGGGCTGCTGCTGCACTACGGCGAGGAACCGCTCGCCGCCTACACCGGGCCGCTGGCGGTCGACGGGCTCATGGTGATGGCCACCGGCGCACTCATCGCCACCAGCCGCCACCGCAGCACCGTCCCCGCACCCGGCCCGATCCCTGCGTCCGTCCCGGTCGCCGTACCTCAGGCGCCGCAAGGCGCCCCGGCGACCCCAAACAGCAAGCCGTCCATCGTGGACACTCCACCGGTACCTCGACCGGCCCCGAAGCCGGCCGTGCCGGCGGTCCCGGTGCCGGCCCCGGTCGCGCCGACCCCGGCCGACGTGGCCACCCGGATCACCAAGCCCCACACCAGCACCCCGGCAACCCCGGCCGCCGCGACCGGCGCCGGTACCCGACCCACCCGCACCCGAGCGGGCAAGCCCACGCCAACCGCAGCCAAGCAGGCACCGGCGACCACCGACACCCCTGTCACCGAGTCGCACGCTGCCCAGCTCACCCTGCCGGTCGCGCCGGACCTGCTCACCCGGGCCGCCCAGGTGGCGAAGGAGTACCGCACCAGCCACGGCACGCCGATCACCGCCGGCCAGCTGGCCGTGCGGCTGAAGGTGACCTCCGAGCAGGCCGCGCAGGCCCTGGCCGTGCTCGACCTGCACCCCGACAACCCAACCACGCCGATCCAGACCGTCAACGGCCGCCCCACGAAGGAACCCCGGTGACTGTCTCGACGCTGACCGCCGTACCCGAAGCATCCGCTTCGGGTACGGCCCCATGCGCCGAGCCATCCGCATGCGACCCATCCGTACCCGCGAGGTGAGCACATGAGACACCCTTTGTCAACCCCAGTTTCAAGCAGCGAGCTTGGAGGGCTGGTCGACCCGGCCGAGGGCGCGGTTGCGGTTGGCGACGTGGACGCTCTCGTCATAGGGCACACCGTTGGTCAGGCAGTGCCAGAGGATCTCCAGCCAGCGGTTACCCAGGGCGCGCAGGGCGGCGTGGTGTTTCTTGCCGCGGTTACGCTGCGTGTCGTAGAACTCCCGCGCCCAGCCGGAGTGGCGCAGGCTGGTGAATGCCCACTGCTGTACCGCCTCGGCGAGGTAGCGGTTGCACGCCAGCCGGGAGGCCACGACCAACTCGCTCTTGCCGGAACGGCGGGTGACCGGGGCCTTGCCGGCGTAGCATTGCAGCGCGTTCGGCGTGTCGAATTGTCCGATCGCGTCGCCGATCTCTCCGGCGATCCTGGCGGCGAGGCGGTCTCCGAGCCCTGCAAAGCTGAGGTAGATCTCGCCGCCAGGGACCGCCGGCCCCCGCTGGTCGCCCGGTTGCTTGGCCCGTCCTCGGCGCCGGTCGCCGAGCAGCAGCTCGCCCATGCGCCGTTCCCAACTGCGGCGTTGCTCACGCAGCAGCAGCAACTGGGCGCAGGCCAGCCGGATCGTGTCGGCCTTGGCGCGGACCAGGTAGTCGCGGGCCTGGAAGTGCTCACCGGCCAGGGCCTGGGTGACGCGGTCGGCGAACCGGTGCGGCCAGCCATGCCTGGCCGCGCGGGCCAGCGCCTCGATCTCCTCGCGGCCGGCGGCGGCCAACTCGCCGGCGGTGGGCCAGCGTCGCAGCAGCTTGAGCACGACCGGGCTGCCCAGCTCATCGCCGGCGATGACCAGCGCGGCGGGGAACGTGGCGGCCAGGTCCGCGCGCAGCCGGTTGAGCAGGCGACGCTCGTCACGGGCGGCGCGTACGTCATCACGGGCGATCGCGCGCAGTTCCCCGGCCATCTCCCCGTGCGGCACGAGGGCCCGCAGCTCGGTGTACTGATCGAGGGCCAGCAGGCAGGCGATCCGGGCGTCCTCGGCGTCGTCCTTCTTCTTCGCCGGGCCACGACGGCGGGCCACCAGGTCCGGGTTGACCGGCAACACCGTGTATCCGGCGTCGACCAGGGCCTCGACCAGCAGCCCGTGCCGGGTCTCGATGACCACCCGCACCTCGGCCGGGTCCGGCTCCAGCGCCGCGATCCGCGCGACCAGCGCCGCCACCGCAGCCGGGGTGTGCTCCACCCGCGCGACCTCGAACACGCCCCCACCCGGCCGGCCCAGGGCCACCAGATGGAACTCCTCCGCCCAGTCGATACCCACCCCAAGCATCGCACCACCTCTTCACGTCGTGACCGTACGTATCCGGTGAAGGCGCGGCGCCGTGCTGATGGACCAGTCCTCGCGGGACGACACCCTTGTGGGCGTCGGGCCTTCAAGGCCGCCCTCCCGGGACGCCGTCTCATCTCAGTCCTCACAGGACAAGCACCGCAAGCGTTCCCGGAAGGGGACCTCTGATGAAGGAAGGTAGTGCCATCAGCACCCCCACCATCCCGACCCCGGCCAACGCCGCCGATCCGCGTCCGGGTTCGCGGGCCGCCCGGCTCGCGGTGCCGCGCGGCATCGACGTGCTCAAGCAGCTCGCCGCCGAGCACGGCGTGTGCGCCCGCCCGATCACGCTACGTCGTACCGACCTTGCCACTGGACAGACGGAACTGATCGACCTGCCCTGCGGCGCGACCCGGGAGGACAAGTGCCCCACCTGCGCCCGACGTGCGAAACGGCTGCGGCAGGTCCAGATCCGCGAGGGCTGGCACCGCCCCGATGAACCCCACCCCGGGCCGAACCCGGTCAGCGAGGAGCAGCGGGCGCTGATCGTGCTGCGGGCACACTACGAGTTCGCCCGCGACCAGCTTCTACGCGGCGACGTCCCCGGTGACACCGTGGAGCAGAAGACCATCGAACGGGCCCGCCAGCTCGCCGACCTGGACGAGGCCATCGTTCAGGTGGAGCGGGCCATCGCGGCCGAGGGCCTACGCGGCCGGGTCGCCCCACCCCACGACGATGAGGACCAGGACGAGCAGGATGGCGAGGGGTCGACTCGGCGGACCCGCTCCACCCGACGCCGTCAGGACGTGCCGGACCTGCCCCGTCAGAAGGTCGACCATCGCACCATCGGCCGCACCTACCTCCGCCCGGACGGCACGCCACGGCGGCCGTCGATGTGGCTGACGCTGACCCTGGACTCCTACGGCCCGGTGCACGGTATCCGCAAGGCGACTAATGGTCGGTCGATCCCGTGCGCCTGTGGCGCCCGCCACCGTCCCGACGACGCGGTCTGCGGCGTGGCCATCGACCTCGACACGTACGACTACCGTCGCGCCGCGTGGGACGCCGTGCACTTCCCCCGGCTGCTGGACCGCTACTGGCAGAACCTGCGCCGGGCGGTGGGCTGGAACGTGCAGTACGCCGGCTGCGTCGAGCCGCAGAAGCGCTTGGCCCCGCACGCGCACTTCGCGATCCGCGGCACCGTTCCCCGGGCGATGCTGGAACGCGTCGCTGCCGCAACCTACCACCAGGTGTGGTGGCCATCGGCGGCCGAACCCCAGTACGGCCCGGATCGGCTGCCGGTCTGGGACCCCGACCGGCGCGCCTGGGTCGACCCGGACAGTCGCCTGCCGCTGACCACCTGGACCGACGCGCTGAGCGGCCTCGACACCGACACCGATGCTGAGCCGGTGCACGTGGTCCGCTTCGGCCCGCAGGTCAAGGCCAAAGGCGTCGACCCCGGCTCCAAGGACGTCGGCCGCACCGTCGGCTACATCACCAAGTACCTGACCAAGAACAGCGCCGACTGCCACCAGGCCACCACCGACGCGCAACGCGACCACATCGACCGGCTCTGGCAGGAGCTGCGCATCACCCCGTGCTCGGACCGGTGCGCGAACTGGCTGCTGTACGGCATCCAACCCAAGAAGGCACACACGAAGCTGCGACCCGGCAACTGCAAGGGCCGGGTTCACCAGCGGGCCACGCTGGGCATCGGTGGGCGCCGCGTCCTCGTGTCGCGCGACTGGTCGGGCAAGACGCTGGCCGACCACCGGGCGGACGCCCGTGCCTGGGTCCGCGCGCTGCTCGGGCTGAGCGCCGGGCACGACCAGGTCCCCGCCGTCACTGTCGAACCCGGCACGCCGGCACCTGTCGCCTGGGAACTGGCCAGGCCCGATGATCCGGACATGCGGCCACTGCAACACCGGCTGCTGGCCGCCATCTCCCAACGCATCCAATGGCGCGCCGAACTCAACGCCGTCCGCGAGGCCGGCACCGGCCCACCGGCAAATGTTTCGGCAACTGCGCCTGACGGTTCGACCGGAGAGGAGGCTCCCCGATGGCGTCCACAGTGGATGGCGTGACCGCGCTCGACCTGCGTAGGGCGCTGTACCGCATCTCGGAGGTGATGGAGCTACTGAGCCTCAGCCGGACCGTGGTCTACGAGCAGATCCGCGCCGGGCGTCTGCGCACCGTCACGGAGGGTCGGTCACGGCGTGTGCCGGCCAGCGCCATCATGGAGTACGTCGCGCTGCTGGAGCGCGAGAGCATCGGGCGGGCCGCCTGATGACCAAACGACGCAGCAAGGGCGACGGTGCGTTGTACTGGAGCGAGGCCCGGCAACGCTTCATCGCCGAGGTGACCATCGGCTACACGCCGGCCGGCAAACGCATCTATCGACGCGGCAGCGGCCGGACCAAGACCGAGGCCAGGGCCAAGCTCAAGGACGTCATCCGCGACCACGACGATGGACTGGCCATCGCCCCACACGGTTACACCGTCGCCGACGCGGTCAACGACTGGCTCACGCACGGCCTGAGCGGTCGGTCCAAGAACACATGCCGCAACTACACGACGCTCGCCGAGCTGCACATCATTCCGGCGCTCGGAGCCCGCAAGCTCCGCGATCTCAGCGCCGAGGACGTAGACGACTGGTTGGCGGACAAGGCGAGGACTCTCAGCACACGAACGCTGCGCCTGCTGCACTCGTTGTTGAACCGGGCGGTGATCCGGGCCATGAAGCGCGACAAGGTGAAGCGCAACGTGGTCATGTTGTGCGACGTACCGACCGGTCAGGAGGGCCGGCCGTCGAAGTCGCTGACGCTCGACCAGGCCAAGGCGGTGCTCGCCGCTGCGGAGAAGAGCCGCATCCGGGCGTACGTTGTGGTCTCACTGCTGACCGGGGCGCGCACGGAGGAGCTGCGGGTGCTGACCTGGGATCATGTCGACCTGGAGGGCGAGCCCGATACCGATCCACCGGTACCGCCCTCGATCGAGGTGTGGCACTCCGTGCGCGCCGGTGGAGACACCAAGACCGTGAAGTCACGCCGGACGCTTGCCCTCCCCGCTCGCTGCGTCACGGCGTTTCGCGTCCAACGGCAGCAACAGACCAGGGACCGGGAGACGGCCGGGGAGAAGTGGCAGAACACCGGGCTGGTGTTCACCTCCACGACCGGCGGCGAGCTGGACCGGCACAACGTGCTGCGTGCGTTCCGGCGGGTGGCCAAGCTCGCTGGGCTGGACCCGGACGACTGGACGCCTCGCGAGCTGCGGCACAGCTTCGTCTCGCTGCTGTCCGATAGTGGCGTACGGCTGGAGGACATCGCCGACCTCTGCGGGCACGCGGGAACCACCGTGACCGGCAAGGTCTACCGGCACCAGTTGCGGCCCGTCCTGCTGCGCGGCGCCATCGCGATGGACCGGATCTTCGACGGTCCGGCGGCGTAGACACTCAGTTAGACACTAAGGTCCCCGAATGGTCCCAGAAGTAGATATGACGATCGATGGAACAGGCACCTTGAGCTGCTGTTTCTCTGTCGGGACGGCGGGATTTGAACCCACGACCCCTTGACCCCCAGTCAAGTGCGCTACCAAGCTGCGCCACGTCCCGTTGCCCTACGGCCGGTACAGCGTAGCGCAACGCCTCACCCTGTTGCTCGGCGCATCCTTGGCCT